>JAEEGL014266708.1_pt1 | contig 10423 bp, 5 predicted proteins | sample 9134231 | NCBI WGS metagenome assembly JAEEGL01 (sample SAMN16246548, study PRJNA631951) | gut metagenome | biome: gut microbiome; feature: rumen; material: fiber-attached | host: Bos | place: Iran: Karaj | collected 2018-10
AGGTAGACCTGTCCTCCGCTCACGTGCGGCATACTGTTAATAATATCATCCACCTGCTGTGTCAAGCGGGGGATGTTGACCTCCATCTTCTTGAGGAGGTAGGGCGTCACGTTCTCGTCTTCCGAGAGGAGCCCTTTCAGCAGGTGGGCCGTCTCGATGGCGGGGTGCTGCCCTCCTACGGCAACCTCCTGGGCCTTCTGCACGGCTTCCTGCGCTTTGATTGTGAACTTGTCTAAGGTCATAGTTATTTGGTTTTTATTTGTTATTATTCATTATTGTTTACACCTCACCCATAAGCAAATACGATACCAAAACGCAAAAACTGCCATTTTGGCAGTCCCGTGGCAGAAGGTTATTCTCTTTCGGTATTTGAAATAAGGAAGCAAAAAAATTGGTTTTTATATTTTTAATTCATATCTTTGCAACCGATACAAATAAGTAATGAAATGAAGCATTTCTCTAGGATACAATATCTTAAAGCACATACTAGCAGATTCTTGTCCCTAACGGTGGCCGTATTGATATGGCTGGTTCTGACGGGGTTGACGGAGGCAATGGCGGCGGAGTGCAGTGAGGCACGCGCCCGCATTGTGGCCTACAACTTCTGTGTCAGCCAAGGGAGAGGCAATATCGAGGGCGGCGCAGAAGGCTTGATTTCTATATCAGCCAAATCCGGATTCACTGATTTACACATCTTCAACCTGCCAGACAGTACCGGCTTCGTGATTGTGGCGGGCAACGACTGCATGCATCCCATTATCGGCTACAGCTTCGAGTCTTCGCTAACGACTATAGGCGACAATATGCGCACCTGGCTTGAAGGTTGCGAACAAATGGCGAGAACAGCCCGGGACGAGCGACGGACTCAGACTGACCCTATCGGTGATGAATGGGACGAACTAGAGGACTCCTGGGGCGACAGCGAGATGGCGGGTGGCGGCATACCGGCCCTGATGGCTACGCGTTGGAACCAAGCGCCGCTTTACAACGATTCATGCCCCTATGATGCGGGGGCCGGAACGCGTGTGGTGACAGGATGCGTGGCGACAGCGATGGCGCAGGTGATGGCCTACTGGAAGAGGCCCCTCACTGGTCAAGGAAGCCACAGCTACACACACGACCTTTACGGCACATTGAGCGCCAACTTCGGCAACACAACATACGACTGGTCGAATATGCCCTACCAGCTCGACAATTCGAGCACAACGGCCGAGATAAGAGCCGAGGCGCAACTTGTGTACCACTGCGGAGTGGCGGTAGAGATGGGTTACGGCGTGGGAGGCAGCAGTGCTTTCGTCGTGTCGGGCGGAGACCCTTCGTGGCCCTGCACCGAGAATGCACTACGCGACTATTTCCGTTTCAAGCCCTCGCTACACAGCATCTTTGAGGACAATATGAGTTCAGCACAATGGCTCGACAGCATGAAGAGTGAGTTCCAGATGGGACGCCCTGTGGTTTTCGCCGGTTACCAGAGCAGCGGCGGACATGCGTTCGTCGTGGACGGATATGATGCCTTCGACCGGGTCCATGTCAACTGGGGCTGGGGCGGCATGGGCGACGGCTATTTCACATTGAGTCCCCTGCCCATGTATAGCGCAGGGGCACAAGCTATAGTGGGTATAGAGCCAATTGGAATAATGTATAGCAACAAGAAGAGCTTTGAAGCAAGCGAGTATGGCTTTGACGACTCCCTGACCCTCTTTACCAACAACCTCAACTCGGCGAACTGGACAGCCTATAGCAACCGCACCTGGATAACCGTGACACCCACCGGCGGCACCGGCGGCGGGGCCTCGGCCACCCTGACCATACATGCCGACTCAAACGGCACCGGAGAAAACCGCTCGGGCAACGTCATCGTGCGGCAAGGCAACGACTCGATAAACATCCCCATAATGCAGTACGGATATCACGGAGAAGACAACGTCCTGCCCGAAGACGACACCATATACATGGACCCGTTTGTCACTGGCGATGTTCGTGTCGACACCATAATCCCGGGAGTGCACTACACCATTCTGGACCCGGGCGGCACAGGACCCTATCCCGCCAACTGCAATGCAAAACTTCATCTTGTTTCCTCCCAGCGCTCAACACTCATCATCAATGTTCACTACGACCTACAACCCGAGTCTGACTGGCTACGCATCTACGACAACGACCACGAAGAAGTGCAGCTGACCAACTACCAGGGAACCGACAGCAACCAGCGCGTGATATGCTATTCTGGCCACGCCTTCCTCTCCTTCCACTCCGACACCTATACACCGCGCGAGGGTTTTGAAATCCAAATCTATGCCTGCGACACCTTCGAAGCCGAGGTGCGCAACATCATTAGCGTCGTCTCGGGAACCAACACCATCACCTTAAGTTGGATAGACACCAGCGTGGCCGACCAGTGGCGCATCAAGTGGGGCACCGACCCACGCAACTTGGACCACTACCGTGAAGTCACCGAGACAAAGGCCGTCTTCACCAACCTCGACCTCGACAACTACCAGTACTATTTCAGAATCTACAACAACGCAGGCGCCGCCGACACAGGCAACCTATGTCTCTCGCGGCTGGCGCTGGGTGTCCCCGAAGGAAATGCCTGTCCCGGCAGCCCCATAAAGGATGTCGAGATTGCGGAACTGCTGAACCATTCGGTGGCGCTGCGATGGAGGGACATAAGCATCAACAACGACGGCCCCATGCACTGGAAAATCCGCTACGGCACCGACCGCGACGGCCTCGACTCTGTCGCCGAGACCGACACCAACTACATCCAGCTCACTGGCCTCATGAACAACACCCGCTACTTCTACCGCATCTACAACAACACCATCTCCACCGATTCAGCCTCCGCCTGCTTCCTCTTCAAGATACAGGAATTCACAACCCTCGAATGTCTATGGGACAGCATGGACATACGCAACGTATCCACATCCAATGTCACCGGACACAGCATGGACGTCACTTGGCAGGACTTCGGCGACGGCTCCCAGTGGACTTTGACGCTCTTCAAAGAAGACAGCTCTGTCACATACCATTCAACCACGCCCCTAGTCCATATTGACAGCCTGCGGCCTGGACGATACTACGACATCGTAATATTCAACAATACCGGCCAGACCGACACTACAGCGTGCCAACAACACCATGGCATCCAGACCATCTGCGATGATACCGTCTCTGTATGCGTCAACTTCACCGACTTCTCCTCCTGTCTTATAGAACCCTACACGGGCGACTACAACAACCCAAGCATCTGGATGGGTTATGAAGACTATGGTATCGACAACATTTACTCGCGGCACACCGTCGTCTACAACAACGCAGCCGACAGCCTGACGGGCAACCAGCTGATGATGATTCCACCTGACGAAATTGCCTCGGTACGTCTCGGCAACCCCAACGTAGGAGCGCAGGGCGAAGCCATCAACTACATCTATCACGTCGACACTACAATCAACGACCTGCTTATCCTGAAATACGCCGCCGTCCTCGAGAACCCAAACCATGCGCCCGACGAGCAACCTCGCTTTACCCTGCACATTGTGAACATCGACGACTCTCCCATCGACGACAGTTGCTATTACTTTGACTTCGTGTCAGACTCCACCTTAGGCTGGAACGTCCACAACCATGTGCTATGGAAAGACTGGACATCGGTCGGCATCGACCTCACACCGCTGCACGGGCAAACCATCAAGATAAAGTTAGCCACCCGCGACTGCAACCAAGGCAACCACTTCGGCTACGCTTACTATGTGCTTAACTGCTCGAACAAGGCCATTACCGCCGACCTATGCGGAAGTTCGCCCCACAACACTTTCCGTGCCCCAAAGGGCTTTGCCTACCGCTGGTACAACAACGACAACCCCACGGTGACGCTCTCTACAGTCGACACCCTAACAGTCGACACTGCCGGCGACTACCGATGCACACTCTCCCCCATCGGCAGCACCAGCCAACGCTGTTCGTTCGACATGACATGCCGTGCAGGCTTCCGTTTCCCTCACTCGCACTTCACTTATCTTCTCACCGACACTGTCGACTGCCGACAGAAGATAGACTTCACCAGCGAATGCAATGTCACGAACGACGCAGAGCACCTTATCCCACTCAACGACAGCCTCGATGGGATATTATGGGACTTTGGCAATGGCGACACCACCAGCCTACCCAACCCCTCGCGCCTGTTTGAGCATGGCGAATACGACATCACATTATACAGTTCTATCAATAACTATGCCTGCTTCGACACAGCCGTAGTGCATATCACCGTCGAACCTGTATGTCCCGTACCTGACACCATCTTCCGGTCAATATGTGAGGGCGACACCGCCATGTTCTATGGAGATACTCTTGATGCCAGCGGGACCTATGAATACCACGACGGCTACTGGTGGCACGCCATGGTCCTATCGGTGCTCCCAGCCTCCTTCACCCACCTGACCGACACTATTGTGGAGAACGAACTACCCTATTCCTGGAACGAAAACACCGTTACGGTCGACAGCCTCGTCCCTGGCGCACACTCCACCTCCCTGCTCCTAAACTATTCAACCAGCAGCTTCATCGGCTGCGATAGTCTTGTCCTCCTCTCCCTATGTATATGGCAGAACACCCAAAGCCATACCGACACTACAATCTGTCCTGAAAATCTGCCATTCCAATGGAACCAAATCATTTTGACAGAAGCAGGCGATGGTAGCGCCGCACTCCAAACCACTCACGGCGCCGACAGCACGGCGCACATAACCATCCGACTCTTCCAAAACCCGCATGCCGCCATAGAAGTCAACCCCGAAGTCGTCACATACGACAACTATCGCGAAATCCACCTCAAAGACGTCAGCACCCAAAGTGTGGACCGCATCTGGGAGCTTCCAGGCGCTCTCGACCACCGTCGCGCCTGGACCTATACCTACCCCCTTCCCGAGGACACTGTCCTCATTCGCCTGACAGCCATCTCCGCCCATGGTTGTCATGACACCGCCCTTCACACACTCCGTCTACTCGACCCCGCCATTTATGCCCCTAACGTTTTCTCACCCGACAACACTGACAACACCGCCATTAACCAATTCCAAATCATAGGCAAAAATCTTGTCGACATGGAAGTCTACATCTACAACCGCATAGGCATACTTGTAGCCTCTTGGAATGGCCCCGGCGGTTCATGGGACGGTACGCACCAAGGCCGCAGATGCCCACAGGGCGCTTACACCTGGGTCGCTTACTACCGCACCGCCGACGCTCCCGACTACAGACACACACTCAAAGGCACCGTCCTCCTGATAAGATAATAAGAGATAGCATATAGGTTTTTTCGATGTCCAAGGTCGTTTGCTCTTTTTGAAGCACCGACACATCAACGATTCCCAGTTTATTATGTTTTTATGTTTTTTCTGTCTTGACAGCTAATACGATGCCTTTTATCCAAAAAAGGATGCATTATTTTTGCACTTTAAAAAAAATTCTCTATTTTTGCATATTGCTTCGTTTTGAAGCTATATAACGAATCATCCTGTATGCCACGACGTTGTGTGTTTCATACAATCCGTAGGCTGTAGTTCTTTAACAACAAAAACACCTTCTGACATGGAAGAGACCACCCACCTGCAGCTCGATGTGAACGAGGAGCTGCAAAACAAGACCTCGGAGACTCCCGTCGTTGCGACACCCCTCCAGGCAACAACCGACAAACCAACCGAAGATCCCGACCCCGCCCTTGCGGCCGAGGCCGAAGAAACCGCCGAGCCCGTCCTCGACATGAGTCAACTGGACCGCGAAGGCCTGTTGAATGCTCTGCTCGAGCTGATGAATGAAGACGTGCAGCAAATCAAGGGCCGCGCTCAAGCCCTGCGCTCTCGCTTCAACGAGCTGAACCGCGACGTGCAGAAAGAAGCATTCGACTCCTTCTTGGCCCAAGGCGGCAACAAAGACGATTTCCAGCCACAGAACGACACGCTGGCCGAACGATTCTTCGCCCTCTACGACCAATACCGCGTCCGCCGACAGCAATACATCGAAGCCCAAGAGGCACTCAAGAAGAAAAACCTGCAAGCCAAGCTGGCTCTGATTGAAGAGCTGCGCACGCTGGTGGACAGCGAGGAGGAGCAGGTACGCGCCTCGCTCGACCGCTTCAACGACATTCAGGAACGATGGAAAGCCATCGGCGAAGTGCCGCGCGACAGCATGAACGACCTGTGGCAAAACTACCACTTTCAAATTGAGCAATTCTTCAACAAACTGAAGATAAACCGTGAGCTCCGTGCTCTGGACCAAAAACGCAATCTGGACCAGAAAATCATCCTCTGCGAACGCGCCGAAGAGCTCATCATGGAGCCCTCGGTGACCAAAGCCTTCAAGGGGCTGCAGGACCTGCGCGCACAGTGGAAAGAGATAGGTCCCGTTCCTGCCGAGCAGAACGAGGAAATCTGGCAGCGATTCCAGTGTGCCGCCAACCAGATTGACGAGCGTCGAAAAGAATACTACGAACAGCGCAAGGAGGAGTTCGACAACAACCTGCTGGCCAAGCAGGCCCTGATAGACAAAGCTGCCGAACTCACCGCTGAACGCCCGCAGAACACCCGCCAATGGAACGATGTAACCGTTGCCCTTGACGAGCTGCTCAAAGTGTGGAAAACCATCGGTCCCGTGCCGCGCGAAGCCAACGAGGAAATCTGGGGCAAGTTCAAGGGCATGATCGACAAGCACTATGCGGACAAGAAGGAATACTTCGCGACGGTGCGCGATGAACAGGACGCCAACTACCAAAAAAAAATGGAGCTTTGTCTAAAGGCTGAGGCCATCGCACAACGAGAAGACTGGAAGAAAGCCACCGAGGAGCTACTACAGTTGCAGCAGGAATGGAAAGAGATAGGCCCCGTGAGCCGCAAGGTGAGCGACAAGATTTGGTTGCGCTTCCGTGGCGCCTGCGACCAATTCTTTGCCAAAAAAGGCGAATTCTTCAAAGAGCGCCGCTCTTCGGAAAACGAGAACCTGGCCAAGAAAGAAGCCATCCTGTCCGAGCTCAAAGAGCACGTCTGGGGCGAAAACCGCGAGGAAAACCTCGACGCCATCAAAGACTTCCAACGCCGATGGGCCGAAGTGGGCTTTGTACCAATGGCTGACAAGGAGCGCCTGCAGCAGGCCTTCCGCGGCGAGATAGACCGCGTGTTCGAACAGTTCAAGATCTCGGCCCGCGAGGCCGAGGAAACCGCCTACCGCGAACGGCTGAGCCACGTGGGCGGCGACGCCAAACGCTTTGTGCAGAACGAAAAACAGGAACTGCTCGAAAAAATGGAGAAGCTGCGCAACGACCTCAACCTGTGGGAGAACAACCTGGGCTTCCTGGCTTCGAGCAAGCAGGCCGACCTGCTGAAGCAGGAGTTCGAGAAGAAGATGCAGGGCGCCCGTCAGCAGATTGCGCTGCTGCAGGCCAAACTGCGCATCCTCAACGAGACCGAGAAAGCAGAGAAGAACGAAGAAAAGAAAGATGCCGAACAATAAAGTTCATCCATGCACAACAATACAGAGACATGCCTTGGTATGTCTCTGTATTGTTGCTGCCGCATTGGTCATGACCGGTTGTCACGGGAGAAGCGAGGAGGTACACTTCCATCGCTTTGAGCAGTTGCTTTTCAACACCCCGGCCGACCGCTTGAAGACCGAACTGAAAAACCACCAAGCAGAATTCAACACCGAGCTCATTCTGCTCTACCCCGATGAGCCGGAGTTTGTACAGATGACGCAGGACTTTGTTGCCGACCCGGTGATGCGTGACATCTACCGTATCACTGACAGTATGTACCATGACCTGTCGGAGGTGGAGCACCAGTTGGGCCGCGCATTGGCACGAGCCTATAAACTGTGTCCCGGGATGAACCGCATCAAGCAGTTCTACACGATGGTCACCGGCGACTTTGACCGCTACGACTTCAGCGTGTACACCAACGACATAGACCTCTGCATCTGTCTCGACCAGTATGCCATCGGTGCGATGGAACGCTACCGGTACTTCGGCATGCCCAACTACCTTGTCCGCACCTACACCCGCGAGCATATTGTCCCCGACTGTATGGCGACATTGTCCGTGCAGTTGCTTCGGCTGCCCGAAGGCGACCTGACGTTGCTCGACCACGCCATTGCCGAGGGGAAGAAACTCTACTTCACAGAGAAGACCTTGCCGAGCGTCGCCGACACCGTGCTGCTGCGCTACACGGCCGACCAGTTGGAGTGGATGCAGCAGAACGTGAAGAACGTGTGGGGATGGCTCCTGCAGAACAAAATACTCTATTCGACTGACCAAAGCGTCTATCGCAACCTGCTGGGATTCGCCCCTCACACCAATGCCTTCGGCAGCAACTCGGCACCGCGTACCATGTGCTATATCGGCTGGCAGATTGTGCGCGCCTACATGAAGAAGAGTCACTGCACCATGCAGGAACTCTTCGATGAACCAGACAGCCGCAAGATACTCACCGTATCTGGCTGGCGACCCTAAACCACATCTGCATATGAAGACTAAAACCCTCTTTGTCGTCAACCCCATCTCAGGCATCGGCCGACAAAAGAAGATAGAGACTCTGCTAAAACAGAATCTCAACCACGACCTCTTCGACTACGAGGTGCGATATACCGAACGTATTCACCACGGTACCGAACTGGCCCGCGAAGCGGCCATGCAGGGCTACAATTGCGTGGTGGCCGTGGGCGGCGACGGGTCTGTCAACGATGTTGTGCAGGGCCTTCGTGGAAGCGACGCTACGCTGGGCATCATTCCCTGCGGCTCGGGCAACGGACTGGCCTACACTCTCAAGCTGCCTATGCAGCCTTGGCTTGCCATCCGTACCCTCAACCAACAGCATGAACTCACCATCGACTCAATCCTCATCAGCGGCGAAGAGGCCGGCAGAGAAGAATATGTGTGTGTCGGTGCTGCGGGGGTGGGATTTGACGCCCATGTGTCGCGCCTGATGCAGGCTGCGAAGACTCGCGGACTGACGGGCTACACCAATATTGTGCTACGGGCATACAACAACTACCGGGAGTCGGAATACACGCTGAACCTGAACGGACGTTCGCTGAAGCGTAACGCCTGGATTATTGCCCTGCAGAACAGCAACCGCATAGGGTATAATATGTCCGTCTCGCCCACAGCGCGGCTGGACGACGGCATCATCGACATCAGTATCGTCGACAAGATACCCATCGACCACGTGGCCATCACCGCGCCGTTGGCGCTGACCAACCACCTGCAACTGTCACAGCATGTGGAAATGTTCCGTACCAAGGAGGTGACCATCGAGGGCAATGTTGACCGTTGGGTGGACATCGACGGAGAAGGAATCAACCTAGGACGTACCGTACACTTTGTCAATCAACCCCAGTCGGTCAAAGTCTATGCCCGCGACCTCAACCAATTGCTTATCGTCCGCACCCCGACGGGCGACCCCATAACACTCCCCCGAATATGAGCAAGAAACATGCCGTCGGAGTGGTCTACAGCACCAACCCCGACTATCAATACCAGTACGACGAAGAGCCTGAGGCCGAGACCCTGGTACCTGAGAAACAGCGCCTACGTGTGAGCCTCGACCGACACCATCGCGGTGGCAAGACAGTGACTCTCGTCACGGGCTTTGTCGGCACTGACGACGATCTACAGGCCCTGGGCAAAATGCTGAAAGGTAAATGCGGCGTCGGCGGCTCGGCCAAGGACGGAGAAATCATCATCCAAGGAGACCAACAGGAGAAGGTGCGACAAGCACTAATCGCCAGTGGCTACAAACTAAAATAAAAAGAGGGTCGCATGAAGCGACCCTCTTCTATTTTAAACATTCACTCTTATTCAGCCCAGACAGCCTGGAGATTTCGGTCGCCGAAGGCGTCGTCGATTTTGCTGATGGTGGGCCAGTATTTCTCGCAGTGAGGCTGCGGGAAAGCGGCTTTCTGACGGCTGTAGGGAAGATTCCACTCGTCGGCGCAGACAACCTGCATGGTGTGCGGGGCGTTGGCGATGGGGTTGTTCTTCTCATCGCTCTTGCTGGTCATGCTATCGTCGATCTCTTGACGGATGGCAATCATGGCGTCGCAGAAGCGGTCAAGCTCGCTCAACGGCTCGCTCTCAGTGGGTTCGACCATGAGGGTGTTGTGCACCGGGAAGGCCACCGTGGGGGCGTGGAAGCCGTAGTCCATGAGGCGCTTGGCGATGTCGCCGACACCGACCTTGAGGCTGAACTCGTTGAAGTCGACAATCATCTCGTGGCCGCACATACCGTTCTTGTTGGTATACAGAATCTTGTAGTACTTCTGCAAACGGGCGCGCAGGTAGTTGGCGTTGAGGATGGCGTGCTTGGTGGCTTCGGTCAGGCCGTTGCCGCCCAGCATAAGCAGGTAGCCGTAGCTGATGGGGAACAGCAGTGCGTTG
>JAEEGL014448716.1_pt1 | contig 10423 bp, 8 predicted proteins | sample 9134231 | NCBI WGS metagenome assembly JAEEGL01 (sample SAMN16246548, study PRJNA631951) | gut metagenome | biome: gut microbiome; feature: rumen; material: fiber-attached | host: Bos | place: Iran: Karaj | collected 2018-10
GAAAAGGAAGAAATTTGACATAACATCTATTAACGGAATAAAATAAAATAAATAATTGCAATAGTGATTATTGCATGTTACATCTAGCAAACGAGTCGACCCCATCGGCTCGTTTTGCGATTAATGGAGTTTTCCTACATAAAGCGAACTAAACTGATTTGGAAGAATTTGGTGAGTTTGAGTCATTCAATGATATGTTTGGGGCTGTAGTTGGAAATACTTTAGATTGATGCGCAAAAACACTTAAGTATACATACATACCAGCTAAAATGGGCGGTACAGCTGTAGCTACTCATATAAAATCTGTAAATAGTTGTAATTCTATATCTGCGTTGTAAATGCTTGTATAGAGGTGTAAATAGGTGTATTATTGTATTAAACATGTAAATAGTTGTATTGGAGGGCATTATGAAAAATCCATTTACACATACACCTGGAAGAGTTGGTGATGCGAATATTACCACCACTTTGGAAGAAAAAGTCTACGAAAATTTCTTGTATCCACAGCCATCTGAGAGTGTATACAAGATAACTGGAATACGAGGATCAGGGAAAACCGTTATCTTTGGAAATATCCTTAGACATTATAAAACTGTGGACATGAAAGCTGAAGGATGGCTGGTTTACGATGTCTCATCTGCAAGAAATCAGATAAGCACATTGATATCTTATCTATTGCTTGAGCCGGAAGTTAAAAAAGCGCTGCTGGCAGAAAAAACTAATTTGAGCATTTCAATACCTTTTATTGGAATAAATGCTGGTGTTGATACAAAAACGGATTATGATGATGAAGTGCGTCTTGAGCAACTTATTGGTATTTTAGTCAAGGCGAAAAAGAAGATTATGATTGGTATCGATGATATAGCAAAGACCGACGCAATGACTGAATTCTGCTCAGTATATGCGAAGCTGATAAGAAATACTTTGGAGGATGAAATAGCAGCGCCATGGCCTGTTTATCTTATTTGCTCTGGGGTTTATCAGAATTTCTATGAGTTGGGCGAAGTTCCAAATCTTACTTTCTTTAAGAGGGCGGCCGAACTGAGAACAGAGCCATTTCCTATGCCTGCAATGGCAATCAAGTATGAAGATATGGCACAGATGGATGAAGACAAAGCTATTTCTTTTGCCAAGATGACTAAAGGCTTTGCCTATGCTTATCAGGTGTTTGGAAGTGCATACTTCGAACACAAAGACAAGGGTGAAGAATATGTGCTAAAGCAGGCAAAGAGTGAGCTGTTCGCTCAATGCTATGAGAAGATATGGAGAGAACTCCCTGAAGGAGAACGGGAAATCCTCAGAATAGTTTCTTCAGGTCCCAAAAAGAGAAAAGAAGTTCTAGAGGAGTTGGATGGTAAGGGGAGCTATCAGGTAAACAGTACTGCGCTGAAAAAAATGGGGTTACTTCTGGATAGCTCAGAGTCTTATGGCGTAGCGGAGATTACATTGCCATTTTTCGGTGAGTATATTCAGAAATATTGTTGATTATTTATGGTGTAGACTCACCATGAAATATCATGTGTTATGATTTGGTACATAGAGAAAATATGCTATTGTATTTACATACACATTCTATTTACTTAAGAATATCTATTTCATATTTTATCAATTGTTCTATTTTGAATAGCACAACATATAACAATATCAGGAGGCACAAATGTTACATATCATAGTTCTCAGCAAGGGGTATTTCCCTGAAAAATTAAGCACAAAGGATACTGCAAAGGACAGGGTAATTGTAATAGCTTCAGCAAACGATTCCATACCAGTGTCTGCATATCAGAATGCGATGTTAAGGAATATGGAGGTAAAACTCCTTCCTGAGATAAAGGATACTTCTGCAGAAGGAAAGAATATTCTGCGCATTGCCCAGGCTATGCTCATAGGTCAGCTCACAGCAGCCGAGAAGGAATATGAACTTTATACAGATGATGATGTTCTAAAGAAAGGACTCGCGCCTTCTTCAGGAGCAAAAGCTTCTTCTAAAAAGCAGCCACGCAAAAAAGTGGGCATAGAAGTTGAAGTAAAAGAGAAGAAATCTGAACCTGCTGGGGAGAAGGCTCCAAAGAAGCAGAAAGAAAAGAAGGAAACAGCTTCTGAGAAACAGATTGTAAAAGCCTCGGATAAGGAAACAAAAGCTGAAACAGGTGAGAAAGAAACAAAGTCAGCACTGACAAAGAAAAGGCCCATGATCACAAACAAGATGGCAGACTTTGCGCCAAAGCAGGAAAGCGTGCCTGAAAAGAAGGAGAAAAAAACAGCTAAGGCTCCGGCAAAAAAGAAGGAAGCTGTAAAGATTCCAACTCTTGCACAGATAAAAAAGGTGCTGGGAGCTGCAAACAGCGGCTATGCTAAGACAGTACTTGAAGTGTGTAAGAATTCTAATCAGATAACATTTGAGATGAATGCTAGAATGGAACTTGCCAAGGCAGGACTTGGTTCAGGCGCATGTCAGGAGATTGCAAAAACTCTTAACGACGAGTTTGGAAAACAGCTTCCACCGGCATAAGACAAAAATACAAAGCGGAGTTTGAAAGGATTATAAATATGAAAAACGCATTATCTTGGCTGCTAATTTTGTTAAATGCGATATGAAGAACCACATAATTTTATACCATTGAGCTATAAAACTCTTGGGAATTATCCATCCCCAATCGCAATTTGAGCGAATGGTTCTATTCCGGAATTATCGCGAAAGGTTATGGAAAAAATTACGGAGGCAGACCCTGAATGGGACAAGCGAAGTATTTATCGATTAGAGCTAAAGTGTTTATTTCATATGTTATTGTACAGCTTTTGCTAATTTGTGTAGTATCTGCTACGGTATACTATTTTGTAGGGAAAAGAATGACAAAACAGGTTATCTCATACAGTAAGCAGATGACAGAGCAGATGGCGGAAAATATGTCAAAAAATCTGCAAACGCTTGAAGAGAGAGTAGTTTATGTCTTAAAAGATAGCAATATTTTTTCCTATCAGGACAATATAGACCTGGCATCAAAACATGACGTAAGCCATAGGTTAAAAGGGCTTGGCGTTATGCTCGATTCAGTCCATTTACCGACGCATTCGTTATATTTATATGATCCTTTTGGATGTTCATTTTACTATGACAAAAATGGATTAAGCTTAGAAGATTTCAAATCCTTCGATATATACAGATACATTAAAGAAAACAAGGATGAACTGATCTCACATAAAGGGAAAACAATATGGCTGGCCTTGGATGAGGAAGCAGATACATTATATATGGTCAAAACAGTATTAGACCCCGAGGATTGTAAATATAAGGGAATATTGTGCGTAGAGGTTGGAAAAGAATACTTAATTGACCAGTGTGCAAGTATCGAAAAGGATCTAAATAATAATATTGTTATTTATGATAAGGAAAATAATCTTCTTACATGTGGAAAGGGTTTTATAAACGTAGCAAAGGCATACCTTCCTAATTCAGGAACTACAGTAAAAGATTATTATGTTACTGAGGCGAAGATTAAATCAAAATCATGGACGCTTGCGACATTTATTGCCAGTGATGTTCTGGACAGTGCTATTCATGAATTCATGAGAACATTTATGTTGGTTGAAGTCGCCATAATAATAATAATGGGCATGATAACATATGGTTTATCTGCTACTATGACTGGCAATATTACGTCAATAATAAAAAATTTTGAGCGCATAAAGATTGGTGAGAAAGCAGAAGATATAATCCCGCGTGCTAATGATGAAACAACAATTCTCTGTGAGAAATTTAATGAGATGAACAGAGAGCTTAATAATTATATAAATAAGCTTGCTGAGAGCACAGTCCTTACTGAACGGTCTGAACTAAATGCTCTTGTAGCACAGATGAATCCGCATTTTTTATATAATACGCTGGAAAGTATAAATTCAATAGCAAAATTGCATGGTGAGGATGAGATATCTAAATGTATCACAAAGCTTGCAAGGATTTTAAGAACATCCATATATGGAGAAAATCAGGAAATAACACTTTTGGATGAGACGACTTATATTGAACAGTATCTGTCATTGCAAAATATGATAATGGGCGACAGAATTGACTGGGTAATTGAAGTAGATGATACAGTAAAAGATGCGCTTGTTCCGAAGCTTATTTTGCAGCCTATAGTGGAGAATTCCATAAAATACGGTTTGGAAGAAAAACTCAGGGACGGATTTCTTTGCATAATAGGGAGTCGGGAGGGTAATAATCTTATTATAAAAATCTCAGATAATGGAAAGGGTATGTCCGAAGAAACTTTGTCGGAGATTCTAAACAATTCAAGAGATTATGAGAAGTATCACATAGGGTTAAATAGCGTAAAGAGAAGGTTACAGATTTTATATGGAGATGAATATGGCATAGATATCGAAAGCACTTTGGAGGAAGGTACAAATGTTGTTCTGAGAATGCCATATCATATTTAGTGTCTTTTGGTGGGAAAAAGTATGAAATATAGGGTATATATAGCAGATGATAATGAACTGTTTAAGCAATCATTAGTAAAAAGTTTTCCTTGGGAGGAATATGATTGCGAAATAGTTGGTGAAGCGGGAGACGGCGATAAAGCTTTAAAGGACATATTGTTATTACAGCCTGATATGGCATTTTTGGATATTCGTATGCCCGGATTTTCCGGAATTGAGATAACTAAAAAGATAAAGGAAAAAGGGATATTATGCAGAACAGTCATAATTACCGGGTATGATGAATTTGATTATGTTAAGGAATGCATTCATTTGGGTGTGAGTGATTATCTGCTTAAACCTGTTGAATCACAGGAAGTAGTAGATGTAATCAGGAAGATACAAAGGGAACTTGTTTTCATACATGAAAGAAAAGAGGCAATATCTACACTGCAGGAAAAGAAAGAGGAGCTGCTTAAAGAGAAACAGGAAGCTTCTTTAAAATATATGAAGAACCTTCTTTTGGACTCAGTGAGCGGATATAACAAGTCTGCAGTTGAATTAGATGAACTGATTCATGAAAATTACGGTAGCTACTCGGGCTTTTTCATTTTTCAGATAAGCAGGATGGATGACAATTCTGACCTGAACATGTTTGTTGAGGTTTCAAAAAAGGCATTAAAACGAATAATAGACCAGCAGACAAGGTTGGTCTATGCAATTATGGACAAGACAATAATTGTCCTGGTACTTCATAAAGGGGTACTTTTAAATAAAGAATATGATACGCATTCTATTTATTTGGCCAACTGCATTCGCGACATGGTAATCAGGGAAAGTGACGATATAATTATTTGTATCAGTAGCTTTCACAAACAGATTTCTGATATATGCAAAGCATACGAAGAGGCTGAGCTGACTTTTAATACAAGGTTTTTCGTAGAAAACAAAAACATAATTCATCATGATTTTTTTGAGAGTAAAAGTTTTTCTAATGATCATAATCTGATATCTGAAATAGACCATTTTTACGGTTGCCTGAAGAACGAACCGGAGGCAGCGTATGATTCTCTTGATAGGGTATATGAACAGATTATTACATCGGATTATTATGATACTGAATACGTAAAAACATTGTTCATACATGCCTGCATCATGGTTAACAGTGTATGCTCCGCAAACCATTTTGATTATGATTATTCTTTTATGAAATCAATAAATGAGATAAGCAGGGATATCACAGAAGCCAGAAGTATTAAGGAAGTATATGAATATTGTGTTGAATATGTAAGGTCATATATTAGTTTTATTAAGGCTAAAGAGAAGACAATGTATTCACCTAATGTAATTCATGTATTGGATTATCTAAACAGTCACTACATGGAGAAAATCACTTTGCAGGATGTGGCTGATGCTGTTGATATTTCATCGATACACATATGCAGAATTTTGAAAAAAGAAATGAGTGAAACATTTACAAATATACTGAACAAGATTCGGATAAAGCAGGCAATTATTTTATTAAAAGAAGGTAAGCTAAAAGTTTATGAAATCGCTGAATTGACCGGGTTTAGCAATTATGCATATTTCTATCAGCTGTTTAAGAAAGAGACCGGGATATCTCCAACGGATTATTTTTCAAAAGACAGTATATAAAACAGATGCTAAGATTTTGATATGTTTTGTTAAAATCTTAGCATCTTTATTTTATATAAACTGATTAGATTATGGAATTTATTATCATTTAAAAGCAGATTAACATCATATATGTAATTGATACATTTCATAAACAGGAGGGATGATATGAAAAAGAAACTAATTAGTATTTTGTGCTGCTCGGCTATGACTGTAAGCCTGTTAGCGGGATGCGGCCAGACAGGTGGGGAGAGTGCCGAGGCACAGCTGGATAACAGTTCCGACAAAGCCACTGAAGAGGTATCTGAAGGGTCAGAGGAAACTGTATCCGATGAAGAGACCGCAAAAGCGGAGACAACAGAAGCTACAAAAGAGATCACGATTGTTCATTATCTGACAGAAACTGCAAAATTAAAAGCTTTTGATGATCTTGTGGCAGGATTTGAAGCTGCTCACCCTGACATAAAAGTTAATGCAGAATCTATGCCGATGGATAATTATTCCGATGTTGTAAAGTTAAGATTTTCTACAGGAGAACAGCCCGATATTATTTTCGGACAGCCCAAGACTTTTTCAGATCTTGTTGGCTCAGGACTTATCAGAGATCTTAGTGATCAGCCATTTGTAGATGCTCTACTTGATTCATCAAAGCAGAGTGTAACGATCGATAACGGTATTTATGGAATTCCACTTGATCAGATGGCAAATGTTGTTTTCTATAATAAGGACATTTTCGAAGCACAGGGACTTTCTGTTCCCACAACATATGAAGAGTTCATAGATACATGTGAAAAACTCAAGGCTGCCGGCATAACTCCTTGCGCAGCCGGATATCAGGATAACATTTCTTTTGGAGCTAACTGGTACACAATCTTCTATGGAACAAAGTATTTAAACCATCCTACAAGTAGTAAAGACCTTATGGAAGGAGCATCTCTTGCTGATTTTCCCGAATATGCACAGGCTTTGGAACAGTGGCGAACAATAATGAACAATTATCAGAATGATGACAGAAAACAGGTAGATACAGCCACTGCAGAGCAGATGTTTGCAAATGGCGAGACTGCAATGATCATCATCGGAACATGGGGACTTGGAGCAATTATGGATTACAATCCTGATGGCAATTTTGGTGGATTTGCTTATCCTTCTGAATCAAATGCCGCTGATGTTTCTGTACCGGTGGCTATAGATGATTGCTGGATGGTTGCTAAGGATTCTGCAAATGAGGAAAATGCACTGTTATTCCTCGAGTATGCAACAACAAAAGAAGCAAATGCAACCTGGTGTGGTGATTGTTCACAGCTTAGTGCTCTTAAAGATGTAGAGTGTGATACACTTCCTCCTGCTGCTATAGATATAGCAAATGAGATAGCTAATAAGCCCGGCTCTGCATGGGCATCAATAGCAACATTCGTTGGTCAGTTTGATACTGCATATGCAAACTGTAACAGGGATTTTGCTATGGATGATAACAGAACACCGGAAGAGTACATAGAACAGTTTGATAATGAATTTGCAGCAGCAAGATAAATAATCAGTATAAGGGGAATCAGGATTGATTCCCCTTTTATATCGGACGAAAAGAGAAAAAGGGTGGATTTTTAAATGGGGAGTAAACAAATAAGAAAGATTAAAGCGGAATTATTGGATTTTATATTTATTTTTCCGGCAATAATAATTTTTACTATTATCATAATCATTCCTCTGATTAGTGGATTTAAATATACATTTACCGATTGGAATGGTATGAGCAAGGTTATGAATCCGGTTGGATTAAAAAATTATATAAAGCTGTTTTCGGATAAAAATCTTATTTTGCCAATCAGAAACACAATGATATTTACAATAGTTACTATGGTGGCCATAAATGTGCTTGGACTTGGACTTGCATTACTTGTTGAGCACGAATTTAAGGGGGTAAATATCATAAAAAGTATTATTTTTATACCCCTTGTAGTAAGTCTTGTCCTGGTGTCCTATATGTGGATGTACGTCTATAATGATTTCTTTAGTCTGTTTGGATGGAGCAGCCCGCTAATCTCTGCCAAGACTGTATTGATGGGACTTTGTGCAATGGCTATCTGGAAAGAAATAGGCCTTGCAATGATGATATATCTGGCAGCTCTTAAAGGGGTATCATCGGATTTTTATGAGGCTGCAACAATTGATGGAGCTAACTTTTTTCAGAAATTCTGGAATATAACAATTCCAATGATCGCACCGGCATTCACATACTGTATTCCTTTATGGATTGCAGGTGGATTCAGGATGTATGACTATTCATATATTGCCACAAGTGGGGGACCTGCGCATGCAAGTGAATCCATGGCATTCTACATATATCAGTATCTATTTCCCTTTAACAAGGTTGGATATGGTCAGACTATGGCTGTAATATATCTGATATTTTGCATTGTCGTATCCAATATAATTACCAGATTACTTAGAAAAAGGGAGGTAGAGATGTAATGAATAAGAAAATGAAAAGAAGAGTCTCTACCGCAGCAAGAGTTATGGTTCTTTGCATATTTTCACTGATATGCCTTGCACCGTTTTATGTCGCAATTTGTTATGCATTTAAATCCAAGTCAGAATTTGCTAAGACCAGGTTGGCTTTTCCGACATCTGTATATCTGGAAAACTTCAGATCGGCCTTTGCGCTTAAGAATTATTTTAATTCAGTAAAGAATAGCGTGATCGTAGCTGCTTTTGTAGTGTTCTTCATTGTATTTATCTGCTCCATGAGTGCATATATCATAATAAGAAAAAATAATAGAGTATATAATTTTATCTTTTATGTATTTCAGATGGTCATACTTATTCCTTTTCAGACAATAATGTTTCCTCTTTACAAGGAAATATCATCTATGCATGCACTAAATACAATATGGGGGCTGATATTTACAGAAATTGGAGTATATATGGGATATTATATTTTCCTTTATACAGGATTCATAAAAGGTGTTCCGATAGCTCTTGAAGAGGCTGCAAGTATTGATGGATGTAACAGATTCCAGATTTTTTATAAGATTGTATTTCCGCTGCTTAAACCTATAACAATGACTGTTATTGTTTTATGTTTTCTGGCATCATGGAATGACTTCTTCCTTCCAATGATTATGTGCCAAAAGGAAACAGCAAGAACACTACCTTTGATGCAGTTCTATTTCTTTGGAGAGTATTCAAATGAGATAAATATGGCATTTGCGGCAGCTTTGATAGCAATGATTCCAACAGTTATTGTATATTTTCTTGCTCAGAAGTATATCGTTGAAGGTATGACTGCCGGAGCAGTTAAGTCATAAAAAGGGGATAAAAATGGGAGAGTATGATTTTTTATATGACCTTAAGCGAGTTGATTTTTGTAGAGAAGGCTTGTCTTATATTTCAAGAATCCAATACTGCAGGGAGCATCCAAGGCAGTATATGGAATGCATATATAGAAGTGGAAACGGAAATATGCCGGTAGTTATTTGGATTCATGGAGGTGGATTCAGTGATGAAAACCTTACCTCGTCATATAGACATGAAGAGACTATCGCCAGACTTGCCAAGCAGGGATATTTTATCGCCTGCATAGAGTATAGGTTGTTACAGCATGCGCCATATCCTGCATGCATTGAGGATTGTCAGAAGGCTATTCTTTATATCAAGGAACATGCAAAAGAGCTAAATATTGATTCCAGCAAGATTGCTTTATGGGGAGAATCTGCCGGAGCCTATATCGCATGTATGGCCGGAAGTAACTTCAATAATACACAAGGAGCAGACATTCAGGCGGTTGTTTCATTTTATTGTCCAAGTGATCTGATTTTTCAGAGAAAAGACACGGACGGACAGGGCGGAATTGAAGAGGACTTTTTAGGAGTTTCTTTGAAGGAAGGACGCAGAAAATGGGAGGAAGCGAGTCCTATAACTTATGCTTCGGGGCAAAATCCACCATTTTTGCTGTTTCATGGGGATGTCGATGACCTTGTTCCGTATGAGGAGTCCTGCAGGTATTATGACGCGCTAAAAGCTGCCGGAAATGATGCTGCTTTCGTTACCGTAGAAGGGCAGGGACATGGCTTTTTTGTAGGCCAAAAATATTACGATCAGATAATCAGTTTCTTGAATGAGAAATTAAGAGGGGATAAACAGGTATGAAAAGTAAATGGTCGAAGGAAGAGATATGGGAATGGTATAACGCCAGACCCTGGATAAGTGGATTTAACTTTATTCCCAGCGGCGCCATCGAAGGTATAGTCTATATGTTGCAGGAATATGATCATGAAAATGCATTCAGAGATGCCGCCAAGGAAATTGCACTTGCAGCATCTCTAAACTTTAACAGTGTGAGAGTATTTTTGCCATTTTATCTTTGGAGGGTTCA
>JAEEGL015708030.1_pt1 | contig 10423 bp, 10 predicted proteins | sample 9134231 | NCBI WGS metagenome assembly JAEEGL01 (sample SAMN16246548, study PRJNA631951) | gut metagenome | biome: gut microbiome; feature: rumen; material: fiber-attached | host: Bos | place: Iran: Karaj | collected 2018-10
ATAATTTATTGTATGATTAAAATTCATCATTTTTAACTAATAAAACAAAACCGATAAAGAACTTATCGGCATGTCGGATATCGCAGCTCAGTGACCACGGGACACAAGAAACCGCACGTAAAGGAAAGCGGTGGCGTACCGCACTGAGTCCCACAAAAGCTGCGGGACAATGATGAAAGCATCCCAAGCATGCTTAAGAATACTTCCGAGTTTAGCAAAAAATTTCATATGCGTTTTTATTTTAAGGTTAATGAGTTATATATTTATATAGACACATATCAAGTGATATGAAAAATCGAATTATTATATGAAATTATATAATTTAATTTTCAAAAAGAAAAACGCCAACGCTTCAAACAGCCATGGCGAGTCCCCGAACTTTTCAAGCATCCCTGCTTAATACGTTCCTTTTGTTATGAAAAACAATTCTTGAGGCTAGAAGAAGGGAAACAGCCTCGTAAAATACTATACAAAACTGCCCCATTAAATCAATAAAAAAAGCCACCCCAGAGTCTTCACGACTGTGGGGCACAGAGTTTACAACCAAAACTCATCTTTAGGAAAGAATAATTAGATGTTTACATCACCATGAAACAGCGAATAACACCATAAGTGCGAAAGCCACACCCAATATGATTCCAATTGAATGCGGAAAAATACAACAGAGAACAACGATTACTACAATGCTGAGAAATATAGTAGTGGAAGCAGGATAATCATCCCAGAGTACGGAGAAGAAGTTACCAATACTCTCCCAGAAGCTTAACCATCTTCGTCTTACTTTCATCATTGCAAGTTCTCGTTTCCCGAACAGCTCAACATCGTCAAACTGATTTTTTTTGTTTTTTTTGTTATTCTTCATAATACATGAGTTTTTGTTATCAAGCACAATATAATTAATTCCTAATTTGATTCAATAAAAAATCTTAGTAAATCCAGATTTCCACTTGCATTATTTATCACTATTAATAGATAATAAATACCAAACTAAATTCCATAATTTATAAATAATAACAAACATGAGCGGATTCATACTTCGTATTATTGCAATGGCAACCATGCTAATTGACCATATTTGATGGAATTTTATCGATAATCCAATGACGTTAACATGGATTGGAAGAATAGCATTTCCTTGCTATGCATTCCTATTAGCAGAATGATTCTACTTTGTTTTCAAAGATAAAAAAAGATTCTTAAAACATATTTCCACATTAATATTTTTAGCTGTAATATCAGAACCTTGCTATGACTTATTAGAATTTGGATCAAAAATTACTAGTAGTTTTATGCAAGCACAAAGTGTTATGATCACTCTCCTACTAGGATTTTTAGGAATGTCTATCACAGAACTTCTTATACCATCAAAAAAAGAAAAATCAGAAAAAGTTGGACGAAAAAATATTATCATAATTGCATGCGCATACTTACTAATTGGATTTGCAAACTATAAAATGGAGGCTAATTTCAATTTTGTATGACCATTACTGATTATCGCTTATTATTGGTATCTCAGATATTCAAGGAATGATGAAAAGACTGAAAATAAACGAAATTGGATTAAACGTTTTCTAGTTCTACTTGGAATATTTATGATTTATCTTCCAATTTATTTTCGAATAAGAACTGGATGTGGAAATCGAGGTGCGTGGATACATGATGTAATAAAATATCTTCCATGGATTTGAGGTCATGCATTAGCAGCCCTAATTCTAAGTTTTTCAAATGGAAAATTATGATACAATAAAAAACGATTCAAATATTTATACACATTATTTTATCCAGTTCATGCACTTATAATAGGTATTCTTATTACCGTATTGTAATTATATAGACAATCTAATTAAAACGAAACCGGTCTGATAAACAGGCCGGGTTCTGTAAGATTGCGGATTACATGATAGATACTCAATACCTTTTCTCGGGTTCAGCACCCTCAAGATACTCTTCGACCTCATCTTCGTCGGCACCGACTATTTCGGCGATGTCGTCAAAGTCTAAGTTCGTATTAACGTAGAGGCTCACGCACCTTTCCTTTTGTTCCTGAGTCAACATGGCTAACGGTTCTGATTGTTGGATCACTTAAGTAAGAGTCAATTATTAAGAGTACTTGCATTACTGCAAGATATTAGAATCTGGGCATTACCCCGCAATTTTCGTAAAAACGAAACAAGGGGACCTCCCCACACCACGCAACGAAAACCGTTGTAAGTGAAAGAAAGTCCCCACACCAATTTATTTTGCCTGGAAATTGGATATTGATATATATAGTAATTTACTATTAAAAGTCAAGTCAAAAAAACACCTGCCGCAACAGCAGGTGTAAACGTCCGGGATTCGTGAGGATATTCACTCACAAAAACTGTAGATATCAGGGCTTTGTTTTCTTGAACTTGCCCAGACTCTTCAGCTGACGCTCTTGCAATCCAGGTGCTGAGATACCTTCGATCTCAATTCTGTCAGGCTTAAGATCCAAACCGAACGAGACTTTCGCTCTCAGTTTTTTCAGGTACTTTCTACCCAATTTATTCTGAATTACTTCAAACGCCTCTGATGAGATGGTAATGTAGGATTTACCGAAGTATATCCTAACAACACTCACCTCCACTCCAAGAATCTTTATCTGGACAGTTTCCGTCCCCGAAATTACTGGTTCTAAGTAATTGTACATATCGATCAAATTTTAGTTTCAGCATTCACGGATATCCAACATAGAATATATACATTTACTCAAAAATGTCAACGCTTAATAAAAGACTACATTACAAGTAAAGTTAAATTCAAATAAAGAAATCCCACGGCAGATTCGCACGTGGGATTTCCGGAACGTCTCAGCATCACTGCTTGATGGTTCACAACCATGATTTTTCGGAAAAGAATGGCTAAGAATGTATAAATATTTACTCTCAAATTTCAAACTATAATAAGAAAGCCCTACTTTTAATTTAATTTAAAATTGTTATAAAGATAAATCAGATTCTATATTCCATAAAATACATAGTTGATATTTTATAAAATAATCATATATAGATTTTAGCCTAATTATTCTATTTATTATTATATCACAACATGAATCATCCTATAAAAAATGCTTACGCATTTTGTAATGCACCAAAACCAAAATGAATTATTATTTTTGTTCATTGATTAACAAGTAGTAAAGACGAAGAAATGTTTATTCAAGCTGAAAAACTATTTAGTGAAAATTCATATTCAACAATAAGATTCAATCTATACTGAGACCTTCCATGAGAAAGAAAACTTTCTGAAGTTTCATTACAAGATCATATAAATGATGTAAATGAAGTTATAAATTTTTATAAATCTGAATGATATAAAAAAATATTCTTAGTAGGACACAGTTATTGATGAATAGTTAATTTATATGTTAATAAAGAAAACATATCAGGAATTCTTATGTGGGATTCTTCTATAGGATGAAAATGACTATTGGAAGATGTACACCAAGATGAAAATTGAGAATATTACATTGATTGGTGAAACTGATACAGATTCTACATTAGTAAAAAATTATATAATGATTTCCAAATACCATCTGAGGACTACTTAGAAAAGATAGCAAACATACAATTACCAATAAAGATTATTACAGCTGAAAATTGATTATCTAAAGCTGCTGAAAGATATTATGAAGCTGCAAAAGAACCTAAAGAACTACATATTGTAAAATGAGCTCATCACACATTTGAAGATTTATGAATGGATGAGTTACTAAATGAAAGTTTAAAATGGATAGATAATAATTAATGTTATTTTATACAATCTAATAATCTTTTCACATACTCTTCTCATTTTTTACTTAGAAGATCTGTTCTTAATAATAAATCCTTAAGCTCTTCTAATGTACTTCATGCTATACTTATCCAGGATACTGGATAGTTCCACTCAAATCATTCTGTTTTAATATTCATTATTTGTGGTCTTCAAGGTTCCGTTCAATATGATTGTAAATCCCCCGCCAAACGAGCCATACTATCTTGATCATAGATATCATACTTTGGGTTTATTCTTTCTCAGTTTAGTGGAATTCATAAAAATAAATTATTCTTTGTATTATAGCAAAAACTGTTTGGCAATGTACTTCCAGTAGATCTATGAAGTCAATTACATTCAATTATATAAATATTTCAATCATCCCCCATCAGAAAATCAAATCAAATATTTCATCTTAATCATTCCCTTTGCAACCCAGATAATAGACCAGATAATTTAAAAAATAATTCATTTTGTATCCTGATCCTCTCAGCATCACTTATTGATCAAAAATGGTTAGTACTGAGAAAATATTCTCAATTATTTGTTATATTCTGTACCATTCACCGATTTTCCAAACGATTATTTTGTAATGAAAAAGTTATACTTCATTCAATACCTCACTCCACAAAATTCTGGATAATAAACTCATCTTCAAGAATATTATGTGGTTCTGAAATATTAGTAAAATAAGTTTCGAACTTCTTCATCGCTCATTCTATTTGTTCCTTAAGGGGTTTATCTTTTGAAATTACAAAAACTCACTGTCCATTTCCGTCAATATTTGGATGCTTAATAATAATTTTTTTGTAATCTTTCCAGTTCTCATTGATACACTTTTCAATATCATCAACACTTTTAATTCACTTCAATACTTCTGAACGTGGTAACAATTCATCCAATCAAAATTTAGTAAAATATTTTACCATACCAACCTTATTTAAGATTGGATGAGATTCTGGTTTTTGAACCATACCCGGTATCATAATTCATGAATTGTTCACTATTTGAATATTGTTATCTTCCAACATTATATCTGCTAAATCACTTTTTTTTAATGACTGAGAAACTTTATTAAATCTTTTAAGATTTAATTCTCTGAAGCCTTGATTGAGTGAATCCCCCATTTGATTAGTTGTATAGATTACATCTTCATCTGAGAAGCGAATTCATCATCAAATGCTTGAACTTGGTTCTGTTTCAATAGCGATAGTTCTCATTTATTTTCAATCATTTAAAATATCTACAACTTTAGTTTTTTGTATTCATTTTTTATCTATCATTCATTGAACTTCTTCTGATTGCATTAATTCGTATTCACTTTGACGATGTCTTTCATCAGGAGTATGATCTTCATAATCAATCTCACTTGGTAAAACATGTAATAAAAAATATGTTGTTCAATCTTTTATATTATCAATACGATTAATAATATGATCACGATCCAATTCTTGTCATTCATTTGGAGAAGCTGCATCAAAGTTATCAAAACATTTATATCACTTTTGTACTAAATCATTTATATGATCTTCACATCAATAAAACCAATTTCATAAAGTATCTCATTCTTTAGGATAACACATGAATGGTGGAATTGAGAATAGCTCAGCAAGTTCTTTATAAACTCAAAATAGTTTTTTATGTAGAAGAACTCACATATGTGCATCTAAATGAGAAAATGTTAATCATGTTCTTAAGGCCATTTCAATTTGATTGGATAATTCCCTCTTTATATCTTCATATGATGCATTTTCAAAAACTTCATCTAATGATTGATAAAAATTTCAATCAGGACCAACTAGTGTACCCGCTTGTGAAGTCGGTAAAGTAGGACCCCATTGTGGATTATCTCATCTTCGTTCAGAATTTAAAGTTAGATGAATTCAAAGATCCAATTCTGGATATGCCTTATATCTACTTACCGCATCTTCAAATCATTTTCAAGGAACAATTATACTTCAAGAACAAGCAACATTATTTTTTAATAAATCAAAAGCAGCTCTATTACTACTAACAGAAGATCAAATATCATCAACATGGAAAGCTACTTTTTTATCCATTTATACGTTTTAGATAAAAAGATAAATAATCTTTAATATCTGATTTAGTCTTTATTACATTAAAAAACTTTTTCATACAATCCTCTCTTATGCTAGAATCAATTCAATTAAAATGAACTATCTTAGTCGTCTTAGGAATTCATCATTTTCTAACAAGAAAACGATGTTGATAATTATAAATATATGATTGATATAATTTTAATTCATGTTTATACATCCAAATATTAATTATAGATTGATCTGCCCACTTTATCCATTTAGAATATCTATCTAAAATTCCAACAAGTTCTTTATAGTTATCCCTCGTTCTTAAATCTTTTGGAAGCAAAAATACTCATGCATTTCATTCTCTATTTTCAATATTTATTCAATCTTTTAATAATGTCTTTTGCAGTTCTTCATCATAGAAATCATAAAACAACTGATCATCTCAAAGATAAGCTTCTTTAACCATATAGAAGGATTTCTTTTTAAATATAGAATCAAGCGATCATGTAATTATTGTATCTCAATCGAGGTGTAAAATATTATCATATTTATCAAATCTTGGATCTTTCCATAATAAAAATCTAGCATAAAAAACGCCTGGATTTACTGCTCATTTTAGATGATCCATTACTGGTCATACCTTTTCACATTCATTCTTTAAAAAAGTAATATTTGATGTAATGTTAGATAACTCCTCTATTTGTTCATTTGTTAAATCAGTATGTACTATAATAATCTCAGGATGGTTTCTATAAAAATGTTCAATACTAGAAAGACATATTCTTACACATGGAAGAAACTTTTGATCAATAGACATAAAAATAGCATTTCTAGTTGGCATTTTGGATCTTTATAGGATAATCGCCATAAATACTTTTTATTTTCTCTTTTATTTTTAGCGATATTTCACTACCTCATTTTATTGCATTGAAATAGCTAATATACTTTTCATTCTCCCTCTCAATATAACGTACTTCTACTTTATTTTCTATATTCCATTTCCTTTTAAAGTGCTCAACCGATGATATTCACAATGTTCATCAATGATGTTTCGAATAAGAATAATGTTCAACAATAATTTCTTTATCGTATCAAACCTTTAGTCAGTTTCTCTTTGCATTTAAAAAGAAATCATCATGTTCTCTTGCATATTTTAATTCATCATCTCGTCATCATATTCACTTTATTTGATCGGTTTTAGCTATGAAAAAATTAAAGATCACATCATACAATCAGTTGTTATTTTTCACTTCTACCCGATGATAAAGTGTATTATCAATAAAATCATAAGAACCATCGAAAGAATATTGCTCTGACAAAATATTAATTAAATTTCATCATATAATATCTACTTCTCATGAATTAATATAATTTAACATTTTATTAATATTTGTACCGCTAACACACAGATAATCATCATCTAACAATAAGAATAATGGAGTTCTTACGTTTTCTAATGCTATATTTCTTTGTTTAGATATTCATGTATCACTTGGGACATGAATATGTTGAACATTTTTATAATTAATATCTGAAGGTACAGGAGAAGAATCTACAACAATAAAATTTAAGTCACTATATTCTGATTCTGAAAACGATTGAATTAAATTTAAAAGTGCATCATATCTATCATATGTTGCAACTATCGCAGTTACATCTCAGATTCAATAATTATACTTCATTGTCGTAGATAATTATAACTAAAAAGCAAATTCATATGCCTTTATTTTTGTACTAGGATCCTTTAGTAAACTATCACGTGCTGATTTAAATCGATCATATAATCTAAAATTAATCTTAATTTCAAAGTCATTAGAAACTGATTCATAAAAATCTAATCACTCTTGAATATAATCAAATCCTTTAATATACTCCCCTTCACCTTGAGCAATTTCTGAAAGAACCATATAAGTATTCATAGTTTCAACTGGAAATCTTTTAGATTTTGTCATTACAACAGTTTCTAAATACTCTTTTGCCTCATTAAATTTTCCGTTTTTAAAGTACGTATATCATAAAAATCGATAAAATCTCATACAAGACGGATTCTCAAAAATTCAATTTTTTAATTGTTCAATATACATTTCCCTATATATTCTAGGCTTTGGATAATGATGTAAAACTACTCAATTTAGTCGTTTTCATATATATCCTGAGTCTCTCAGATAAACTTGTGGACATGCATGTACATTGAACAAAAATTTAGTTTTTTCCTTATTGATTACTGCCATCTTATAATCTTCAAAATCAGCTTCATATCTATGATCTAACCGCTTTACAAAAAATCATCATACATTATCATCAACATTAATCCTCTTTATCCTTTCAACATCATCACAATCAATAAATTCATCAGCATCTAATATACAAACCCAATCACATCAATTTAATTCAATTGATTTATTCCTTGCCTCAATTAACCTTTTATCTTCATGTTGCAACTCTTCACTATATGTGTTTATTCATAATGATTTTAAATACTCACAAGTCCCATCATTTGATCATGTATCAATAACAACAACATCATCAAACGCCTTAAAAAATTTTGAAAAATTTTTTTTCAAATTTTCCTCCTCATCTTTTACAATCATACTTAATCAAAGTTTCATCGTATTATCTTAAAAAGAATAAATTATTCCATTTCTTTTATAGTTCAATTTCAGAAATATAATTTTTTATTAAAATTAAAGCCATCAACAAAACTCTTATCATGTGATACAAGAATTACAACTCATTTAAATTTATTTATAGCATTTTTTAATGCCTCCTTTATTTCTACATCAATATGGTTAGTTGGCTCATCAAGAATAAGACAATTATTTTTCTTTAGAAGCATTTCCACGAACTTTAATCTAAACGCCATTCATGGACTCAGAAATCAGATCTTTTGTTTCTTATCATCATCAGAGAATCACATACTTCAAAGTGCAAAATGTACATCTGTTAATCAATATCCTAGCACATCATTGAAATATTCCATAGGTGACATATCTCTAGGAAAATCAATTCCTGATTGATCGAAATATCCTATATTAAAAGAAGGATTAATTTGAACAGATCAAGAGTCAGACTTAAGTTCTCATTTTAGCAATTTGATAAATGTCGTCTTTCCTGTTCAATTATCTCATTGTATCAACACCTTATCTTGCTTTCATATCGTAATATTCGGAATACTGAGAGTAAATTCATCTCAATAATTAAAAGATTGTTGAGAAATCTGAATAGCTCATTCAGGTTCTTGATATCATTCAAGACTAATCTGAAGAGGTTTATGTGCTATTGGTTTTTCAACCTTTTCAATCCTTTGTAATCTTCAATCTATCGCTTTTGCTCTTTGAGCCAGTTTCTTCTCAACTTTTGACGCTCAATCTCATTTATCATTATCTCTTGTATTTCAGGCTCTTCAGATTTGACGAGCTTTCATTCTTAATTCTGCCGTTTGTTGTTTTATACGCTTTTCTTCTTCCTGTTGTCTATCGTACAGATCCTTATTTCTAAGATAAGCATTCATTTTTTGTTGCTCATAGAAATCATAATTTCAACTATATGGAGTTATTTCTCATCAATCAATTTCATATATTTTACTAACAAGATTGTTTAAGAAATCTTTATCATGTGAAATTACTAGACATGCCGCTAAAGACTCTTTTAAAGCCTCAGTTAATCACGTAATTGATTCTCTATCTAAATCGTTTGTTGGCTCATCAAGTAATATTAAATCTCATCATTTTAATACAGTTGAAATCAATAAAAGCTTTCTTTTTTCTCATCAACTTAAAGATCATATTTTAGTATCAAGATTGAACTTATTTAATCACATCTGTGATAATAATTTCTCAACTTTATAATCAAACTCATATCATCAAAGCTTTTCAAATCTTGCATAAGCATCAGAATATTCATCCATCTTCTCCGGATTTTCTGACATTTGAATAGCAAGTTCATTCACAGCATCTTCTACATCAGAGATTCAAACATCATTCTTAAGAAACTCCAATATGGTTAAGTTACCATCCTTTAAATCTATATTTTGTCTCATATATCAAATCAATGGATTTTTCTCATCAAAAATAATTTTTCATTCAAAATCTGTATCTTCTCAAGATAATAATCTAAAAAGTGTAGTTTTTCAGGATCAATTAATTCAAACTAATCATGCCTTCTCACTTTTACCAATATTCATTTCAGCATCATTGAATATCTGTTTATTTCCGAATGATTTTTTAAGACTTTCTATTTTCATAACATACAGAATATGAATATAAATATAACCTATAATACAATATATATTATCTAAACATTGTCAATACATACTTAAAGCTAGACAAGGAGTTGTTTCAACATATAAATATTCAGAAAATCAAAAAAACTAGCTTAAAAAGCATTAAACTCTAGATTATTAGATCAAGAAGCATAATCTATTCCATAATTAAAGAAAAAATATGGTTAGGAAAAGAGTTACTCTATTCCTAACCAACGATTAACAACATAAAGAAGTGTACGAACTACCACAATAGCAAGGGCTAAGATTCCGATCCATTGTAGAAGAAGTATTCTGAACTCCTCTTTTGTCATTTCTTTCTCTTCAGGTTCTTCCCAAT
>JAEEGL015966325.1_pt1 | contig 10423 bp, 6 predicted proteins | sample 9134231 | NCBI WGS metagenome assembly JAEEGL01 (sample SAMN16246548, study PRJNA631951) | gut metagenome | biome: gut microbiome; feature: rumen; material: fiber-attached | host: Bos | place: Iran: Karaj | collected 2018-10
GCGCCGGCGTTGCGGCCGCCGGTATGGGGCTTGCCGCTCGTAGCACACTCGTTGTTCCACGCGCGCGCCAGACGGGTGATAGAGTCGAGGAAGATCACCACATCATGACCGCATTCCACCATACGCTTGGCCTTCTCGAGCACGATGCCGGCTATCTTCACGTGATGGGCGGCGGGCTCGTCGAAGGTGGAGGCAATGACTTCGGCCTTGACGGTGCGTGCCATGTCGGTCACTTCTTCCGGGCGCTCGTCAATGAGGAGCATCATGAGGTAGGCCTCGGGATGGTTGGCGGCGATGGCGTTGGCGATGTCTTTCATCAGAATGGTCTTACCTGTCTTGGGTTGTGCCACGATGAGTGCGCGCTGGCCTTTGCCGATGGGGGTGAACAGGTCAACGACGCGCACGGAGAGGTTGTCGCTGTAGCCTTTGCAGAGTTTGAACTTTTCGTCGGGGAAGAGGGGCGTGAGGTGTTCGAAGGGCACACGGTCGCGCACGCGGTCGGGATTGCAGCCGTTGATGGCTTCGATGCCAACGAGCGGGAAGTATTTTTCGCCTTCGCGGGGTACGCGGATGGGACCTTCGACGACATCGCCCGACTTGAGGCCGTAGTTTTTGATTTGTTGCTGCGACACGTAGATGTCGTCGGGCGAGGGCAGGTAGTTATAGTCGCTGGAGCGCAGGAAACCGAAGCCCTCGGGCATGATTTCGAGCACGCCGTTGCCTTTGAGGATATTGTCGAAGTCGTAAGGCATGTTGGCCGGTGCCTGCATGGTTTCGCGGCGGCGGTATTGGGGGTCGGGAGCCAGCTCTGCCCCGGCCATCTTGGGCCAGTAGTCGGGCTTGGTGGCGCTCATGTAGGGTGGTTGGCTGTTGGTGTCGGCCAGGCTGACCATGTTGCTCGTGATGCCCGTCATGTTGCTGAGGATGCGGTCGCTGAGTTCATCGTCGATGGTATTGCTCTCGACGGGCAGGTCTTCAAGGATGATGAAGTCGGGGCCTTCGTCCTCGTTGTCCTCGGCCAGTGGAGCCGGTGCCAGTGTGGCGGGAGCGGCGGGTTCGGATTTCGGCTCGGGTTGCGGTGCAGGCGTAGCGACAGGGGCTTCTTCGGCCGGCGCTGTTTCTTCCGTCTGCTGTTTGCGGGGACGTCCGCGGCGGGGCTTGGCCGTTTCGGCGGCCGGGGCTTCTTCAGCCGGTGTGGCCGGTGAAGATGGTGCGGCCGGTGCGGCTTGGGTTGCTGCGGTGTCCTTGGCGGGCTCGGCCGGTGTTTCTGTTTCGGCTTTTTTGCGCGTGCGGCCGGCGTTTTTGCTTGTGGTGGTTGTGTTGCCGTTGGCAGTCACCACTTTCTGAGCTTCCTTTTTTGTGGCGGCGATACGTGTGCGCTTTTTGGGCTCGCTGCTGCGGTCGTTGATGCTCCGTATGGCTTGTTCGTCGAGAATGCGGTAAATGATGTCTTCCTTTTCTTCGTTGTTCTTCAGTTCGATTCCCAGCTCTTGGGCTATGGAACGGATGTCGGCTTCTTCTTTAGCCAACAGTTCTTCTTTGTTAAAATTGGACATAAAATGGATTTACTTGTGATAGGCTTCGGCGCACGCTGTGCCGGGTGCGTGGAGCGCACTGGCCACGGGTGGCTTGGGCTTTGGAATTCGTTAATTATATGGATTTTGAAAAACTGAAAGTCACGGGAATGCGACTTTTCAAGTGCAAAAGTAATCATTTTTACATTTCCGTGACACGTTTTGCACATTTTTTTTCATGATGTGAGGAAAAAAAGCCGTTTTTTACTGTCCTTGGCGGCTTCATGCCGGGCCAGGGGCGGGCACTTGCCGGCGGCGGTGCGGGGCGGTGGCGACCAAATGCGTTTTCGTCTTTTCCAAATCGGATTTAGGCGCGCCTAAATCCGATTTGGGTTCCCCCGGGCGGCTGCTCTTTCGGCCGGCGCGGCCTGCCGGAAAGTGAAAAAGTGGGATGGCAAGGGCGTGGGAGTCGCGATTTTTTCTTACTTTCGCGCCAGTTATGGCAGCAACCATTCTCGATGTCCAAGGTCTGACGAAAGCCATCGGCGACCTGGTGCTCTTTTCGGACGTGTCGTTCAGCATGTCCGAACGGCAGCGCACGGGCCTTATCGCCAAGAACGGGGCGGGCAAGACCACGCTCCTTAATATAATATGCGGCGATGAGGACTATAACGACGGCCGGATAGTCTTCCGCCGTGACCTGCGCGTGGGCTATCTGCCGCAACATCCGGCCTTCCCGCCTGAACTGACGGTGATGGAGGCCTGTTTTGAGCATGCCAACGCGACGACCGAGCTGATCAAGGCCTATGAACACTGTCTGGCCACGCCCGGCAATCCCGGGCTGGAGCAGTTGGTGGAGCGCATGGACCAGGCTCAGGCATGGGACTACGAGGCGCGTGTGAAACAGATCCTGTCGAAACTGAAGATTGACGACTTCGACGCCCGTGTGGCTACGCTTTCGGGCGGACAGGTGAAGCGTATCGCCCTGGCCGGCGTGCTCATGATGGAGCCCGACCTGCTGGTGCTCGACGAGCCGACCAATCACCTCGACCTGGACATGATAGAGTGGCTGGAGCAGTTTCTGCAGACGTCGTCGTTCGCTTTGCTGATGGTCACCCACGACCGCTATTTCCTCGACCGTGTCTGCAACCAGATTATGGAGCTTGACGCGCGCCAGCTCTACGTTTACAACGGCAATTACAGCTACTACCTCGAGAAACGCCAGCAGCGCATCGATGCCCGCAACAGCGAAATAGAGCGGGCCAACAACCTCTACCGGCGCGAACTGGAATGGATGCGCCGCACCCCGTCGGCCCGCGGCCACAAGGCCCGCTACCGCGAGGAGGCCTTCTACGAGCTGGAGCAGCGCGCCCATCAGCGCATTGAGGAGAAGCGCACGCGCCTGGAACTGAAGAGTGCTTACATCGGTAACAAGATATTCGAGGCCGACTATATCTCCAAAGCCTTCGGTCCCGACAAGATTATCCTGAAAGATTTCTTCTACACCTTCTCGCGCTACGAGAAGATGGGTATCGTTGGCAACAACGGCACGGGCAAGACCACCTTCATCAAACTGCTGCTGGGACTGGAAAAACCCGACTCCGGCCGTTTCACCGTGGGCGAGACCGTGCGCTTCGGCTACTACTCGCAGGAGGGCCTGCAGTTTCGCGAAGACGCCAAGGTCATCGACATCGTGCGCGACATAGCCGAGTATGTTGATCTCGGAGGCGGCCGCCACCTGTCGGCATCGCAGTTCCTGCAGCATTTTCTCTTTGCCCCCGACCGCCAATATACCTATGTGCGCAAACTCTCCGGTGGCGAGCGCCGGCGGCTGTACCTTTGCACCGTGCTGATGCGCAATCCCAATTTCCTGGTGCTTGACGAACCTACCAACGACCTCGACATCATCACCTTGCAAGTGCTGGAAGAATACCTGCAGGCGTTCCACGGATGCGTCATCATCGTGAGCCACGACCGTTACTTCATGGACAAGGTGGTGGACCACCTGCTGGTGTTCCAGGGACAGGGTGTGGTAAAGGACTTTCCGGGCAATTACACGCAGTTCCGCGAGGAAATATTGAAACGTGGCGCTGTGGCTGCCAAGGACGAACCGCAGGAGGGCGCGAAGCCGAAGGCTAACATGAAGACCAAGTCGCCCCAGGCGCGGAAACTCTCGTATAAGGAGCAGCGCGAACTGCAGCAGTTGGGCGACGACATAGACCGCCTGGAGCAGGAGAAGCGCGAACTGGAGGCTGCCCTGTGCAGCGGCACGCTGTCGGTGGATGACATTACGGCCAAGAGCCGCCGCCTGCCCCAACTGGAGGCGGAGCTCGACGAGAAGTCCATGCGCTGGCTTGAACTGTCGGAAATAGCGGAGGGAGGATGACTCTGAAAAAACGAAACGGCGTCTCAAAAATCAGAGACGCCGTTTCGTTCGTTCAAGGCGGCGCTTCAAACATTAGAAGCGCCGCCTTGTTGTTATGAAACTGCCAGACGGGTGGAGGAGACTCGTTGGATGGCTGATTTCCTGTGACCAAATTAGTTTTTCTTCGTTTCGACAGGCTTGGGCATATGGTTGGGCATAGGCAGGCTGTTGAGCAGGCCGGCCTTGCCGTCGTCGATGAGTTTCACGATGAGTTGTCCGAAGATGGTGTTGGCCCAAGCCATCCAGCTGCGGGTAAAGCGTTCGGGATTGTCCTTGTTGAATGACTCGTGGATGAAGCCGAGGCCTGCATCGGTGTTCATGATTTGGGTAAGACAGCGGGCTATCTCATCGTCGTTGTCGGCGGTATAGGCTTTGATGATGATGCTCATTGGCCACACCATGTCGTAGCCGATGTGGGGGCCACCGATGCCTTCGCCGGCTGTGCCACGGAAGAAGTAGGGGTTGTCCTCGCTCCACACGAAGCGGCGCGTGTTCTGGTAGATGGGGTCGCTGGCCGGCATGCAGTCCAGGAAGGGCAGCGAGAGCAGTCCCGGGGCGTTGGCGTCGTCCATGAGCAGTTGGCTGCCGTAGCCGTCCACCTCGAAGGCGTAGATTTTGCCGTACTTGGGGTGCTCCACGATGGCGTATTTCTGCAAGGCGCTGCTCACCTCGGCGGCCAGGGTGCGGCAGTCGGCGGCCAGAGCGGGGTTACTGATGCGGTCAAGTATTTTTGCGGCTTTCTCCAATACACTGACGGCAAAGAAATTGCTTGGCACAAGGTAGGGGAATACCGTGCAGTCGTCCGACGGGCGGAAGCTGGAGGCGATGAGTCCGCAGGGCTTGGCCGGGTGGCCGTAGCCCGAGTTGCTCTGGGTGTCGTGCATGGCGTGGGTGCGGCGGGTGAAGCGGTAAGAGGTGCGGGGCCCCTCTTTGCGCTGTTGTTCGCGCATGGTGCGCAGGATGGTTTTCACGGCTTCCACCCATGTGGCGTCGAACACGCTCAGGTCGCCCGTGGCCTGCAGGTAGGCGTAGGCCAGGAAGAGCGGGTAGCAGAGCGAGTCGAGTTCGTATTTGCGTTCAAACACGCCGGGCTTCATTTCCGTGTTGTCGTCGGCGTGTTCAGCCTTGCCGCCGTGGCCGTAGAAGGCGTTGGCGTAGGGGTCTTGCAGCAGATATCTGGTCTGCCGGCGTATGACGCCGCGCAGCATGCGTTGCAGGCGTTTGTCCTTTTTGGCCAGTTGCAGGTAGGGATACACCTGTGCCGACGAGTCGCGCAGCCACATGGCGTTGATGTCGCCCGTGATGACGTAGGTGTCGTCGTCACCGCTGCCCTCGTCGCCGAAGAAATGCACCGTCGTGTCGATGGTGTTGGGGTAGCAGTTCTCAAACATCCATGCCAGGTAGGGGTGTTTCAGCACCTTGAGGACGCGCTTGATTTCTTTTTCCACGGCTTCCGAGTGGAACAGGCGGGCGTCGGCCGTCGGCCGGCGCGACACGTAGGTTTGGTCTTGGCGGGCCGTCAGGTCGGCGGCGCGGTCGGCGGCCGGAGCCCCTTGCAGGCAGCTCAGCAGTGCCAAAGCGAATGTGAAGGTCATTTCCGTATTATTTTCTGGTTTTATGGATGACAAAGATAAACAATTGCTCCCACATTCCTGTGGTTTTCTTCATGATTATTTGCGCCGCCGTCTTCTTTTTTTCGTAATTTTGCAGGCCAAACGGATGATTTGAAAGTGACAGAAAAGTGCAATACCGTCCTCTTCGACCTCGACGGCACCCTGCTCAATACGCTGGGTGACCTCCATGCCAGTGTGAACCACGCCCTTGTCGCCTGCGGCTATCCCCCGCGCAGCCTCGACGAGGTGCGCCGTTTCGTGGGCAATGGCGTGCGCCGTCTCATGGAGCGTGCCGTGCCCCGGGGCATCGGCGGGGAAGCCTTTGAAACGGTTTTCCAGGCTTTCCGCACCCACTACATGGCCCATTGTTTCGACACCACGGCGCCCTATGCCGGCATCGTCGGTGCGCTGGCCGAACTGCATCGCCGCGGTTACCGCCTGGGCATCGTGTCGAACAAGTTGCAGCCGGCCGTCAGCGAGCTCCACCGCCGCTTTTTTGCCGATACCGTCGCCGTGGCCATTGGCGACCGTCCCGGCATGCGGCGCAAACCGGCCCCCGACACCCTTTTTGAGGCCATGAGGCGGTTGGACGCACGGCCTGACGGGACGGTTTACGTGGGCGATTCCGATGTGGACATCGCTACGGCCCGCGCTGCCGGCGTGGCGTGTCTGTCCGTGCTCTGGGGATTTCGCAGCCGCGACGAGCTGGTCCGTGCCGGTGCCGGCCGTCTGTTGGCTTCGCCCGAGGATTTGCCCGGGTGTTTCCCTGAAAAGTAGTCTTCGGAAATACTAACTGCGTTCTCTTTTTTTCTAACTCCGTTTTCGTGCCGACGAAAACGGAGTTGGTTGTTCAATGGCCCCGTTTCGGAATATCCGGGGGCCTTTTCTAATTTACCGTCCCCGAAGCCTGTTGAAAGTCAACGGGTAACGAAAGACCTGGTTTTGTGCGTAAAAAAACTTGATAAAAACTTGCGGGGCGCCAAGCTTGTAGCCTGGCGCCCCGCAAAAGGTATGTGGATTTCTGCTTATTTCAGGAAATCAATGGTCTCGGGGTAGCACGGGCCGTTGTCAATCATGTGGATGTTCAGATTGATGCTCTGTGCGCTGACGTTGGACGTGCTGGCGTTGGGGTTGAGGGCGCGCTCAATCTGGTCGGCCAGTTGGGTGTAGTGGGCGCGTGTCATGGCATCGGCAGCGGTGGCCGAAGCGGCCTTGGTCTTCTTCTGCAGGTCCTTCAGGGTAAGGAGCACGAAGGCGAGCTTGTCGCTGCCCTTGCCGGCCTTGTCGCTGCTGAAGGTGCCGGTGAGGTCGTCCACCAGTTTGCGCTGCAGGCAGCGGCGGTAGCTGGTTACGGCCTTGCCCGACTGCAGTTCCTTAAATATCATGCCGGTCAGTTCGGGCAGATACTCGCTGATGGGATAGTTGGGGTTGAGGTCGTCAAGTTTGCCGGTCAGCACGCCCACCATGCGGCGGCCGAAGCGTTCCAGTATCACTTCCGGGGTGCTCTCGATGCGGTCGATGAAGGGCACCTGGATGAGCCATTCGAGGTTGTTGAAGATGTTGCGGTCGAAGAAGGGCAGCACGGTCTTTTCCTTCTCGCGCGGTGTCTGTTTGAGTGTGCCGCCGGGCTGGTCGGGCGACTTCACCTCGTAGTAGGTGCCGCTGACGTAGCGGGCCACGTGGTTGCAGTAGCGGTTCAGCTGGTTGAGCACCTGATTGTAGATTGTGTTGAGATTGTTGTCGCGCTGGTCATTGCCCCAGTAGTTCCATTCCTGCATGTGGGGCAGCTCGGCCTTGAGGTTCTTGATGCCGTATTCGCTGGCCTTCACGGCGTCTTCGCTGAGGTCCTCGGTCTGGCGTCGCGGGTCGTCGAAGTAGCCTTCGCCGTCGCCCCACCAGAGGCGGCGGTTCTTCTCCAGGCTGTCGGTGATGAGCTGGCTCATGAAGAAGCGGTCGCTCTCCGAGTCGGTGGCCTGGAAGCAGGGGGAGTAGCCCCACTGGATGGCCCACTTGTCGTAGTCGTTGATGCGGGGGAAGAGCTCGTGCTCCGTCATGCCGTCCTCGGGCTGGGCCACATAGTTGAAGCGGGCGTAGTCCATGATGGAAGGTGTGTGGCCGTGGGCGGCTACCCAGGCCTTGTCGCGCAGTTTCTCCACGGGCACGGTGCTGCTGGAACCGAAGTTGTGGCGCAATCCGAGCGTGTGGCCCAGTTCGTGACTTGAAACGAAGCGGATGAGCTGGCCCATGAGTTCGTCGTCGTACTTGGCGAAGCGGGCTTTCGGGTCAACGTTGCTGCACTGTATCATGTACCAGTCGTGAACGAGGGTCATCACGTTGTGGTACCAGCCCACGTGGCTCTCGATGATTTCGCCGGAGCGCGGGTCGTGCACCTGCGGGCCGTAGGCGTTGGCGATGGGCGAGGCCAGATAGCGGATGACGGCGAAGCGGGCGTCTTCCAGACTCATCGTGGAGTCGTTCTCGGGCCATTCCTTGCCGACGATGGCATTCTTGAAGCCGGCTTGCTCAAAGGCGGCGTTCCAGTCGTTGATGCCGGCGATGAGGTAGGGGCGCCACTGCTTGGGTGTGGCGGGGTCGATGTAATAGACAATCTGTTTCTTGGGCTCAACCAGTTCGCCGCGCTTCATCTTCTCGATGTCGGCGCTGTCTTTGGGCTCCAGGCGCCAGCGGGTGATGAACTGCTTGATTTCCATCTTCTGCTGGTAGTCGGAGAAGACGCGGTAGCCGTCGGTGAAGTAGCCTACGCGGGGGTCGAAGATGCGTGCCCGCATGGGCTCCTTGGGCAGCAGCACCATGGAGGTGTTCAGTCCCAGGGTGATGGACCCTGTTTCGGCGGCCGGCAGGCGTTGGTTGCCTGCGCTGTAGGTGCGGATGGAGCGTATCTCGACATTGATGGGATAGCTGTGGATGCTTTCGATGTAGCTGGCCCCGTTGCCCATCGGACCTCCGACACCCATGGCCGAACGATACATGTTGGGCAGGGCAAAGTTGTTCTCGCCCATGATGAGGCTGCTCACGTTGATTTTATATTGGTTCTTCGGCGCGCCGCTTTCCAGTTTGAACGACTGGATGATGGGGTCGATGGTGCTGTTGCTCACGGCCTGGCTGATGGCGTCGAGGGTGTCGGCCTTGCTGTAGATGACGCTGCTGCGGAGGAACAGGTTTTTCTTGTCGGGTGAGAGTTCGAAATAGACCGTTTGCTCGCGCACTTCCTCACCGCCGAACTGCGAGAAGCCGGCCGGGGTGCGGGTGAAGCGGGTGACGCACTGGAACAGGCGGCCCAGCAGCGAGTCGGGCAGGGTGAAGAACCAGTCTTCCTTGCCGTCCTTTTCCTGTTTCGACACTTGGAACACGCTGCTCTTGTCGCAGACAATCCGCTTGTCCTTCGGCTGTGCCGGTGTCTGCTCCTTGGCGTCGGCCGGTTTGGCCGCCGGTGTTTTCTTTACTTTCGGTGCCTTGGGCGCCTTGGCGGGTTTTGCAGGCTTTTCGGTCTTGGCCGGTTTCACGTCGTCGCCCGTGTTGGCGGCTGTCAGCGGCAGGGCCGTGCACACGGCCAGCAGACAGCTGATAAAGGTGATTTTCTTGTACATGTGAAAAAAGTAATACGTTTTTGTGATAAAGAGTTTCTTAGTCGTTAAGCGCTTTTCTGAACACCAGTTCGGCCCGCACCTTCTCGTCGTCGGAGGCGGCGGGGAACACTTCGTCCAAAGCCTGGGCAAACGCTTCGAGGGCGCGGGCCCTCATACGGGCCCCGCCGGTCCGCACACCGCTCTGGAAGTCGGTGTGGGGCAGCAGGCTGCGGTTGAAATTGCCGTCGCTCATGTTTTTGTGCGCAAAAGTGGTGCAAAGGTAGAACTATTTTCTTACTTTTGCACACAAAATTCCCTAATAAATACATGGTAAGCATGAAAAACTTTAAGGACTTGTGTGCCTTGCGCCGCTCGGTGCGGGCCTACAGCGACCGGCCGGTGCAGGACGCCGACCTGCAATACATCATGGAGTGCGTGCGCCTGGCACCCTCGGCCGTCAACCGCCAGCCGTGGCGCTTCCTGCGTCTGAAACCCGAACAGTTGCCCCTGGCGCAGCAGTGCTACACCAACCCGTGGTTCCGCACGGCACCGGAGTGTTTCATCGTCTGCTGCGACCACGCCGAAAGCTGGCACCGGCCCAAGGACGGCAAGGACCACGGCGACGTGGACATCGCCATCTGCGCCGAGCACTTCTGCCTCGCCGCCGCCGAGCGCGGGCTGGGCACCTGCTGGGTGTGCAACTTCGACGCCGACCTTTGCCGCCGTCTGTTCCACCTGCCCGACACCCTCGAACCCGTCGCCTTCCTCCCCCTGGGCTACGAGGCCGCCGACCACCAGCCGCGACCCTTCCAGCGCAAGGAGATTGATGAACTGTGGCTGACGGCGGAAAATTGAAATTTTTTTGACAAAGCGGAGACAGAGGTCCGATTTCGGTGTTCACAAGTGGGACTTCGGCGCGCAGAAACGGCGTTTCGGAATTTCGAAACGCCGTTTCTGTTCTGCTATATTTGATATCTGATGAAAATCAGGTGATTACAACTCCCTCGAAATTCTTCCAAAAAATCGTTACAATCATTTCTTTGTTTGTTCTCTTTTTTTTCTAATTTTGCATCATGACAACAAAAAATTCAGATTATGTTGAAGAAAACTCTATTGAACTCCAATCGGGTGCAGGACTTATAAAATAGATGTTGAACCATAAAAATAAAGTATATGAGAACACGATCATTGTTTTTCCTTTGGCTCCTACTTCCGCTACTTGCCTGTGCCGATAACTGGGACGATTATTGGGGCTTTTATATGCGTAATAGCAGTTATGAAGAA
>JAEEGL016671536.1_pt1 | contig 10423 bp, 4 predicted proteins | sample 9134231 | NCBI WGS metagenome assembly JAEEGL01 (sample SAMN16246548, study PRJNA631951) | gut metagenome | biome: gut microbiome; feature: rumen; material: fiber-attached | host: Bos | place: Iran: Karaj | collected 2018-10
GGTAATCATATACGTCGATCGTAGCGATGGTACGACCGCCGCGGTAAACCTTGATATCGCGCAGCGTACCCACGTCGCTGATACCACCGGCAGCGTACAGCGCATTGAAGGCTGTGGCCAAACTGCTGATGGGATAGCTGCCGGGCTTCATCACTTCGCCCAGCACCTGCACCAGGATTGTGCGCGTCTCGCCAACGCTCAACGATACCTTGCAGTCTGCATAGTACTGGCTCAGGTGCGAGCGCAGACGGTTTGTAGCCTCGCTAACGCTCAGCCCGCCGAGCTTGATGGGACCAACGCCCTCAATCACCACGGTTCCGTCGGGAGAAATCACACTCTCGAAGCTCTCCTGCGAGGCCCCCCACACGTCAATGATCACCACGTCACCTGCACCTAACAGGTAGTTTGCGGGAGTCGCGATATTCATCCTCGGCTCGAAGCTCAGGTTCTCCTGACTGAAGATGCTGCGTCCCCAGACCTGTTGGTCTTTGGGGATCAGGCTGGAGTAGTAATCCAGCGAGTCGAGGTCGAAGTAGTTCGACTCCTCCTCAATGGCCTGTTGCCTTTGCTGACGGGTCATATACCGCCAGTCCTGTTCCTCGCGCTGCGAGCGGATCATGTAGTTCTGGCGCTTCTGCCGCTGATCCTGCTGCTGCTCCCGCTGGGTGCGCATACGGCTGGTGCCCTGACGTTGCTGTGTGGTGGCTCCTGTCAGGTCGCGGGCACCGAGGTTCTTCTGCTCGGCTTCCACCTTCTTCTGCACGCGGCGCAATTGTTCCACAGTGACACCCCTTTGTGTCAGGTTGCGGATAATCACTTGCTTGTCAGTGCCCTTCTCCTTCTCCTGAAGGATGTAGCTAACGAGCTGGTCGTCGGTCATTGACTGAGCCATCGCCGGACGCGTTCCGACGAAGGCTATGAGGGCGAGTAGAAATAGGAATCGTTTCATATCTTATTTTCCTCAATATTTCAATATTTCAATTTTCAATATTAAAACTTCTTGCCAAACACTACATACTTCATGGTCGTCAGCAGGATCTTGGCATCCAAGAGCAACGAGCGCTTCTGAAGGTAGTCCAAATCCATCTGCAGACGAATCAGCATTTTTTCCATCGTGTCGGTGTAGCCATTATAGATGGTGGCCATAGACGTAGCACCGGGGCGCATCAGATAGATGTAGCGGTAGTCGCTGTTGTGCTCCATAATTTTGTCGATGAAGTATTTGCGCTCCGGACGTGGACCCACGAAACTCATTTCGCCGACGAGGATATTCCACAATTGTGGCAACTCGTCGAGGTGGTGCTCCCTGAGGAACCCGCCGACGGGTGTCAGACGCTCGTCGTCTTTCTGTGCCAGCACCGGCACTCCGTCCTCCTCCGTATCAGTAACCATCGTGCGGAACTTCAGTATCTGGAACGGACGTCCTCCGTACCCGATGCGTTCCTGACGGAAAAGTACAGGCCCGCTGGACTTTATCTTCAGCGAAAGGGTGATAATCAGAAAGACCGGAGACAGCAATATAAGGCTCACCAGAGCCAACAGGCAGTCAAAGGCGCGCTTGACTGCCAGTTGCACAGGGCCCATGCCATCCGTGATTTCTGTATCTATTGTGGCTTGTTGAATCATTATGTTGAAGCGCTTACGCACGCACATTGCACGTACATTTATATATATATTAACTCTATTTTCACTATTTTATTGCAAAGGAAACATAAAAAAATCATCTGTGCAAGGAAAAAGTGTATAAAAGTCTTTTTTTACATCAAATATGCAAATTCTCTCAGAAAAGTTTGCAGATTCAGAAAAAACACGTACCTTTGCACCCGCAAAAGAAGCATACATCCGGGGCTGACATGGATTTGACAGCAGGATGAGACGTTGCGTAAGCACGCAGAGAGTCGCTGGCCGCTCTCTTTAATCCATGGTCTTCAACAATTATCTGGCGAAAAAACTTACGCTCTCGCTGCTTGATTGAAGTATAGTAGATCAGCCTATCTCGGCACAAGGTGCTGAGACGAGACATCACTCAGAGGCTACATCGCCCCAAAGCGCTCTGGCTAAGTGGTGCAGCTAAATTGGGGATAGCCCGAGGCGGCCTCGCGCCAAGGGTGAAGCTCTTAGAGGATAAGGTGCAGGGCGGTGGCCCAGGTCTTCCCTGCATCCGACAATTAAGTCTGGGATAAGCGTGTAGAAAGCGCAGGGTGTCCCTGTTTGGACGAGGGTTCAATTCCCTCCAGCTCCACTTCGTGAACCTTCCGAGGAATTTCACCCTCGCGAGGGTTCTTTTTCCACAAATATCAATACGACCTTTCGTGAGTTCAAACACGAAAGGTCGTATTGCTTACTACGTATTTACATCCCGGCCTCTACGTATTTACATCTCAGCCTTTACGTATATGGCTCCCAGCCTTCACGTCAGGACGTCTTTGCTTTTACGTATATATGTCTCGGCGAGTTCCACTGCTGGAACTCACTTGCCCTACTGATGGATTATGGCACTATGACCTTACGTCCGCCGAGGAGATACAGGCCGCGGGGCAAGGGACGATGGGAGTTGAGGCGGCGACCGGACAAATCATAGATAATTGGTGACTCGTTCGGATTGCTCAAGGTGCTGTTATCCAGCTCGGTTTCAGCGGGAATCTCGTGAATAGCTGTCTGTGCGATAGACAACTGGGTGGCGTTCAGCACCTGATTGTCGCGCAGGTCGTTCTTGTTCACCTTATGGATGAAGGCGACGTAGCGGCGGGCGTTGCCTCCGAAGCCGCTCTTCTGCACGGCGGGGAAAGTGACGCTGTAGCTGCCGTTGGGTTGCACCTCGAGGAGGTCGCCAATGGCTTCCTGGGTGAAATAGTGGAGGATGACTCCGTTGTGGCGGAAGACCTTTTTCAGGTCGGCGGGAGCGTCGTCGTCATCCATGCCTAATTGTGGATAGTCGTCGGTCTTGATGCCATCTTCTACGAGGTAGCACGAGAGTCGCAACGGGGTGGTAATCAAGTCTCTGGCCACTCTGCCGCTGACGTGGATTTCGGTCTCCGTCGCCTCGAGATTCACCTCTGCCATAGCAGGCATCTCTGCGGCCACGGCGAGTGCTTCGAGGTAGGGCTGGGGCGACATTTGCTGGATTCCGTGAACGAGCACATCTTCTCCCTTGAAGACAGCGCGATTGTACATGATGGCGGGGTTGTATTCGTTTTCATATCCGCCGAAAACGTAGGTGAGGTCGAGGTCGGCCTGACTGGTGAAGGCGTCCTTGGCGAATCCGCTGTGGTGCGAGACGTAGATGTAGGGACCCTCGTATTGCTCGAAGGCTTTCTCGAGGAAGTAGGACATCTGAGGACAGGCGATGCAGCGTTGGCTGGTGAATTCCTCGACAAGGGGTGTGCGGATGAAGTTGTCGTAAGTGACATACAGCCGCGTGGTGCCGGGGCGTGCTGCCTGTGCCTCATTGCCGTTGAATTGAGTGACGGTAGCTGACCACTCTACCTGTGTGCCCTCAGCCGTTCCTGTATGCAGCTTTGTGGTGATGACGGTACTGCCAAAAGCTGGCAGGGGGGAGCTCAGTTCTATGGTGCGGCGTGTGGGTTGCTCTGCTCCCTCGCCTTGCATGCTGATTTCCAGCGTTCTGAGAGGCTCTGCAGTGAAGTTGTGCACATAGAGTCCGCCCGTGAAATCTGCATCTGGTGCCACGGTCTGAGGGTGGGTCGTATTCTGTGCGTAGGCGATGCGCTGCAACAATGGCGCGGCTTCGTCGTCGACCAGTGCCGCAATGAGCAGCGTGCCGCGGTCGGTGTATTCTTCCCACGATGTTTTACCCTGGTTGACCAGACAGGATTGCGGCACGGTGGCTTGTGTATAAACCACGAGCGGGTAGGAGGGGTTGGTGCTACCTATGGTTTCATAGACCTGCATGCCGAGGTAGATGCGTTCGTCGCCAATGGGCAGGGGATCATCAAAGAGCACGTCGTTCCATCCGGCGTTGAAGTCGGCATAGACCGTTCTGACGTTATTGCCGGGCGAGCCTAAACAGGCAAGGATGGCTGAACGCTTTTGCTTGGCCTGCTTATAATCGGCTCGGAGGTAACAGCGCACTCCCTTGATCTTCAGCCCCTTCATGCGAGCCAGCGCAGGATCCGTAGCGGGGTCGAAAAGCGTCAGTCCCTGAATGAACTGGCTCTTGACGCCGCTGCCCAGCGCGGAGATTTCGTTGCTGGAGACCTCTAAGGGTGCATAACTGTAGGGCACCTGGGCCGACAGCTGTCCGACGATAGCTGCTGCACCGAGGAGCAGGAATGTGCGTAAGTTCTTCATCTTACAACCTTTTTTCCATTGACAATATAGAGTCCGTGCTGCAATTGACCGGGCTGCACGCGGCGGCCGCTGAGATCAAAGATGGTCTGCTTTCCGGAAGCCATCGCAGTACCTTCATTATCTTGAATATCGCGCACGGCAACGGAGATATCGATGTCGCCCTCGGTGCTGTTGAATACCTGCATACGGCGTCCACCGAGTTTACCGTCGCGATGAACGAAGGCCACGAGGTAGAGGTTCTCCAGATTCCAGCTGGGGTCAATCTGGGTGGTGAAGGTGGTGTCAATAGCTCCAGCCGCGTTGATGGCATCGCCTTCAGCACTCGACAGGATTTCGCGGATGACATTGGCGTGGGTGTATTCGCCCTCGTGGGCTTCCTTCTCTTTGTCGCTCCAGAACATCTGGCTGTCTGAGATGACGTTGCGTTCCATCAAATAGACGGTCAGACGAGGCTGCTCTCCTTCGGGAAGAATGCCTGCGGCAATCTCTCCTCCGATGCTAACGTCTACGGTTTCCATATCGTCCTTCAGCAGACCTGAAGCCGTGATATTCAGGAAGGTGGGATGACTCATAGCGGCCTTCATAGCCTTGCTGCCGTAAGGCTCATACAACACGCTGAATTTGGGCGTCGTAGAGGTGTTCTGCTGATAGGAAATGTTGTCTGTACTCATGGAGCGGTCGATGGACATCGAGGGCACTTCGGCCAAAGAGGAGTCGTTGCTGCACAGCTGCACCATCAGCGTTGTTGCATCGTCGTCGCCCGTCATGAACTGGTCGTCCATGTGTTGGCTCACATAGGTGATCCGATCCTCTATGCCACGAATGTTCTGGCTGACAATTTCATCGAAGTAGCGGGAGGACATGTAGTTGTTCTCCGATTCGAAGTATTCCACCAGCGGGCGGTGGGAATAGGCGTCGGCAACGTCCTGGGGAACGACAATCACATTGACTGTTGCCGTGGGCGGGGCGGGAATCTCCTTGTCGTTGACCTTAGTGATACTCACTTCCACTTCGCCGCTGCGGAAAGCGTAGAGCGGCATTAGGATTGGCTTGCTGGTCGAGCTCGTCGTGATGCTGGTGCTGAGCGACACGTTCTTTGAATAGACGTCTTCGCCCTGTCGTGAGGTGATCTCCACTTTCTTAATGGCCTGTGAACCACGGTTCCAGATGCGTAACAGGCAGTCTGATGCCTTGTTGGCAATGTATACTCCGTCGTCCACCAGAGAGCTGATGACGGGCACGAAGTTGAAGGTTCCTTTCGTATCCTGAATGGTCAGCAGGATGGGAAGTCTTCCTTTCGCATTCATGTCCACCCATTGGGGCTTGCCTTCGCCGTCGAAGTCGCCGTCGACCCAAAGGTAACAGCTGTTTCTGGTGTACTGAGGATACAACAGGGGAATCGAACAGACATTCTTCTTCAGCTGGGCGGTGAATCCCACCACGAGCTGATCCACATCCTCAGGAATCTCGTAATCTTCCATCGTGACGGTGTTCCAGCCGAAGGATACGGCCTTTGTTCCCGTAGAGAGGTCTTCACCGTTGAAGTCTTTGCGCACGAAGCAATCGTAGTTACCTTTGGCGGATCTGTCGTCCCAGCCTACTCGCATACTCTTAATGGTACCTCCTATGTAAGGTTCCAACATGTCGCGGGTGAGGAGGATGGCGCATCCCACCTTGGAGTTATACTCCAGCGAGAGGCCGTCGTATTCATAGATCTGGTCGTCGTACTTGGCGTAGCCCACGTGGACTTTACCGGTGGTGGACTGGGCAAAAAGATGCACCGGAATTGCTGTAAGCAGTCCGGCAATGAGGAAGAGGGTTGTGTACAGTTTCTTCATATTGTTCAGTTATTTAATGTTAGTTCATTATCGCGTGCAAAGATACAAAAAGAGAATAGTGTACCCTCTCGCCAAAGCGGGAAAAGTAGCATTATTCTCTGTTTTTTAAGAATTCTTAACGAGAAGAGACTTCCTTCGTGGGCGGAAGTTCATTTGCTGTTGGTGGCCAGACGGTATTCTAACGACTTGTTCTGATAGGCGGCAAAGGCATCTGTTTTCTTATCGCACGCCTGCTGGTAAAGTAGCTGAGCCTCAAGTAAATCCGACATTCTGATAGTTCCTGCTTGATAGCAGTTCCTGTTCAACCGCAGATTCTCTTCAGCTTGTTCGATGCCTCGCTGGGCGATAATCAGCTGTTGGCTGGCTTCCTGCACATCGTTCCAGGCTTTTTGCATCTTGATTTCCAGGAGCTCGGCGTGGTCTGCCAGCTCTTGCTCCGCCTTCTGCTGCTGCAACTTCCGACGCTTGATGGCATGGGAGCCGCCCCACCAGTCGGTGATAGGAATGTTGATGGTGGCGAAGACCATTCCGAAAGTTTGGTCTTCCTCGAGGAGGTTGTGGTAGGTGTAGCCTGCACCCACTGCCACGGAAGGCAGGTTCTTGCCAAGCTCCATTTTCTTCTGTAGCCGTGCGGCTTCGACTTGTTTGCCAAGTAGTTGATATTCCGTGGTAGTGAGCAGTGCCTGCTGATGATCCTGATGGAGTGGGAGAGGGGTGGACTCGTCGATGGTTGCCTGGAGGCTAAACGTCGTGTCGCGCAACCCGCAATACTGAGCCAACAGCATACGGACGAGTGAGAGACCGTTCTGCAACTTCAGCTTCTGGCTATCGATGTCGTTCTGCCTTAGTTGCACTTGCAGCAGATCGTTGCGCAGGGCAACTCCGGCCTGCAATGCGACGTTCACGTCCTTGGCAATATCTGCCAGCAGAGCCGACGCCGCATCGACGGTTTTCATTTTCTCTTGCAGCGAGATGAGCTGCCAGAAATATTCCTCTGCGGTGCGTTGAACCTCGTTTTCCGAGAGCTGCAACTGCAGGGTGCTGACCTCTTCGCCGAGACGGGCGAGCTTGTTGCCATTGATGATTTGTCCGCCGGCAAAGACGGGCTGGGTGGCGATGATACTGGCCAGCGCTCCTTTCTTCATCATCGTGACGCTGATGGGATTAGCCAAAGCGGCCAGTGCCTCGGCGGGCAGCGCCTGAGCGAGGGCGGCACCCAGTTCAGGCGACATGTTCTCGGAGAGGTCTATCTTCGTTTCTGCCATGTATTTGTTGGCGCGGAACCACAAGCCGGAGGCACTGATACTGGGAAAGTACTTTGTGAATACTTCCTTGTGTTGCTGATGCGAGGCCTCGATATCCAGTTGCGCATTACGGATGGCGATGTTGTTCTGGCGGGCAGAGTCGAGGATTTGCTCCAGGGTATAAGTTTGGGCGGCAACAAAGTTGCAGCAGAGCATACAGAGGAGAGCAGATATATATTTCTTCATACGACGTTCGGTTTTTATTTGGTAGAGACTTTCCAATAGGTGACTGGCAACATAGTGACAACGAGGATGAGTGCCCCGATACCACCGGCAAAGATGGTAACACCCACCGGCATCCAGAAGGAAGACTGTGCAATAATCATCGGAACTACGCCCACGGCTGTCGTGGCAGTAGTGAGGAAGATAGGGACCATACGGCGCTTGCCGGCATCATAGGCGGCCTGGCGCACGGCGTCATTATATGCATCGCGTCCCATGACCTTCGGGTCTTTGCCTTTCAGCAAGTCGTTGGCATGTTCGAAGATGAGGATTTCATTACGCATGATCATTCCTATCAGCGTGATAACGCCCATAATGGAGGTCAGGCCCAGGGAGCGATTCATCAGGGCAAGGCCGATGAGTGTTCCAGGAATCATAAGTCCCATGGCCGCCATACAAATGATGGTGATGCCGTATTTCCTGAAATTAAAGAGTAGGAAAAAGAACACGATGACCATCGAAATGGCAACACCTCCGAAGATCATCGGCAGCGCTTCGGCGTCGTATTCTATCTCGCCGCCCACCTCAGAACGAACGCCCTGAGGCAACTCAATGTCTTGTTCCATGATATCTGCGATGCGGCGTTCCACAGGGGCGGCATAGACGCCATTGGCGAATTCTGCCGTGACGGTGATGCATCGTTCGCCGCCGTGGTGCATGATGCGGTTCTCGCTCCAGACGGGACTCACGCGGGCTATCTGGCGAAGGGGTACCGTGGTGTTCGCATTTCCCAACCCCGCCGAGAGCAGGGCCATTGGAGTGGAAATACCGAGGTCGCTGACATCAGAGAAAGTCATGTCGGCATCGTCCTTCACCACAATAGGCATTTCGTAGTTGCCTTCCCAGATCTGACCGACGCGCAAATCATTCGTGGTGGCACTGAGTGCGAGGGCTGCTGTAGTACGGCTGATGCCGAGTTGTGCTGTGGCCACAGGGTCGAGTTCCACATTGATGAGGGGGAAGGGCTGCTGAAAATCGGTGTGCACCCATTCCACTTCGGGCATCTGACGCATCTTTTCCATCAGTCGTTCGGCTACAATGTGCAGCGAGTCTAAATCCTCACCATAGAACCGGTACTCCAATTCCTTCACTTCAAGGAAATCCAACCGCTTGAACTTTACATACGCCTGAGGGAAGGCTTCGCTCCATTCTGACTGGTATTTGGCCAGGAGGTCGAGAGTGGCCTGATGAGACTCGGTGTTCACGATGAATTGGGCAAAGTTGCGCCCTGCCATCTGAGGAGCATAACATGTCATGAAACGGGGTGACGAACAGCCGATGAAGCTGGTGATGCATTTCACGCGATCGTCCTTTTGAAGAACATTGCGTAGCGAGTCGGCAAGGAGGCGTGTTTCGCTCAGGCCCTTACCCTCGGGCAGGAAGATTTCCACGGCAAACTGATCGCGGTCTGCGTAGGGGAAGACGCGAACCTTCAGCGACAAAACAAGCAAGCACGAAAGAAGAATCACGGCGATGCCACCCACAATGGTACTCCACGGGTGACGGAAGGTGAAGTCCAGGACGTGGTCATACGTCCGTTGTACGAACTGGGTGATAGCGTTGCCTTTGGTGTTTATCTTGTCGGGCTTGATGAGGTGTACCTCGAGGAAGGGGATGACGGTAACAGCGAGGAACAGCGAAACAAGGAGATTGATGGTGATGGTCCAGGGGAAGTCTTGCAAGGCGTCGTTGAATGCTCCCTTCAGGGTAATTAATAATGGGAAGAAGATGACACTGATGCAAAGCGTTGCAAGCATCATTGGCATGAAGTACTGCTTGGCCGAGGAGATCGCTGCGGCCTTGGGCTCGTAGCCTTTGCGAAGGTATTCGAGGTAGCCGTCGATGACCACTATCGCGTTGTCCACCACCATTCCAAGCACCACGATAAGTGCAGCCAGTGTGACAATATTCAGCTCGATTCCAGCCATGTACATAATAGAAACGGAGATGAAGGTGCTGAGCGGAATTGTGACAGCTGCCACAATTGCAGAGCGCAGGGGGAAGAGGAGCATCATAACCAGGATGATGATGACCATGGAGAGCAGCAGGTCGCGAAGGAAATCATTGATGCTGCTTCCTACGACTTTCGGCTGGTCCGCAATACGGGTGAGTTTCACGTCCGCGGGCAACTCTTCTTCAGAGAAACGGCTGAGCACGCTCTCAACTTCTTGACCGTATTCCACAATATTATTGCCCGGCGACATCTCCAGGGAAAGGAGTATACAGGGATGTCCGTCCTGTTCGATAAATCCGTTGTCGGTATCGTATTCCCTGACTACCTTAGCTATATCGCGCACACGAGCGACCTTCCCAGTGACAGGGTCGCTGAAGATAATCAGGCTGGCGATTTCCTCTACTGTGTTCTCTGTAGATTCGATGTGGATGGGCACTTGTTGGTCGTCGTCGCTGATGCTGCCGCTGAGGGTCGTGATGCCTTGTGCCTGCAGGTGAGAGAAAAGCATCTGTTGTCCAATGCCATAAGCCTGCAAACGCTGGCGGTCAACATAGAGGGATATCTGTTCCTTCTGCTCACCATAGGTGCGAACGTTCGCCACCGATGAGATACGACGCAGGCGATCGCCGAGCAGATCGCTGTATTCGTGCAGTTCGCGGTAGCTGCGCTGGTCGCTCTCGATAGCTATCAACAGGGCCGACGTGTTGCCGAAATCATCGTTGGCCACGAGGGCAGCCACGCCGGAGGGCAGACTCTGCTTGAAGAGCGACAGGCCGTGCTTGATCTTGCTCCAC
>JAEEGL016892173.1_pt1 | contig 10423 bp, 7 predicted proteins | sample 9134231 | NCBI WGS metagenome assembly JAEEGL01 (sample SAMN16246548, study PRJNA631951) | gut metagenome | biome: gut microbiome; feature: rumen; material: fiber-attached | host: Bos | place: Iran: Karaj | collected 2018-10
AGTGAATGTCCTGGTGAAGGGATCCATACCCTTTATCTGGATAACTACTCCACGGAATTTCTGGAGTCTCTCCTTATCACCTTCCTTGATTCTGTAGGTCACGGTGATTGTGTCACCGGCCTTGAACTCCGGATAGGAGGCTACTTTCTCATTCTGGAAAGCCTGCTCTGCAATTTTAATCAAATCCATAGTACAATTCTTCTTCTTAAGTGCAACTTTGCGGTTTGGCTCCTAGCAAGAGGTTGCTGTAAAATTTGGGACTGCAAAGATACAAACTTTTCCGGAAGTTCCAAAAGTTTTCCGAAGAATTTAGTAAATATTTTTCACCTTGTCGAAGGTGGCTTTGTCTTCCCGAGTAAGATCAGGGGTGAAGCTGGAGCTTTCACGCATCTTCTCCAAGGCTTCTTTCTCCGTTCTGGACAGCTTGTGGGGCACCCAGACCTGGAACTTGACGTACATGTCTCCGGTACCTGTGCGGCTGTAACCCTGCACGCCTGGCAGGCCCTTTCCGCGCAGTTTTACAACGGTACCGGACTGTGTTCCCGGCTCTACCTTTACTTTATAGCTGCCGTCCAGGCAAGGAACGGAAACTTCGCAACCCAGCATAGCGTCCATGACGGAAATGATGCGGGTGTAGAACAGATTGTTGCCGTCTCTCTGGAGCTGAGGATGTGCGACCTCGTTGATCACAACCAGGAGATCTCCGTTCTGGCCGCCGTGAGGAGCGCTGTGGCCCTCCCCTCTTACGGTTATCTGCATACCGTCTTCTACGCCTGCGGGAATGTTTACCTTTACGGTTTCACGGCGCCTTTCAAGGCCGGTTCCGTTGCATCTGCGGCAAGGATTGGAGATTATCTTTCCTTCTCCCCCGCACTGAGGGCAGGTGGTAATGGTGTAGCCAACGCCGAATATACCTCTGGTCTGTTGCCTTACGCGGCCCTGACCACCGCAGGTGGGGCAGGTTTTAATGTCAGAATCGCTCTTGGCGCCTTTGCCGCCGCAGTCCGGGCAGGGACGGGCGCGCTCAATGGAAACGTCCTTCACGCAGCCGTTTGCAATCTCTTCCAGGGTGAGCTTGACGCTGGTGCGGATATCACGGCCACGGACCACGCGGGTACCGGAATCCGACCCGCCGCCAAAGCCGCCGAAACCGCTGCCGAAGCCACCGAAATCGAACCCGAAGCTGCCGCCGAAGATGTTGCGGAGGAAGTCGTTGATGTCCATGCCGCCGAAGTCGAACCCGCCGGCGCCGCCGCCCATCTGCTCTGCGGCGAAGCCAAACTGGTCGTACTTTGCCCTTTTGTCAGGGTCTGACAGGATGGAATATGCCTCTGCGGCCTCCTTGAAGTTCTCTTCCGCGGTTTTCTTCTCAGCGTCCGTGCCGTTTACCCAGCGGTCCGGGTGCCATTTGAGGGCAAGCTTGCGGTAGGCGGACTTGATATCTTCCGCCGATGCCTTCTTGTCTACGCCAAGGACCTCGTAGTAATCTCTTTTGTTTGCCATAATCCTATGCTCCTACAACCACCTTGGCATACCTGAGGACCTTTCCGGCCAGGGTATAACCCGTCTGGACCACGTCTATCACCTTTCCCTTGAGCTCTTCCGACGGAGCCGGGAACATGGTGACGGCCTCATGCAGTTCCGTGTCGAAATCGGCGCCCTTGGCATCGATTCTCTCGAGGCCTTTGGTCTTGAGGTACGCCGTTAATTTGCCGAATATCATTTCAGTGCCTTCCTTGGCGGCGGTGCTGTCCGTGCTGTCTTTCAGGTTTGCTAGGGCTATCTCACAGTCGTCCAGGATGGGGAGAAGGCCTTTGATGGTGTCCGCCGAAGCACTGCTCACAAGGGCCAGCTTCTCTTCTGCCGTGCGGCGGCGGAAGGTGTCGAACTCTGCCATGAGACGGAGGTAATCGGCCTTTGAATCAGATGCCTGCTTCTGAGCCTCCTCAAGCTTCTGGGATGCCTCTTCCAACTGGTTGTTAAGCCCTTCTACACGCGCTTCCAGCGCTGCCATTTTCTTGCCTTCCGGCACTTCTTTATTCTTTTTCTCTGCCATAATCAAATTAATTCGCCGCAAAGATAGCAAATTATCTGCCAATGCGGACTATCTGCCATTATGTCAGTTTGCGCGCGCGGGAAGATGGGGTCAAGCAGGTCCCACTTCTCTGCGCTTAGTTTTCCCTGCTCGAAGAGGGACATGAGGCGGTTCTCATAGGCCCTCTGCTTCTTGAGGGGCATTGCGTCGATGAAGTCGCGGACGTCCATATCCGCTTTTGCGGCGTTGCAGCGGGGGCATGCGCATACTTTGTTGGAGTAGTCTCCACTCCCCCCTTTTGAGCGAGGGACGATGTGGTCTGTTTCCATGGTTTCAACGGTAAGGGGATGGCCGCAGTAGATGCAGCAGCCTGCACTCTCCTGGAGCAGGCGTTCACGGATGTTGTTCTGACGTTTCATAGTTCTTTGGTTTTAAGAGTTTTGTGCAAAGGAAGCGCTTCAGAAGCAGTTTTCCCATTTTTGGAAAGGCTTTCCAAAATTTGTAAATCCGGGGAAAAGTGCTATCTTTGGGTCCCATTAAAACTAGAACCAATGACACCAATCATCGAATGTGTTCCCAACTATAGCGAAGGCCGGGACATGGCCGTTATCAACGCTATAGTGGAAGCAATCAAGAGCGTAGAAGGAATCAAGGTCCTGGACGTGGATCCGGGAGAGGCAACCAACAGGACGGTAGTTACTTTCGTAGGAGCACCGGAACCTGTGCTTGAGGCTGCGTTCCAGGGCGCAAAGAAAGCCCAGGAGCTCATAGACATGAGGCAGCACCACGGTGCGCACCCGCGCAGCGGCGCCACGGACGTGCTCCCTCTCATTCCCGTTGCAGGCATCACTCTTGAAGAGTGCGCAAAACTGGCCCGTGGCCTTGCGGAGCGCCTCTGGAAAGAGCTTGGCATACCCTGCTACTGCTACGAAGCCGCAGCTTTCACGCCTGAAAGAAGAAACCTTGCAGTATGCCGCGAAGGCGAGTACGAGGCCCTTCCCAAGAAGATGGAAGACCCCGCCAAGAAGCCGGACTTCGGCGGCGCATGGAATGAAGTGGCAGCCAAGGCCGGAGCAACCAACGTGGGTGCCCGCAACTTCCTGGTAGCCGTGAACTTCAACCTCAACACCACCAGCACCCGCCGCGCCATGGCCGTAGCCTTTGACGTACGCGAAAAAGGACGCAAGGCCCGCGAAGGCGGCTCCCTCACCGGCAAGCTCCTGAAGGATGCGGACGGCAAGCAGATCTGGATTCCCGGCACCCTCAAGGGCTGCAAGGCAATTGGCTGGTACATAGACGAATACGGCATTGCCCAGGTATCCATGAACATCACGGACATAGACACCACTCCCCTTCATGTGGCTTTTGAAGAAGTGTCCCGTGCAGCAGCTGCAAGAGGCCTCCGCGTCACTGGTGCGGAAATCGTAGGCCTGGTTCCCAAGAAGGTCCTCACGGAAGCCGGCAGGTTCTACCTTGAAAAGCAGCAGCGTTCCCTTGGCATTAGCGAGGAAGAGATCATAAAGATCGCCGTCAAGAGCATGTCCCTTGACGATCTCAAGCCCTTCAATCCCCAGGAAAAGGTCATTGAATACCTCATTGCCGATGAAAAGAAAGGCCTCGTGGACATGACCCTTGCAGGCTTCATCCGTGAAACCGCATCGGAATCCGCGGCCCCGGGCGGCGGCTCCATATCCGCAGCAATGGGTGCGGCGGCAGCTGCCCTGGCAACCATGGTGGCCAACCTATCGGCCCACAAACGCGGCTGGGACGACAGATGGAAAGAGTTCAGTGACGTTGCAGAAAAGGGTCAGGCCCTGGTGGACCGCCTCCTGCAGCTCATAGACGAAGACACCGCCGCCTTCAACCGCATAATGGACGTCTTCTCAATGCCCAAGGGCACGCCGGAAGAGAAAGCCGCACGCGAAAAGGCCATGGAAGAGGCTACTCTTTACGCCGCCTCCGTGCCGCTGGAGACCATGGAAACATCCCTCAAGGCCCTTCCTCTGGCACTTGAGATGGCCCAGAAGGGCAATCCCGCAAGCGCTTCGGACGCCGGTGTGGCCGCCCTTGCCGCAGTTGCCGGCATCAAAGGCGCCCGCCTCAACGTCCGCATCAACTGCGCCGGTCTCCAGGACAAAGCCCCGGCAAAGCCCCTCCTTGCCCGCGCCGACGAAATCGTCACCGAGGCCCTGGCCCTTGAAGCGCAAGTACTTGACGCTGTTAATAATAACATAGACATTTAATTTAAGATGCCCGGTCAAGCCGGGCATGACGGATGGACATGACATTCCAAGAAGAGATTCTACAAGGCATTCCGGCAACGCTGCCGGAGGCAAAACCGTACGACAAGGAGATTAATCATGCGCCTAAGCGCAAGGATATACTGAAGCCGGAGGAGAAGGTGCTGGCGCTAAAAAACGCCCTCAGGTACTTCCCTGAGGCGCTTCACGCGCAGCTTGCGCCCGAATTTGCAAAAGAGCTTGAAGACTACGGCCGCATTTACATGTACCGCTACAGGCCTTCCTATAAGATATATGCAAGGCCCATTGACGAATACCCGGCAAAGTCAAAACAGGCCGCCGCAATAATGGCCATGATCCAGAACAATCTGGACGAACGCGTGGCCCAGCATCCGCACGAGCTCATCATCTACGGCGGCAACGGCGCCATCTTCCAGAACTGGGCCCAGTACCGCCTGGTAATGCAGTACCTTGCCACCATGACCGATGAGCAGACCCTGGTGATGTATTCAGGCCATCCGCTGGGCCTTTTCCCCAGCCACAAGGACGCTCCGCGCGTAATCGTCACCAACGGCATGGTAATACCCAACTACTCCAAGCCCGATGACTGGGAGCGCTTCAACGCCCTTGGCGTAAGCCAGTACGGCCAGATGACCGCCGGAAGCTATATGTACATTGGCCCTCAGGGCATTGTGCACGGCACCACCATCACGGTTATGAACGCAGCCCGCAAGCAGGGCGGAAGCCCCGCCGGCAAACTGTTCGTCACCGCCGGTCTTGGTGGAATGTCCGGTGCCCAGCCCAAGGCGGGCAACATTGCCGGCGTAGTGAGCGTTACCGCGGAAATCAACCCCAAGGCCGCTCAGAAGCGCTATGATCAGGGCTGGGTGGACGAGCTCCATACAGACCTCACGGAACTCATAGCCCGCATCCGCAAGGCCGTGGCCGCCAAGGAGGTAGTCTCCCTGGCATACGTAGGCAACGTGGTAGACCTCTGGGAGAAGCTTGCCGATGAAAACGTCCACGTGGACCTTGGCAGCGACCAGACCTCCCTCCACAACCCCTGGGCCGGCGGCTACTACCCCGTTGGCTACAGCTTGGAGGAATCCAAGCAGATGATGGCCAATGACCCCGCGGCCTTCAAGGAGGCCGTCCAGGCATCTCTTCGCCGCCATGTGGCAGCCATTAACCGCCTCACAGCCAAGGGAATGTATTTCTTTGACTATGGCAACGCCTTCCTCCTGGAAAGCTCGCGCGCCGGCGCCGACATCCTGAAACCGGACGGCAGTTTCCGCTATCCGTCATACGTCCAGGACATCATGGGTCCCATGTACTTCGACTACGGCTTCGGCCCCTTCCGCTGGGTATGCATGAGCGAAGATCCGGAAGACCTGGCAAAGAGCGACGCCCTTGCTATGAAAGTACTCGGAGACATTGCCGCCACCGCCCCGGCAGAGATTGCCGGCCAGATGAGGGACAACATCCACTGGATAGAGGAAGCCGGCCGCAACCACCTTGTGGTGGGCTCTCAGGCCAGAATTCTATATGCCGACTGCGAAGGCCGCACCAAGATAGCCCTCGCTTTCAACGATGCCATCCGGCGCGGCGAAATCACCGCCCCCATCGTACTAGGCCGAGACCACCACGACGTTTCCGGCACGGACTCTCCTTTCCGCGAAACATCCAACATCTACGACGGCTCCCGCTTCTGTGCCGATATGGCCGTCCAGAACGTCATAGGCGACGGCTTCCGCGGCGCCACCTGGGTCTCCATCCACAACGGCGGCGGCGTAGGCTGGGGCGAAGTGATGAACGGCGGCTTCGGTATGGTGATAGACGGCAGCGAAGACAGTGACCGTCACATCCGCGAAATGCTGTTCTGGGACGTCAACAACGGCATCGCCCGCCGCTCCTGGGCAAGGAACGATGGCGCCCGCTTCGCAATAGAACGAGAGATGGCCCGCACACCCGGACTTAAAGTAACCCTCCCCAATATGGCAGATGACTCACTTGTAAGAAAAGCGTTACAGAAATGATACATTACATCTCAAAAGAGCATCTCTCGCTGGAGAGAGTAAAGGAAATAATAGACGGTAAAATGACCCTGGAACTGTCCCCTGAGGCAGCCCAGGCCGTGGTAAAGTGCCGTGAATACCTGGACAGGAAGATGGAGGACATAGGCCGCCCGGTATATGGCGTAACCACGGGGTTCGGGTCCCTTTACAATGTTACCATTCCCAAAGAGGACCTTTCCCAGCTGCAGCACAACCTGGTAATGTCCCATGCCTGCGGTGCCGGTGAAAAGGTGCGCCCGGAGATAGTGAAGCTGATGCTTCTTATGAAGATCCAGTCCCTCTCCTACGGCCACTCCGGCGTACAGCTGGTCACCCTCCAGAGGCTCATCGACATGTTCAATGACGATATCCTCCCGGTGGTTTACCAGCAGGGTTCCCTTGGCGCATCCGGAGACCTCGCTCCCCTGGCGCACATGAGCCTTCCTCTCATCGGACTTGGAGAGGTATTATATAAAGGTAAGGTCCGTCCTTCCGCAGAAGTATGGGCGGAAAAGGGCTGGGAGCCAATCCGCCTTCAGTCCAAGGAAGGCCTTGCCCTCCTGAACGGAACCCAGTTCATGAGCGCCCACGCCGTATGGAGCATCCTCAAGAGCATGCGCCTTAGCCGCTGGGCAGACCTCATAGGCGCCCTTTCCCTTGACGCATACGACGGCCGCATAGAGCCCTTCCTTCCCCTCACCCACCAGCTCAGGCCCCATGTTGGCCAGATTCTCACCGGCAAGAAGTTCGTGGAGATACTGGAAGGCAGCGAACTCATACAGAGGCACAAAGAGCACGTCCAGGATCCTTACAGCTTCCGCTGCATCCCTCAGGTGCACGGCGCCGTGAAGGACAACATCCTGTACGTCAAGTCCGTCCTGGAGAACGAGATCAACTCCGCCACGGACAACCCCAACATCTTCCCTGACGAGGACATGGTAATATCGGCCGGAAATTTCCATGGCGAACCCATTGCAATTCCCATGGACTCCCTGGCAATAGCCATGAGCGAACTCGCCAGCATCTCCGAGCGCCGTACGTTCCAGCTCATAGGCGGCCTCCGCGGCCTTCCCAAATACCTTGTGGCAGAGCCCGGCCTCAACAGCGGCTTCATGATTCCGCAGTACACAGCGGCATCCATCGTGTCCCAGAACAAGGGCCTCTGCTGGCCTGCTTCCTGCGACTCCATCCCCTCCTCCCAGGGCCAGGAAGACCACGTTTCAATGGGCTCAAACGCCGCCACAAAGCTTGTGAGAGTGGTGGACAACGTTGAAACCGTGCTGGCGATAGAGCTCTTCAACGCAGCCCAGGCACTGGAGTTCCGCCGTCCGGAAAAGACTTCCCCCAAGTTGGAAAAGATTGTGGCAGACTACCGCAAGGAAGTTCCCTTCCTGCACACGGACAGCTACATGCATCCATACATAGAAAAGTCCATAGAGTTCATCAGGAATGAGTCTTATCTATAATATAGGAATACTTGCAGGCATTGTCCCTGAAGGCGTTCTCCGCAAGGAGGGCGCCGCACAAGGAGAGACCGGCCTTTTGGAAGATGCCTGGCTTCGTATACAAGATGGTGTCATAGCCGAATATGGGCCTATGTCTGCCTGTCCCCCGCTCACGTGCGAGTGTGACGACGACAGCAACATTGACGCCTGTGGCGGAATGGTGATACCCGGATTCTGCGACAGCCATACCCACATTGTGTATGCCGGCAGCCGTGATGCGGAATTCCTAGACAAGATAAACGGCCTGAGCTATGAGGAGATTGCCGCCCGCGGCGGCGGAATCCTCAATTCCAGCGACCTTTTGAACCGCACACCTGAAGAAGAACTTTACATGCAGTCCATGGTTCGCGTGCGGGAAATGATGAAAAAAGGCACCGTGGCCATGGAAATCAAGTCCGGCTACGGCCTGTGCCCGGAGGGAGAAATGAAGATGCTGCGCGTCATAGACCGCATTCGCAGGACAATACCTGCAGCAGTCAAGAGCACGTTCCTGGGCGCCCACGCCATAGGCCGCGGCTATAGCCACCAGGACTACGTCCAGGCCGTCATAGACATGATTCCGGAAGCCGCCAAGTATGCAGACTTCGTGGACGTTTTCTGTGACGAAGGCTTCTTCACCGTGGAGGACACAGACCGCATCCTGACCGCCGCAAAAGGCCTTTTGGAGCCCAAGATCCACGCAAACGAGCTTGCCGTAAGCGGCGGCGTCCAGGTGGGGGTAAAGCACGGGGCTCTTTCCGTAGATCACCTTGAGCGAACGACAGATGCAGAGATAGAGGTCCTGAAGGGCACCGGGACAATGCCTACGATGCTTCCTGGATCGTCCTTCTTCCTTGGCCTCCCCTACGGACGGGCAAAAGATTTCATCAAGGCCGGCCTGGGTGTTGCCCTGGCAAGTGATTACAATCCGGGTTCCTCTCCTTGCGGAGACATGCGTTTTGTGATGGCCCAGGGCTGCATCAAGATGCGTCTCACGCCAGTGGAGGCATTCAATGCCGTAACACTGAACAGTGCCTACGCTATGGGAATAAGCGAGCAATATGGCTCAATAACCGTTGGCAAAAAAGCGGCACTTATACTCACTGAACCTGGCTGGAACCTTACCAGAATGGCATATCAGTACCAGACGCCCTGCATAAGGAAGGTCATTTTTTAAAAAACAGCAAAATTGTTTGCTATTTCATAAAAAAGTAGTACCTTTGCGTTCCAATCTTCTGGATGTAGCGCAGTTGGTAGCGCACCTGGTTAGGGACCAGGAGGTCGCTGGTTCAAGTCCAGTCATCCAGACCTTTAAAAATCAAGCACTTACGGAATCCGTAAGTGCTTGTTTCGTTTTAGAAGGGACGGTTGTTAACCCTGAAAGCATCCAGAGCGCTCACGGTGTGGGGCAATGGCTTAGGATTCTTAATCTTGATCACATTGGAATGAGGCTGGCGGTTCACTATGGCGTTGGGAGCCAGAAGGGCAATGTGAAGAGGCTCAAAAACTATTACGCCATCCTGGGCATAGTCTGCAAACGGTGCCACGGCAAGCGTACGCAGCCATGTGCCGTCCTCCTCATACTGCTCCAGCACTATGTCCCAGAAGAGTCCTGTTCCGGCAATATCGTCCGCAAGGGCATCCTTGTTTGGCGTGGGCCTCAGGGTAATACGGACGGTGCGGGCGTTGTGGGGGCCCCACCAGATGACATCGTCCCCGCGCATGGAGTAATACGGATCCCTGAACTTGTCCTCGAAACGGCATACAAGGTTGTCGTCCAGTTCAAGTTCCAGGATATCCTCGGTGGCTTTCCTTACACGGCAGTTCACCACCTCTCCCATCATGAAGCTGTTGTGGAACACTATGGGGCGCATCACATCATGTGCCAGGCGTGCTTCACGCATGTCCAGGACCGGCGGGAAATAGGAGGTAACCCCTATGTTCTCCCCCTCCAGGATATCTGTATTGAGGTTGGCGAAGGTCCTCACATTGTTCAGGCGGTTGAGGTCGTAGGAAGAGATTCCGAGGCCGTTACACACGTTGTCGTGGTTGATGGAGCGGTAGCCTGCAAGGACCATCGAGAACGCCGGAAGGGCAAGGTTGTTGGGATCTTTGAGGATAATCCAGCGCCTGTCTCCCTCCGCCCTGTAGATGGCACCTTCTGCACACTCCGCCTCAAGGAAGCCTTTTCCGGACACTTCACCTACAAGCGTACCGTCCTGCTCGTAAAGCAGGGCCTTGAGAGTGTAGTACTTGTCACTGGTGGGATCTGCCATGGCATAGGCGTCAATGGTGTTAGTAACCTCCGGCTCCAGACGGAGGAAACGCCTGCCGGTGATGCCCCAGTCTATGCCCGTCTCCGTGCACAGGGCGCTGCTGACAATGGATCCCGGCTGGATTTCTATGCTCCGGACCTGGTTGGAATAAAGGCGCCTTGCAACGCAGCCTGCATGCCAGGCGGCGGCGCGTACGCGGTCGTTCCTTGTGTCATAGGCCAGGACTGCACCGGGATGGGCAAATGTTTCAGCCCTCCTTACATCATCTGTATATAATGCCTGGATAAAGCTCCTGTCCAGCGTCTTGAAGCCTTTATAGCCATACTCAATGGCA
>JAEEGL016993427.1_pt1 | contig 10423 bp, 5 predicted proteins | sample 9134231 | NCBI WGS metagenome assembly JAEEGL01 (sample SAMN16246548, study PRJNA631951) | gut metagenome | biome: gut microbiome; feature: rumen; material: fiber-attached | host: Bos | place: Iran: Karaj | collected 2018-10
CAAATTGTTCATCTAAAGAAAAAGTTTCTGATAAAAAATCATTTAAAAATTTTATATCAAAATTTCTTTCTTCATTTAAAAATCTATTATAATTAATTATTATTTTTTGATAAATTTGACTAAAATATTTTGATTGTAATTCTAATAATAAATCTTTTAAATTTAAAATTTGTTCCTCATTTAACTTAGATTTATAATTTATATAAATAAACCTTATTAATTTTATTACTTGTTTTTTTAAAATATAAATGTCTTCATTAATTACCATTTCACTTAAAGAATCAATTATTTTTATTATTTCATTTCCTAATGAAATTAACAAAAGTGAATTATTTGAAATTTTATCAAATAAATCTTCATTTTTTATTATTCTCAAATAAATTTGAGATATTATTATATTTAAAAGTATATTATTTCGAATTGCCATTCTTTTTAATTTCTCTAAATTTTCTATTGATAATTTAAATTCTTCATGGTTTAAAATATTATAACAATTTGTTAAAATTTCAAAACATTTTAAAGTATCATATGTTTCTTTATAAGCTTTTGAAAGTTCCTCATCAAAATTTGAATTCATTTTTTAGAATTTTTTTAAATGAATTAATATAATTTATTAAAAAAATTTATTAGTTCCTATAAGTTAATATTTAAATTAAAATAATTTATTATACTGAAATTCGTCATACCAACATTAATATTTATAATTCAATAAAAAATTATAAATGAAGATTTGTTTCTTCTTTTTTCATTTATTTTTATATTTTCAAATAATATTGTGTAATTCAGATTTTTCAATTGACGAAGAAACATCATTTTTGGGATTATTTATTAGGAAAAAATCAAATAATGAAATTTATATTGGTAAAGGAAATAAATTAAGAATTTATAATTTAGATAAAAAATCTTACATTTCAAAATATGAGACTTTAAATTTGAATATATTATGGAAAGGGAATATATACCCTTTAATAATAGAATCAAATGGTGAAATTAAATATATTATTTCAATAAAAAATGATAATAATAATAATAAAATAATAATATATCATTTACCAGATTCTATTGTATTAGAAAAAGAAATTATACCATCAGCTTCAACAAATTATATAATTTCACTATATTATTATAATGATCATTATTTTTTTGTTTATTATTTTGATAATAATGAAGAGAAATATAAAATATGTCCTTTTACAGATACAAATTGTATAGATTTAACAGAGTTACCAACTAGTCAAGTTCCTTTGAAAACTTTTGTATGTTTTTATCTTAAATCAAATTTATTAAAATATATAATTATACATCCAAATGGTAATAAGAATAATAATGAATTTGTTTTAACAAATTATGATAATACAATAAGATATTATCAAAATGTTGAGATTGATAATAAAGTAATTGTTACATGTTTTATAAGTGGAAATGATAATAATGATTTATATAAAGTTTATTGCTTTACAGGTAGTTATTCTACTGGAAATTATATTATAAATTCAATGTTTCTAAATAATCCAAAACTAATTTTAGAAAATTGTGAATATTCTTCTTTTTCTTTTCATAAATTAAATTCTGAAAAATCAATTATTGGATGTTTTGATAAAAATAATAATAAGTTTATATTAAAGAAGTTAGATGGCTCTCTTAATTTTATTGATTTAGAAATAATAAATACTGATACTAATTTTATTTTATATTCTGATTTTACTGTAATTGATGATGATAGGATTGTTTCTGTATCAATAAGAAAACCAAATTCCCAAGAGAAATATTATTATACAGGAATTGATTATTCATTCCCAAAAATTTCATTATTAAAAAATGAAAAAAAAACTTTTTTAGATTCTCTTTATCAAATAAAAATATTATCAAATTGTTTAAATGGAAAATTATATATAAATGAGATATCAAATGAAGAAGTGATAATTAATAATGTATATAATTTTAATAATTTAGTGTATATTCCTAACACTTCAAATAAAATAGATTCATTTTCATATGAATTAATGGATTATTATATAGAACAATTTGGTAATAATATTGGATTAAAATATAAAACAGTAGATTTTAGAATAATAATTTGTAATGAATTATGTAAAACTTGTGAAAAAATAGGAGAATCAAATAATGAAAATTGTCTTACATGTATAGATAATTATTTTAATAATCCTTATATAAAAGGAAAATGTTACAAAATATGTAAAAATGGAAATTATTACTTTGAAGATATAAATACTATTAAATGTGTTCCTAAAGGAAGAAAAATTCAATGTGAAGATACTAGTAAATTGTTCATTGAAGCAAACAGACAATGTGTTTCCTCATGTAATGACCCAAATTGTGAATTTTGTCAAAAATTTAAATTATATGAACATTTAAAAAGATGTTTTTTAACACCTATGAATGGAGAAATAGAACCAGAACCAGAAATCACAATTGAAGAAGAAAATCAAATTGAAGAAGAGAATATAAATGTTAATGAAGAAGAAAATTTAATTATAGAAGAAGAACAAATTGAAATTATTGGAAATGACGAAAATGAAAATGAAAAAGAAAATGAAAATGAAAAAGAAAATGAAAAAGAAAATGAAAAAGAAAATGAAAAAGAAAAAGAAAAAGAAAAAGAAGAAGAAAATACTAATTCAGCACTTAAAAAACCAAAATTAGACTCATCAAATAATTCAATTGTAGAATCTGATTTATCATTAGGGAATGCATTAGAAAATAAAGATAAAATGATTTCATTATGTAGTGATACTTATAATCAAAAAGATAATAAAGATTCAATGGTTAAAATAGAAAGTGATGAATATAATATAAATTATTATCCTTCAAATATAACTCAAGGACAAATTGAAAAATCAAATTGTGCAAATGTAGAATTAGGTGAATGTGAAAATGTTTTAAGAAAACAATATAATATTCCAAAAAACGAAAATTTATTTATTGTTCAATTAGAATTAAAAGATAAAAAATATGAAAACTCACCAAAATATCAATTTGAAGTATATGATTCAAAAAATAATAAATTAGATTTAAAATATTGTAATGAAGAAGATATAATAATAAAATGTCCACTAGATACAGATGATCCAAATTATATTTTTGCAAAAGAAATGCAAGAAAAATATGGAATTGATATTTATAATATAAATGATAAGTATTTTCATGATAAATGTAAAAAATTAAGTGTAGATGGAAAAGATACAAGTGTAGAAATGAGAATTCAAGAAATTTATACTAAAAAAAATGAATGTGGAAATTGTAGTCTTAAAACAAATTTTGAAACTGATAAAATTGAATGTAATTGTTCTGCAAATGAAAGTAAAGGAATTGAAGGTGATTCTAATAATATAAATTCAATTTTTGATGATAATGAATATTTAAGTATGGTTTCAAATTTTTTTATTTCTACAAATATTCATTTATTTAAGTGTTATAATACTTTTTCTGATATTAAGGATTTATATAAAAATGCTGGTGGGATTTTAAGTTTGTGTATTTCTGGTTGTGGATTAGTATGTGGAATATTTTTTATTTATAAACAAATGAATTCTATATTTTCTAATATTTTTAGAAATTTTGATTCTGCAAATCCTCCAAATAATAATAAAACTAATAAAGAAGATAATAATAAAGATAATAATAATAGAAATAATAGTAATATAAAAAAGAATACAAATTATAATAAGAATAATTTATATAAAATTGAAAAAAATTCTTTAATAAAAGATAATGATAATAACTTAAATATGAATGAAAATACTTTAAATAATAATAATAATAAAATTAAAGATAAAACAATCACAAAAAATTTTAATGAAAATGATCAAATATTAAACTTAAATAAAAAAAATGATTTTATTATAAAAAATATTGATAGTTCATTCACAAATGAAAATAAAAGTGAAAAAAAAACAAGATTTAAAAATTTAATTGAGAAAAGTGAAATAATAAAAAATGCATCTCAAAATCCCACATTTGGAAATGAAGAAGCTGAATTTTCAAATGAGGAATTAAATGAAATGTCTGATTTTGAAGATATTATATCATTTGATAAAAGAGGATTTTTTGCATATTTAGGAAGTATAATAATAGAAAAGCAAATCTTTTTTTCAACTATATTTAAACATTCTTTTTTTTATCCTTTTCCTTTGAGAATATTTATGTTTTTATTTACAATTCAATGTTTTTTTTTTTTAAATGGAATATTTTTTACTGAAGAATATATTAATAAAAGATATAAATCAAAAAAAAAATTAAATTTAATTTATATTTTAAAAAATGAATTATCAAAAAGTATTTATGCTTCTATTTTTGTTCTTCTTATTGGAAAACTTTTAACTAATTTTACATCAATTTCTATTGATTATACTAAATTACAAAAAAGTAAGACTGATAAAAAATATTTAATTCAAATGAAAAATTTAATTTTTTCTATAAAGAAAAAATTTATAATAACAATAATATTGATAATAATTTTAAATTTTGCATTTGGATATTTTCTTTATATTTTTTGTTGTCTTTTTGAAAATAATCAATTGAGTTGGGTTTTAACAACATTTATTTCCATTTTTATAAATTTTATTTTCCCTATTGTGATATGTTTATTAATTACTATTATGAGATTTATATCATTAAAAATTAATAATGGCCTGCTGTTAAAAATAAGCTTATGTATATATTCAATTATTTAATTGTAATATATTATTTGAGTTTAATTCACATATTTTAATATTTTTAACAAATAAAATTAAATCTTTATATAATAAAATTTTGGTTTAAAAATAATTTATAAATCAATAAGTAGTTTTCTAATTAAAAAAAAAGATATTATTATTAATTAATTCTATTTAATTTAATTATTTATTTAACTGATAGATATTCTTAAGAGAAATTTTGCTCAAAAATCATCTTACAATATATTTGAAGTTAAATTTATTTACTATATGAGAATAATTTAAGCAAAATATTTTCAAAGCCTTTAATCTATTTTATTTTACTTTTTAATTTTTATTCAATTTAATATACAAATAATACAATATATCATATATAAAGAAAAAAAGCATTATAACTTTTTTTTACAACTTTTCCATCACAATATATTCACTAAAACTGAAAAAAAAACTATTCACACAAAAAAAAAAAAACAAAAAAAATCAAAAAAAAAACCAAAAACAAAAACACAAAAAAAACCCAATTTAAAACCAATTAATTTATAATATCCCATTTAACTCTTTTTCCATTATACCAAAAACCTTTTTTCCATATCTTATTATCAGGTTCAAACAATTCACCATCACCATTTTGTTTTCCATTTTTCCAATAACCTTTATAAACTTTTCCATTAGGCCAAAATAATTCTCCATAACCATTTTTTTCATCTCTAAAATAATGTCCTTTATAAATTTTACCATCTTCCCATTTAAAGCCTCTTTCACCATCCATGCTATTATTTTTAAATTCTCCATTATATTCTTTTCCATCACTCCATAAAAATTTTCCTTTACCATGAATTTGATTATCATAAAAATCACCATCATAAAAAGAACCTTCACTTAAAATTAATTTTCCTTTACCCCATTTTTTTCCTTCTTTAAATTCTCCTTCATATTCAGTTTTATCAAACCATATTTCTTTACCTTTACCATCTTGTAAATTATTTTTCCAAGTTCCAATATAAGAAGTTCCTTTCTTATTATAATAACTACCATAACCTTCTATTTTATCATTTAAAAATTCTCCTTCATATAAATCACCAGATGGTTCTATTAATTTTCCTTTACCATTCATTTTATTATTTTTCCATTGTCCTATGTAAATTTTCTTATCAAACCATAATTGAATTCCTCTTCCATGTTTTTCTTTTAATATTGGATTCCATTCACCTGAATATTCTGCTATACTTGGATAAGAAATTGATATAAATTGAACCTTTATATTGTCATTTAATGGAGGATATGTTGAAAATAATTGCTCTAGTTGTTTCTGGTTTATTGATGTTTTTTCTATTATTTTATATGATTGATTTGTGCTATTTTTTTTTTTTAATTTTCCATTTTTGGGATTTTGCTTTTGAAGTGATTTTATTAAAAGATATTTACGAATGTGACTTTGGATTTTTATTATTTTTGATATAGAATTTGTTTTTATTATTGGGTCACCTTGGAAATCTGCTTTTAAAACACGCCCTTCAACACAAAGAGCACAATTTATTCCCATAATATATTTTATTAAAATATTATTTATTATCATTTAAATTTGTAATTATAAAATACTTTAAAAAAACTAAAATTAAATACTAATCAATATTATTTTTAATAATAAAATAATATAAAAAAAACAAAAAAAAAAAATGAAAAAAAAACTATGTTGCTTAGCTTTAGGTGGAAATGCCTTAATTCGTGCTAAAGAAAAAGGTACATACCCAGAACAAATAAAGAATGTAAATTTGACAATGGATGCAATAGTTCGTTTAATAAAATCAGGATATAATATGGTTTTAAGTCATGGTAACGGTCCTCAAGTAGGTAACGTCCTCCTTCAAAATGAAGCAGGTAAAAAGCAATTTAATGTAGAGAATATGCCTTTGGATTATTGTGGTGCTCAAACACAAGGTTCAATAGGTTATTTAATAGATCAATGTTTAACAAATACATTAACAAAAGAAAAAATAGATAGAAGTGTAGTACCATTTTTAGCACAAGTTGTAGTATCACCTGAAGATAAAGCATTTCAAAATCCAACAAAACCAATTGGACCTTATTATACTAAAGAAGAAGCTGATATATTTGCTAAACAAACAGGGGCTACTTATAGAGAAGATCCTAAAGGTAATGGATGGAGAAAAGTTGTACCTTCACCTCAACCTGTTGAAGTAGAGAATATTAAATTAGTTAAGAGATTAGCAGAGGAAGGTTATATTGTTATTACTAGTGGAGGTGGAGGTATACCAGTTATTAGAGAAAATGGTATGTTAAAAGGAATTGAAGCAGTTCTTGATAAAGATTTATCAAGTGCTCTTGTTGCTGTTGAAGTTGGTGCTGATGAATTTTATATTTTAACTGATGTTCCTAAAGTTTATATTAATTTTAAGAAAGAAGGAGAAAAAGCTTTGGATACTTTAACTGTTGATGAAGCTGAAAAATACTTAAAGGAAGGACAATTTACTGAAGGAAGTATGGCTCCTAAAATTAGAGCTGCTTTGTATTATGTTAAGAATGGAGGAAAGGAATGTATTATTACTGAGGCTGGTGAATTAGGGAATCCAACTTGTGGAACTAGGATTGTTCGGAATAAATAATTGGTTTTGCTTAGTCTCTTTTATTTTTTTTTTGGGTATTGTTTGTTTATTAAAAAATTTTTATTAAGTTTATTAATTTATTATTATTGTTTTAAAATTAAATTTGGTTATTAAAAGGATATGGTTATTATTTAATTTTTTTTTTATTATTTTATATTACTCAAAAAAAAATATTAATTTTTTTTAAAATATTTTTTAATATTTAATATTTAAATTTGTTTAATTTAAATTAAAAAAAAAAATATGAATATATTTCAAACTTTTGACCAACTTGAAAACAATAATAAAAACACAAATCTAATAGAAAAAATACGTGAAATAACAAATACATTCAGGGATGAAAATTCTTCAGAAGAAAGAATGTTTTCATCAATAACAGAATTAAGAAGATTATTAAAATATGATGAATCAGCATTTAAGATTTCTTTTGACAACATTCATAATAGATTAATAGAAAAAACATTAGAAAATCCATATAATAAAATATCAAATGATATAATCATATATACATTACATTTTCTAGGAGAAGTTCTTAATTTTCAAGATGATGATATTAATAATAATTTTCCTGAAGATTGGTTAAATGATTTATATTGGCCTATTTTAAAGTATATTTTTCATGATGATGAAAGAATTAAAAATGCAGCAAGAAAAGCTATTTATAATTTATGTGTTAACATTCATGTTACTAAAAAAGTTTCTCTTTTGTTTTATACTTTTGAAGATTGTGATATTGAAACTTCAAAATTTATTTATGAAATGTTTAATAATTTTATTAATAATATTGATGCTATTAATTTTATTTATTTAATTGATTGGAATTTAGTTTTTGGAGAAATTAATATTGAAAATGATAATAATAGTCAAAAATTTATAATTTTGAAACAAATTTTTCAATTAATAAAAGATAAAATAAATGAAAATGTTAATGAATTTTATAATACATTAAATGATGAATCAAAAAATATTTTTAATCAATATTTAAAATAGATATGAATAAATTTAAATATTTAAAACAAAATTAATTTTAAAATTTTAAACTTTAAATTAAAAATAAAAAATAATTTATTATTAATAAAAAGTAATAAAAATAAAAGATTTATGCATTATCTAAATTCCATTTTAATCTATTAATTCTTATTTTTTTACATCCTCTTGCATTAGGATCAGTATTCATACAACAAGACCAACAATTAATTTTTTCTTTATCAATTTTATATTTCATTTCAGTTTCATTATAAATTTTATTATTAAATTGAAATTCTCTATATTTTCCTAAATGAACATATTGATATTCAATCCACATATCATTTTTTCTTTTATTTTTTTTCTCTTTAATATCATTTAAAGTAATAGTTTTATATGCTTCTAGAAATAATTTTTTTGAATATTTATCTCCTAATTGAATTATATTATCTTCATCATAATAAATATCATCTTCATTTTCTTTATCAATTGTTTTACTTTCTTCAAAACTTTTTAATTGAGTTTCATAACTTTTTTTATCAAGTGGATATTTTGATATTTTTAAAGTATTTTTTATTGATGTTGGTTCTGAATGTGTTAAGAATAATTTATTTCTATTTTTTAGATAAGATTTTTTTATTTCTTTTTTATAATCATTTTCAATTTTTAAATGTAAATTATGTTCTTCTTTTATTATATCATTACCTTTTGAAACTAATGGTTTTAATAATTCTCTTTTTTTGAATGTTTTATCATAATAATCATCTTCATCAGTTTTTAAAGGTTTAAACCAATTTACATTATTCCAATTATTTATAGTATTAACTTTTTCAACCAATTCTTCATCCCTCCAATTTTTTTTATAACTTTCTGCAGTATTACTTCTTTTATTTTTACCCATTATAATATTAAATCTTTCTTTATAAGTATCATTCATTTCTTTTTCAACTAAAGAATTAAGTTTTTCATAATTATGTTCATCTCTTGGATTTTCTTTTTTAATTTTTTTCAAAACTTTTTCTCTTTCTAAAAATAAATCTTCTTTAATTTTTTTCATTACATTATAATTTTGAATATATTCTCTTTTAGGTGACAAATATTTTTTATAATATCTTTCTTCTTCAATATATTTTCTTTCATTTGAAATAGGAAAAGGATTTTCATTAAATCTATCATAAGCAGTTTTTCTCCAATATTTAATAGTATTTTTGAAAGCATTTTCTCTAATAGTATCATTTAAATTATCTTTTTCAAATTTTTCAAATAAAGTTGAATTATTCCATTTTTCACCATTAATATACATATAATTTCTACTATCAACTCCTTCTTCCATAAATTTTTCTTTTAAAGGTACAACTTTAAAATTATTTAAACCATGTGTTGCTTCAAATACAGTTTTTCTTAATTCTGGTCTTATTTTTTCTTTTGCATTATTTGATATATTCCAATATTTTCTTTTTACTTCTAATGCATCTGGATCTACTAAATTTTTCACATATGATTTTGCTTCTTTTGTCTTTTCTGGTATTATTGAATCTGGAATTTTTTTGAAATTTGGATCAAAGTCTAATTTTATTTTTTCTTTCCATTTACTTCTTAAATGAGGAAGTGTAAATGTACTTTCCCATTCTTTTTTTGAAAGATTAAATAAGTAATTTGATGTTATTTGATCTTGAAATGGATGGTTATGGGTTGTGAAAACTGCTGGGTTATTTTTTGGCTTTTCATAGGGAAATTCACATGTTTGTATTGTGTCTGGTTCCATTTCATTCATTGTTTTTTTTAGTTTTTCATTTAAGGACGTTGCAAGAAACATTTTTTTTTAAATATTAAGTTATTTTTTTATATATGGTTTTTATTGTTTTATTATTTATTCGAATCAAATATTAATATTTATTTTATATTAATTATGTAATTTATAATATTAATTAGTATTATTATTTTAAAATTCAAAAAATATCTTTTGGTAAATCAGCTTTATAAATAAAGAAAATTATTGATTTAGCAATAAATTTCAGTATATATTTATAATAATATTTAAATTTATAAAATTCTAATAATTGTTTTATGGATTTAATTTTTTTTATATGTTTGGAAATTTTATTATAATAATAAAATATTATGGATATTTAAATTAATAAATTTTTATTATATGGG
>JAEEGL017018531.1_pt1 | contig 10423 bp, 6 predicted proteins | sample 9134231 | NCBI WGS metagenome assembly JAEEGL01 (sample SAMN16246548, study PRJNA631951) | gut metagenome | biome: gut microbiome; feature: rumen; material: fiber-attached | host: Bos | place: Iran: Karaj | collected 2018-10
AGTAGTAACTGCAACACCGCCGTTTTTCATCCACTCAGAGTACTCTGTATTTGCTCCCTTGCCATGTATCTTAAACACTTTCAGATTACAGAACTTCTGGATCTCCCTTATCCAGTTCACAAGGACACTGGCAGGACATATTACAAAGAAATACTTAAGTCCCATATTTCCAAGTGCAACCATGGCACCGATTGCCTGAACAGTCTTACCAAGTCCCATATCATCCCCAAGAAGCACTGCCCCCTGGTTAATAATATACTGAACACCATAGCGCTGATATGAACGGAGATCATGTTTCATACCGGTGAGGTCAAGAGGGACATTACCTATAGCAACAGCCAGTTCCTCAGACAATCCGTTCTTTATTGCTATTAATTCAGATTGTTTCTGATTATCGACGTTTAGACTACCACCGCCGGATTTCATTATGTTTTCAAGTAAAACATAATATCCCGCGGAATTCAGTTTAAAGTCTTTCCAGTATTCATCGTGTTTTGCCTGAAGTGCTTCCTGTCTCTGACGGGTCAACTCGTCAATCTGATTCTTATAAAAGCCTGAAGCAAGCTCTTCTAGTTCTCTCATACTTTGAAGAGCCGTCTCTTTAGTCTTCTCTGATGAAAGTGCCCAAACAAACCAATGTCTTGCCGGCATTGATTTCTTTCTTAATGTTTTGACCTTTTTATTATTATCGTCAAAAAGCTTCTTGGCAGCACGACTGATACGGCTCACATTTCCGGCGCAATATAAAAGTTTTACGAAAGCATCCATGACGCCTGTTTTCTTTTCAGAATCAATGCGTATCGCAGTGTTTTCCTCAAGACTCTTTCTTATCTTTGCTGTAACATCAAGTATATTATCAGCCTGTACCGGACCAATACCCTTTATTCTCTCCAGCTGTCTGTAATCAAGCTTCTCTAGCTGGGCCATTGTATGAATTCCATTATCATGCAAAAGCTGAGTCCTGATGCCAAGCTTTGCCTTTCCAAGTTCATCAACGGACATACTTCCCAGTTTTTCATTTACCTGAGCTGTCTTTATCTCCTCTGCCTTAGCCATTATCTTGGCCGGAAGCTCATCATAGGCTGTGCATAAGAAATCAAGAGTATCATTGGCTTCTGAAATTATTCTGTTTATCAATCTCGAATGCTTAAAATTCGGTTTTGTTGCCATTTTTCATATCCTTGAAGTATTGTTATGAAATAAATCCTAACTCATATTATAAAATAACCCAAGCAGGAAAGTATATAAATCTGCTTGGGTTAAAATAATAGGGCAAAAACTCCCACCAACTACACAAAACCCTCTTGCCATCTCCCCCTTTTGGTTATATCCTATCCTTAATCAGACGGTCTGATTCCGGACCCCATCCCAGCTGATTAAATATGAGCGAAGAAAAACGTTTTTATCTGGACGGTTTTATTTTTAACCTTAAAAGACGTCCCATTGCTTTAATATGCCTGATCATTGTCTCCGGCATATTTATTTACGTGCATTTATTTTATAAAGCTGATTCTTTCTGTCCTTATGAAGAGGGAACATATATCACCCTGACGGGATATGTTAAGGATAAGCAGATTAAAGATGACAAGCTTTTGATATATATGAAAGATGCATCCGGCGAGTTCGGAAGCATTAATGTCATATGTTATTTTTCGTATGACCCAAATGAAGATACATATCCCGAGATTGGATCATATATTTCTTTATCAGGTAAAGCCGGAGCTTTTAATGAAGCAACTAATCCCGGAGAATTTGACTTAAGGAAATATTATAAATCTCTCGGATATGATATGCCTGTATATAAATGCGAACTGAATGGAAAATCTGCTGAATATTCAAAATACAGAGAATCATTATTTAATCTGAAACAAAAATTAATCGGAATATCTCTCGTCTGCTTTGGTGAGGAAGACGGTACAATAATTAATGCCATGCTCTTTGGTGACAAAGCCTCTCTTGATGCAGATATAAAGGATTTGTATCAGAGCAGCGGTATAGCGCATATCCTGGCTATCAGTGGTCTTCACATCAGTATAATTGGTATGGCAGTCTTTACCGTTCTCCAGAAAGTACGTATTCCTCTTCTTGTTCGTATACCTGTATGTGTGTTTATCATTATCAGCTACGCAAACATGATTGGAGCCGGAGTCTCTGTATTCAGAGCAGTATTCATGTTTATCATGATGCTTATGGCGAAACCTCTTCGCAGGACATACGACAGCCTGACTTCTTTATCCCTCGCTGCAGTTATTCTGGCCACAGCTAATCCCCTTGTCCTTTCTAACGCAGGATTTTATATGTCATTTATGGCAGTACTTGGTATCAGGATTTTTTCATCAGTCCTTACGACCGATTATGAGTTTATACATCCATGGGCAGGAAAACTCATCAACAGTTTCCTCTCATGCCTCTCAGTCAGCCTGTTTACATTCCCCCTGATTGCCTTTTATTATTATGAATTCCCACCGTACTCTGTCATCATCAATATCCTAATTATTCCTCTTATGAGTGTACTGCTTATACTCGCAATAATCACAATGATATCAGCCTTTATCTTTTACCCTATTGCTAAAGTGACAGGATTTATATGCCACGTAATCTTAATAATTTATGAGAAAGCGTGCAGTATCTCCCTGTCACTTCCATTTAGCAGGATTATTACCGGCCATCCACATTTTACGAAGCTTGTTGTCTATTACTTTATCTGCCTGACGCTTATATGCATTTCACTTTATATTGCTTATCACAAAGAAGATGATGAGCTCGAAAAATACAAGCTTCATAACTTCCTGCTAAAATTCGACTTCAAAAAAAGACTTATCATAATCATCTCTGTCCTTATTATTTTCATCCCCGTACATTTTGGTACTGACATAACCATGATTGATGTAGGCCAGGGGGACGGGTTGTGTATCAGATACGGTGGGACAACCTTTATGATAGACGGTGGCAGTTCCAGCAATGACCTGATGACTGATTATGTACTTGAACCGTATTTAAAATATAATGGCATATCGGATATATCATACTGGATGGTATCTCATCCTGACGCAGACCATTATAGCGGACTCCTCGATATATTAAATGATTACAGGAAATATAATATCAAAATAAAAAATATAGCATTGCCCGGCTCAGCGACAATCAAAGAAGATGCCAAAGATATTATTGACACAGCATCTTCACTCGGAATTAATGTTCTGTATTTATGTCAGGGAGATACGATAAGATATAAAGACCTTGTGTTTGATGTAATCAATCCTCCTGCAGGATATAAATGCGATGACAAAAATGAATACTCTATGGTCTTATACATGACTTACGGAAATGTCCACGGAGTTCTCACAGGAGATGCCACAGTTGAATCCGAAAAATTATATACGGCGTATGCCTCAAACAACAATATAAATCTGGATGACCTTTCATTCCTTAAGGTTGCACACCACGGCTCAGATACTTCGTCAATGGTGAGTACCATAAACCTCCATAATCCCCGTTTTGCACTTATATCATGTGCTGCCCGCAATTCATACGGTCATCCCAAGCAGGTCGTGGTAGACAGGCTAAAAAATACGGGTGCCAGTATATTACTGACACCCGAACTTGGAGCGATAACGCTCAAATTATCTCATAATGATGTAACTGTATATTCGTTTAAACAACAGTCTGATTAGTTGTACAGAGTCTCTGCCATCTGAGCAATCTCATCTGCTGCCGCATGGAGCTCCTCGATGGTGGCATTGATTGTACCCATCTCCTCAGTCTCCTCTGTGATACTTGCACTGATCTGTCTGATTTTGGCGAGGATATCCTTAACTGATTCGTTAACGTTGTTAAGCTTCTCTGCGATATGACCTGTCGTCTCTTTTGTAGAATTTGACAGTGTCTGTACCTCAGTTGCAACGACTGCGAATCCTCTTCCTGCATCACCTGCTCTGGCAGCCTCAATTGAAGCATTCAGGGAGAGGAGGTTTGTCTGATTAGCAATGCTCTGGATACTGCCTATAATCTCCATTGAAGCACTTACAGCAGCCTCAATTGTATTGGCAGCCTCTGTTACCTCTTCCTGCTTTACAGCCACTTCCTGCATCTGATTTGTGGCTTTCTCAACATTTGCTGATATCTCTGCAATACCGTTTCTAAGTGATTCGATATTAGGCTCCATTTCCTCTTCAAAACGGATTCTGTTTGCTTTCTCTGCACCTATATCAAGGATTGTACCTGCTGCCATGAGAGGCACATTCTGTCTTGACCATACTACATAGCTTGATGCACGTACCCATACCCAGTGGCCGTCCTTATGCTTGATACGGTACTCCATATCAAATACAGTCTGTCCTGTAGGATCTGCGAGCTGTTTTCCCATAGCTGCCGATGCTGCCGGTACATCATCGGGATGAATCTTAGTAATCCATGAACCCATTACATCTGGAAATTCTGATGTATTTGGAGCATATCCGAGAATCTTCTTGAACTGGTCTGAATAAACCATTGGTGAGTTGACATCATTAATGTCATACTTTGTCAGATCCATACTCCAGCTGCCTTCAAGCATCATCTTGTCGACTGCTTCCTTACGTCTTGAATCATGTTCAAAGATTTCTGCATCTTTCTTCTGCTGGTCTATATCAGAGAATGTACCGATGAACTCCTTGGGTGAACCATCGGAATATCTTATACACTCTCCTGCTGCATGAAACCATTTATAACCATGATTTTTAGTGAGCAGACGATAATCAATATCAAACTTTGTTCTGCCTGTTTTATCTGCTGCCGCAGCTCCGAATGCTGCAAATACAGAATCAGTCTCATCAGGATGAATAATCTTGCCAAGAGCATTCATGTCATCAGGAAACTCTGCTTTTGAATATCCGAGCATCCTTCTGAATTCATCTGTATAAATGACTGTCTGACCACCGTCTCTGTCATATATGCTCTTCCATATACCAAGATGTGTACTGTTATTAACTGCATCCAGCTCTATCCTGCTGTCATCAAGCTGAGCCTTAAGCTCTGCTACCTGTTTTTCAAGTTCTTCAACATGGGAATCATTGCCACTGACAGTGGCAACGCTTTTACGACCAAACATATTCGAAACCTCCTATACTTTTAAAAATTGAATATATTATTCAATATCCCCATTAACTACTCTGAGAAATATTTTACCATAAAATATCATGTGTGAAAACAAAAATCAGGCATGTCATAATCAAATATGTCATGCCTGATTACCTCTGCTAACAGGTATTCTGACTGTAAATACAGTACCCTGATTTTTCTCACTCTCACATTTTATCGAGCCTCTGTGGAGCAGTATGATTTTTCTCGTAATAGGAAGTCCCAGTCCCGTACCACCTATCTCTTTTGAATGGGATTTATCCACCCGATAGAATCTCTCGTAAATATGGGGAAGCGACTCTTTCGGAATGCCTATTCCGTCATCACTGACTTCTATTACGAGGAACTGATGGTCAAGATTGGTAAATACTCTGACCGTTCCTTCCCTGTGATTATACTTGATGGCATTCTCAATCAGGTTTGTAATGGCGAGAGTCATCTTCACTTCATCTATGTCGGCATAAATATTTTCAGCCGTTGTCTCAAAGACTATCTCAACATCACTCTCATTGGCAATAGGAGTAAGTCTCTTGTTGATGAGCTCTATCATGCCGTTTACTTCCACTCTCTCGAGGTTCAGACCGTCTTTTCCCTGATCCATATGAACGAGTGTAAGGAGGTCAGTGATAATCTTGTTCTCCCTGTCAATTTCGTCTGCGATATCCGTCATGAAATCCTGATACATTTCTATGGGAGCATCACCCTGGGTAATCAGTGAATCGGCCAGAACTTTCATGGCAGCCAGAGGCGTTTTCAGCTCATGTGAGACATTTGATACGAATTCCTGACGGGAATCATCAAGAGATTTCAGTCTCGATCTCTGGGCATTAAATGACTTTGCTATGCCCTCTGTCTCATAATAGCCCTCCGGCAGTATATCGCTGTCCTCAAAGCTCGCAACACTCTCTATCGCCTTGGATAAATGTGTAAGGGGCATTGAGAAAAATATTGCTATCACATATGACAGTCCACCATATATAAGCCATGTGATAAATACTATGAGCAGACTCCTGCCCTTCATCCTCTTCATCTCGTTGTTAAGATTCTGAAGTGAAGCCTGGACATAAATTGTCCCCTTTGGATGAACAGTATCTACCTGTCTGTAATAGATAGGGACAGATACGTTTATATAGCTGCCTGTCTCATCGACACTTGATGCCTCATTGCCTCCCATGGCACGAAGTACCTGCTCCGACTCAATGAAGCCTCCTACATTTTTTGAATATGAGTCATATATGATTCTGTACTGAGAGTCGGTTACCATGACTCTGCCCTCAGCAAGAATGACAAGCAGCGACAGCTCACTGCGTATACTGTCAGATGACTGGTCATTCATGAAATCATACGCTTCCATATGGTTTGCAACAGACTGGACTTTTGATAAAAGCTCTGCTGACTTGGCCTCAAGATTTCTCTCATATATGTTACTCAGCATCAGTCCACGCATCACAAAAAGAACAGCTGCCCCCAGCACTAGTAAAACTGTAAGCAGCTGAAATCTTAAACTGTGCAGAAATTTATGATTTTTTATAAAACTTCTGATTGCCTTGAGCAATGGTATTCCTCCGGTCTTATGACTGGCCGTTATAGAAGTATCCGAGTCCCCACTTGGTCTGGAGATATTTCGGGCTGCTCGGCTGCTCCTCTATCTTCTCTCTGATACGTCTGATATATACGTCAACGCTTCTCTCGTCTCCGGCTCCGCCGTCTCCCCAAATCTCTGCAAGGAGATCTGCTCTTGAATATACTTTACCCGGATTAAGTACTAGAAGCTCAAGTATCTCAAATTCTCTCTGGGTCAGGTTGACCTCGTCGTCCATGATAAATACACGTCTGTTGCTTACATCAAAACAGAAATCACCATTTCTGATTTCGCTGACTTTCTGCTTCTCCCTGATTGAATCGTTACGGCGAAGAACCGCTTTAATACGGGCCTTTACCTCAAGGACGTTAAAAGGTTTTGTAATATAATCATCTGCTCCGCTCTCAAAGCCGAGGATTTTGTCCATATCCTCGCCCTTGGCTGTAAGCATGATAATCGGTATATCCGAATACTCTCTGACCTGCTGGCATACTTCCATACCTGAAATCTTTGGAAGCATCAGGTCAAGGAGAATAGCATCATATTTTACAAGCGAACACTTATTAAGTGCTTCCTCTCCGTCATATGCCTCGTCAACCTCAAATCCGTCCTGGATAAGAGAATATTTAAGTCCCTTTACAATAGCTTTCTCATCATCAACAACAAGAATCTTTTTACCCATTTTAATTCATACTCCTTAATAATTAACGAACTGTAATCAGACCGGATATCCTGGAATAAATACCGTCTCCTATCCCCGAAACCTGTTTTATTCCCTCCACAGAAGTAAACTCTCCGTGTTCATCACGATATGCGATAATGGCCGACGCCTTGGACTCTCCTATACCGTTTAAGGCCATCAGTTCCTCTTTCGTGGCCAGATTGATATCAAGGAGTCCGTCATTCGTATAATGGCTGAGAACATCTTCTCCGCCTGAAGCCTCATACGTCATGAGTGCCGTCTCTTCCCTGGTATAAATCATATACTTGGTTCCGTCAGTAAGAATCTCCGCAAGATTGGCATAGTCACTGTCCGCATCTTCGCGAAAGTCCCCTGCCATCATGACGGCATCATAAAGCCTTGAACCTGCCGGCAGTTCATAGAGTCCCGGATTATTCACGGCTCCGCCCACATGCACATAGATATTCCCATCATCAACCGGTGTCAAAATATCTTCCGACACAGAGTCAGCTGCCACTTCGGTATCTCCATCTCCCGTTTCGACAAGGACGGGATTAGCTCCTGCGCAGCCTGACAGTACCAGCGTGATTACACATCCGCATAAAACATATTTTATTGTATTTAATATTTTCATAAAAGCCTCCTTTTGTATGGAGACTTTTTCAGGCAAACGTTTTTATGGTTCGGGAGCCAGCTGCTCCTCCATCTCCTGCTGAAGTTCAAGGACTCTCGCGTCAGGGTCCTCGCCTTCCCATATCAGTGTATATGTACGCTCAAGCTCAACCCAGAAATTACCAAGTCGAAGGAGCTTTGGCAGCTGAACTGACTGCTTGTACATATCGCGCACCATGTCGGTCGCATCAACTATGTAATCTTCCTGACCATTTACGGCAGGGAGCTTTCCTGTTCTGGCAAAGAATGTATCTATATATTCATTTGAAACGAATCTGGCAAAATCATCTGCCTCTTTACCGTGGGCAGAAAAACCATTTAATATAACAGCGTTTGTAGTAGACAATCCTACTGCCTCATGATCTGCATCAACTGCAGGAAGCGATGCCACGCTGTAATCCCACTGGAAAACATTTTCATACTTTGCCTGATCAAGCTTTGCAATAGCATCCGATGTGGCAATTATGAAAATCGTCTTTCCTGAGATAAACGAATCAAGTACATTTTCGTATGAGCTTGTTCCTGCGTCAATTGAAAAATACTGATTAAGTCCCTGATACATCTGCATGCAGGCTACAGTGTCCTCATTGTATATCTCAATCACACTCTGATCATCTCCGTTTGTACCACATACATTCATGTATGCACCTGCAAAGAAATAGTTGTAGAAAATATCATTAACGTCCCAGAGGAAAATATTTTCCGCGCCTTCAGGTGCCGAATAATTATTGGCAAAATTTTTAATACCCTCTACCGACTTAGGAATAATCGATGCCACTTTCTCATCTACAAGGGCATCCCATGTGGCCTGATCATACCCTTCCGGAGCTTCCTCACTCATAAGTACCGTATCGGGAATATCACCTTCATCATTGTATATCATATCTTCTTCAGAAAGCTGTTCATCTCCTGAATCTGACGATGTGTCATCAGATGTATCTTCCGACTCATCATCTTCGTTTTCTGAAGTATCTGATGTATCCTGTGAATCAGAGTCAGCGTCCTCCCCGTCCGTGGTATCTGCCGTATTCTCTGACACAGTCAGGCCAAGCTCTGAGCGGAGTGCTGTGTCGGCTATCCATTCAAGATATGTCCTGTTATAAAGCATGAAAGCTGTCTCATAATAGAACGGATATCCGTATTTTCTGTCATCGTATGTCACTGCCCTGATTGCTATCTCAGGATAATTCATGTAATTGAGTACACCGAGGGAATCTGTCACGGGAGTAGCCAGTCCGGTCATGGCTGCCTGCTCTATCCTGTCGGTTCCAATGATAAACAAATCCGGGATTTCATTACCCGAAAGTGATGAATTATTAATACTCTCAAGGTAATCGAGTCCGGTATGAAGGACAGGTACAACTCTGATGTCGTTTGTCTCCATATATGCCACTGCAGCACTGTTTAAGTAATCTGTCAGGGCATCGTCCGTATACCATATATAAATTGTCTCTATACCGTCAGCCACACTTATAAAGCCGTCCGCTTCCCTGTTATTAAACACATAAAACATGGTAGCGACCAATGCAAGCAGCACGGTACATACAAATATGCGCTTATTTACACTCATATGTAAAACCTAATACAATTATGAAAGTGCCTTATCGAGTATCTCTATCATCTCATCAACATGCTCTTTCCTGATTACAAGAGGAGGCATGATACGGATAACGTTTGTACCCGCATTTATAAGTACAAGACCATCTGCAAGGGCACGGTTTATTATCTCTCCAACAGGGCCGTTAAGCTCAAGTCCCTGAATAAATCCAACACCTCTGTGGTCAATAATTTCACTGTGTTTTGCCTTAAGCTCTTCAAGTTTCTCATAAAGATATTTTGAAACTTCTTTAACATTATCAAGGACACCGAGCTTCTCATACTGTTCAAATACAGCACAGATAGCAGCGCCGCCAAGAGGGTTGCCGCCGTATGTCGTTCCGTGATCTCCCGCAACGAGTGAGTTCTGTCCTACCTTTTCTGTCATAAGGAATGCACCTACAGGCACACCACATCCGAGAGCTTTTGCGCTTGTCATGACATCAGGCTTTACGCCGTATCCCTGCCATGCAAACATCTCACCCGAGCGGCCCATACCGCACTGAATCTCATCAAATACAAGAAGGATGTCTTTCTCATCACAGATTTTTCTGAGCTCCTCAAGGAATGTTTTATCGGAAGGATGAATTCCGCCTTCTCCCTGAATTGTCTCTGTAATGATTGCGCATGTCTTGTCATTAATAAGAGCCTTTACGCTCTCAATATCGTTATGCTTTGCGAATTTAATATTTCCGATACCGGGCTCAAAGGGTGCTCTGTACTTTTCGGTACCGGTAATCGAGAGAGCTCCCATTGTACGTCCGTGGAAAGAA
>JAEEGL017327124.1_pt1 | contig 10423 bp, 11 predicted proteins | sample 9134231 | NCBI WGS metagenome assembly JAEEGL01 (sample SAMN16246548, study PRJNA631951) | gut metagenome | biome: gut microbiome; feature: rumen; material: fiber-attached | host: Bos | place: Iran: Karaj | collected 2018-10
ACTTGCCTGTCCTGGTTATCGTTTACGTTAACGTTATCGTTCGAAGTCACGAAGTGGCGTAGATCCTCCTCAAACGCATTCACATTCGGTCCCAACGGCACAACCCAATTAGTATCAAATGCTTCCTTGATATACTTTTGTTCCAGTCCAGCCTCACTCATATGCGCCAGACAAAGATAAATTCTCTTAGCCATATATTGTCCTTTAAATTCTCTAACTACTTAACTTATGAACACTTAACTACTTCCGAAAGTTGAACTAAACTATCCCATATTCGCGTTTTAGCCAAAGCTCAAACAACGGATCCACAAAGTATTTCTGGAGTTGTTGAATATTTTCCATCATGTGCATCTTACTATGCAAAGATATAAAATTATACGCACTCGTATAATACAGCCGCGTATAATTTATTCTTTTTTAAGAGAAGCCTAATCTGATTGCCCCCTTCACAACACCATATCCCACCAAACACCCCAAGGTATTGTGGATCACATCATCTGTCTCACAGCAACCTCGCATCAGAATCAGTTGCAACAGTTCTATGCTCATCGAGATGCCCATACCGACAAGTATGACCTTCCACCATACCACTTCCCTCATGATGACTCCCAACATCATGCCAATGGGTATGAATACCGCGATGTTCATCGCATGTTCCTGAATGAGTATTCTTGTTCCCTGATGGATGGCACGATAGCTCCAGAAAGGCGTCAACATCATTTGTCGCACCCCCTCAGAGCGGTGAAGAAAGACAGTGAAATACAATAGCAGTGCCGTATATTCAGCCAACAGGAATGCCGTTGCATAGCGGAAGCCACGGCCAACCCCCTTCCACACCATCATCAGCACTAATACCAGCATAAACGCGAATAGACCCCATCCATAAATTTTATATGGGATATAGAGAATAAACCATTCAAAGTATTCGCTGATGCTCATCGTTCAAACTCCTAGTGTTTTTTTCGTTAAAAGGATTCGAACGATATCGTCATAAGATTGCATCTCTCCAATTTCCTCTGGTTCTATGCTGACGTCAAAGGCCTCTTCCAGTTCTGCCACGAGATTCAATTGTCCCATAGAGTCCCACTTCTCACAAGTTGTCTGTGAGCAGGTTTCATCAACGGTATCTAACTCAAACAGATTCTTCAGAATCTCTAATACTTTCTCTTCCAAATTATTTAAATTGTATATGATAATACTTTTTTATTTCCAAGTCAGCTTCAGCCAAATCAATCTTGTATAGCTTTTCTCCTTCCTTTTTCAAGAATAATGTAAAACCGCATTTGTCATAGAAATCCTCCACATGAGCATTTTTGGCAGTAGGTATATAGTTAGCTTTAACCTCCTTAACCCCTTCACGCCTCAGAATACTAAGAATCTTCTTGATAAAGGCCATTTCAATACCTTTACCCAATATGCGGCAACTCAGCAGGAACGTATCAATCTCATACACCCTTCCCTTTAGGGAGGGGACGGGGGTAGGCTTCACCATAATACACCCTGTAATACCATTATCCCCAAATTTATCAGCCACACTAATGCACCAAATCTTCCAGCCAGTCTGCATAAATGAGCGGACATCAGCATCCGTATAACGCTTGGTGGTCAAGTTGAACTGATTAGTCTTTTGCGTCATTTGAGCAATACGAGGCACATTGAAATCATTAGCTGCTTCAATGGTCATCTGGATATCCAAACTCTCCAAAAATGCGTCAAAGTCCACGAAATTCTTTTGTGCCTGGGCACGTTGTGCATTGGCCTTATACTGTTCCGTTTTCTTTTTATCCTCGGTTGTTACGGAATATACGCGGAAATACTTTTCAACAATCTCCTTAAAGAACATAGGCAATTCGTAGGGCTGAGCGGGAAACTCCGGCGCCTCCACCATTGGAAGAACCTGCTTAATCAGTTCCCGTTCTGTGGGGTTGTCATCAACGAACACAAAACTATCCAAACCGATGTTCAGCTCTACTGCCAGTTCCTTGATATTGGTTGCCTTATCCGTCCAATTGATACGGTAGGCAGCAAAGTGCTCTTTTTTCAACACCATGAAGGGATTCTTCTCCCATGCTTCGAGGACATCTGCCTCGTTATTCTTAGAACATACCGTGAGTATCACTCCTGCTTTAGATAACTGGAGCAATGCTTTCTGGAAGTAAAGAAATGCCTTTCCAGGATAGTCGCCCCCCAACTCAATACCCTCAATACCATCCTCTCCCAACACCCCACCCCACAGGGTGTTATCCAAGTCAAGAACCAAGCATTTTTTCCGCTTCAGGGCAATACCCTCCATCTTTCGGGCAAACCACACTTTAAAATCCTTCGACAGTTTTGGATTCATTCCCATCTGGTAAAGGAACCAAAACTTCCAGTCAATCAACTCAACGGCAGAATAGCATCGGGTAAACTCCGAGAAATCTATCACCTTTAGGTTACGGTATTGTGCCGTGAGTTCAAATAGCGATTGATTATAACGGTCAATGGCCATCCGCAACAGGTAGTCATCATCAGTGAGGGGTACTGCATAGAACCATCCCATAGTCAGTGCTACCACCATCTTGGCAGAAGCTACCTGCGACAGCACAAAACTTAATCTCCGGACATAACCTTCAACCTCAGAAATCAGCACATTCTGCTCATATTTGACAGGTAATTGATAAAACCAAACATATCCCTCCACATCTGTAGGGATGTTCGATATGTCATCATAACCAGAGAACTCATAGCCCTTTGGAAAGAACCGCTCTATGGTATTATTCCGGAAGACATACATGATTTATTTCCGCTCTATCGTTAACGTTATTATGTAATATTTGCAGGTGCTTCCACCAGTTCTATGAGTCCCACATGTCTATGATGAAGGAATGCCACTCTGCAATCATGGATAGCAATAGCCTTTTCAGGCTTACTCACTAAGACATATTTCTGTTTACGCAATTCATCCACCGCCAGGTCTATATCCTCAACCACATAGCATGTATGATAAAGTGTCACTCCATTCTTCTCCAGAATCCTACACACAGGCGACTGTTCATCAACGGGAGCCAGCAGCTCCACCGTTGGCATTCCCTCTTTCGTCAGCCAGCAGATGTTGACATTCTGAATGGGGTCAAAGACGACGTCTGATTTTTTATAACCACCATCTGTATAGACTACTGCCGTCCTGTCAATATCCTTGACAGCCACACCAATATGATGAAACTTGAAACACGCCAGCATGTCTTAGTATTCAACAACCGATGATATCCGACATCCATTGAAGACAACGTTGGCCGTTCCCCAGCTCAAGCCTGCACCAAAACCGCTCATCACCACACGGTCACCATCTTTCAGCTTGTTACGCAGTTCCGATACGATGGTCAAAGGTATAGAGGCAGAACTGGTATTGCCATACTTTTGTATGCAATAGGGAACCTTATCCTTATCTAACTTCAATTTCTTAATAAAGAAATCGGTCATGAACTTATTTGCTTGATGGAACACCAACCAGTCTATGTCATCCGTAGTGATTCCAGACACCTCCACCATCTCCGTGATGCTCTTAGGGACGCGCTTCATAGCAAAGTTGAACACCGCCATACCGTCCATAAACACCTCAAGTCCTGTGCGGATATTCCCGTCCTCTTCTTCTTTCTCAAGACATGATTCGGGCGTTATCCTATTCCTCATACCATCACGAATCATGACCACATCTTTTCCAGAACCGTCACTTCTCAGAATAAAGACCGACTCTTCAAAATCGCCTTGCTCCACCAGTGTTGCTGTTGCCCCGTCGCCATACAGCGGCCAGTCCACCTTGTCCCGCTTGTTCACAATCTTTGAGAAAGTTTCTCCATCCAGGAGCAACACGCGCAATCCCATATTGGCATAGGCATAAGCCGTACTTAGTGCAAACACATAGCCTGAACAGCCCAAACTCAAATCCAGGCAGAGCGTATCATGAGACAATCCCAACCTATGTTGCAAAATGGGAGCTGTTGCCGGTATCCTGTAATCTGCCGTCTGGCTCATAAACAGCAACACATCAATGCTGTCGGGATCCACCCGATTATCCTCCATCAGCTTGACGGCAGCCTTATAGCATAGATCCGAAGCGCATACGCCGTCATCGACTATCCTGCGTTCTACTACGCCGATGTTCTGTATGGTCTTCGCTATCTCCTCCTCAGTTATCAAATACCCCAAGTCTTTGTTGTAGACTATCTTTGGAGGCACACAGGCACTCATAGCCCTAATGCCCACATTTTTATATCTTATAACAGCCATCTGTTACTTGGTTTAATGAAGGGTCATTCCTCCGTCAAGAATCATGCACTGCCCTGTCAGCCACCGGCTGGCATCCGACAGGTGGAACAACACTGCATGGCCTACGTCCTCAGGAGTACCCAGTCCCAACGGATATTGTTCTTCTTGTTTCGTAAAAGAATCCTCGTCTATATTGGTGCCAGACAGCATATCTGTACGTACGATACCAGGCAGAATGGCATTCACACGAATCCGCTGCCCTGCAAGTTCTGATGCCAACACCCTTACTGCAGAGTTAATGGCTCCCTTTGAAGAGGCATAAAGCAATGTTCCATGTACGCCCATTAACGACGATACCGACGAAATGAATACGATGGAAGCACCTTTATTGATGAGTTTCTTTTTCAACAGCATCTGCAGGAATAGCACTTGTGAGAAATAGTTGGTCTGGAACATCCGCTCAATCTTCTCCTGCTTAATGAATTTCAGAGGGACAAACTCATTGATACCGGCACAAAGTACAATACCGTCTAATGGTCGCATATTCCCTACAGCCGTCTTCAGTTGGTTCTCGTCCGTCAGGTCGCAGATACTCACCTGATGTCCTTCACCTGTCAGTGTTTCCAACGTTTGTCGCAAGCGTTCCTCATTACGGGCAAGCAAAGTCACCTTTCCGCCCTGTTCGGCTATCATTTGTGAACACACGCGTCCCATACCAGAGGAGGCACCTGTCACAAGAATGTGCCTGTTTTGCAGTAACAAAAGATTCTTCATCTTAGAGATGAGATTTTACCGTATCAAACAAATCCTGGAATGTGTTAGCATGACGCATCTCATCTGCCGTCAATTCTACGTCATACTCGCAACTCACCATGGCCATAGTAGAGAGAGCCATCATAGATGTCCACTCGTCCAAATCGCGGAATGGCGTGTCAGGCTTCAAGGTGCAAATGTCAGTGTCTTCAAACACATCTTCAAACTTTTTGATGAAGCCATCGATTTCTGAGATGCTTTTCCCTCCAGAAAGCATTTGTTCTGCAGGATTGCCAAAATACGTAGTACCATCGTTACCATTTCGTATCATCACGCTATTAGCCCCGATTCTCACCTGATTCCCCATCGTCAGATTCTGTAGTACAACGCTCTGCACCCCAAGAAAGTTGCAATCTCCCATGACGACACCCCCTGAAATATTCACAGATGGCATGACCACGTTACAACTGCCTATCTTACTATCATGTCCTATGGGGATATAACCGTCAAAAATATTAAAATCCCCCATGGTGACATTGTAAGATATCAGGCATCGGGAACAGACGATGTTTCCCTTGCCCATTTTGACTGTTTCTGCATCCAAGAAGATAGTGCTTGGCGCAATGAGATTGGGGAAATCCACATGCTCGTTCTTGATGCGCCTTACCACTTTTTTAACAGCTAAGGGGTCAGCAATGGCAATAACAACCGATAAGGGATTCTGATAAGCATTCAGCTCGTCAATACCTCCAAGAATGACACCGTATCTATTTCTCGTGCCCTTCAATGAAGGTTTGTCATCAAAGAATCCGATAATATGCCAGGTTGGGTTTTCTTGGTTGATTAAGTGTATCAAGCAGGCTATTTCTTGTCCGAAGCCGCCCGCTCCGTAAATAGCAACATCTTTCATTCCTAAAAAAGTCTAAATCTAATGCCTTGAGGAATAGCATGAAATAATGTACATGCCACCATCCATAGTGGATAGATATTCATCAGTTGTACAATCCATCCAAACTTGTCCTTCATATTCTTAATGGGGTATAGTTGATGGGCTTTTAATTTCCGTATGACGTCAGCAGTATTTCTCACAGTACCATACCTGAATGTGTTATGAAGCATGATGAAAGCCTCAGAACTTTGTAGTCTTTCCATCGCCTCTAAATAAGGAGCATGCTCTCCATATCTGCTTCGAAGTTCCTCCCGGACACCTTTCAGATATTCCGAGAAGCGAAACATACACTGAATATACCTTTCGTGGTTCTTCTTTTTTCCTAACGAATTTATCCAGCTGGTCTGATGTTTCACGTAGTAATACACATCCACATCAGTACGGGCGACGGGCCCTGCAACAAGCATCATCTGAAGGTAGAACAAGAACTCCTCCCTCATAATCATTTCGGGAGAAAACGTCAAGCCCTTCTCCTCCATAAATTGCCGTCGCACCAGAAACTCCCACGGTCCAGCATACACCTTATAAGGCGGTGCTGACATAAATGCCAAACCGCTGTCAAACCATTCTATCTCGTCGAAGTTCTGTTTTACATCAGTCATCACTTCGTTCTCCTGGACTATCCGATAGTTAAATAGCAGCACATCTGCCCTACCTGAGTGAGCAATGTCACACAGTTGTCCGAACACATTCTCCGTAACATAATCGTCACAGTCACAAAAGAACACGTACTCTCCATGAGCTATTGACAGCCCGTTGTTTCTTGCCGCGCTATGCCGGGCATTCTCTTGCCAAAGATATTTGATGTTGGGGTATTTCCGTATATATTCTTTTAATATGTCGATATTATGTGTCGAACCGTCATCCACTACGATGATTTCATAGTCCTCATAGTCCATGTCTTGGTGCAACAGGGAATCCAGACATTTAGAAACCCATTCCTCACCATTAAAATATGGAATGATAACACTAAGCTTCATCATTTCGTAGCCTCCAAAATCATTGTTTCCAACTGATTATATGCGACTGGAAGTACACGGAAATGTCCTTCCACGCCCCGTAAAGCAGAATGCTTACTATGACCCACTTCACATGAGCACACATCTTTAAATCCTGTCATCTCCAACATGTTTGTAAGTGTTTCTTTGTCATAAATAATCTGATGGCCCCACGCAGTGTGGAAACGGTTGATGACAAACACTGACGATGGAGGAATGTTTCCTTGCTTAGCGGAATACTCAATATACTGTTGGTGAATTGGTTGATCTGGCTCTTGATACAATCTTATCAGAAACTGCAAATCAGGGGTGGCTATACGAAAGACGCCTCCTGGCTTCAAAATCCTATAACTCTCTTTGAGCATATTGGTAGCTTGTTGATAATTCAGATGTTCAAACAAATGTTCGGAAAAGACATAATTGAAAGAAGATTCAGGAAAAGGAAATGGCTTTCCCGCATCCAAATAGATTCCAAACCAACATTCTTTGAGAGAAATACCAGAATTAAGCCATCCTGTCAAAAGATTTGTATCACATCCTATTTGCAGTTTTGGCTCTGGGCTATTATCTAAATACTTTTTGACTTTCTTTCTTCGCCAGAATTCAATTCTAAATAACCGGATTAAGAATAATCGAATACCCTTTAGCCGAACAAGAGACAAAACGATTCTATTCATCAACGAAATCTATTTACTGTTTTTGCTAACGATTACCACTTTGAAATCTTCCGATTCACCCCATTATTCACCATTGTAAACAAGGAATGATAATACTTAGCCTCATCATTATGAAGTCTCACTTTGATTTATCATCTTCTTAATAACAATTTACCCCATTCGTATGGCTCTGTCCTAAAAGTTTGGGAAATAAACTCTGATAACGTCTTCACAAAATATGCAACTACAATAACTTGTATCATTATTAAGGGAATATTCAAAGGAAATAGATAATTCCACTTATCTGTAAAAACGAATTTTTGTATCAAGTACACTTCCAAGCACAGCTGGCTGATAATAAAAAGCCCACTTCCCAAAATTTGAGTCTTATATAGCTTATTAAAGAAAACGGCATTACACAAAATATAGAAATATCTGGTTATACCCATCAATACAACAAATGACAATAATATCATCCAGTTATCTTTCCCCAAATAAAACAGGGCATACCATAGAAAGACAAGTGTAACCAACACTATCAGATGCTTATATTTGAAAACATATTCATTTTGCTTAATTCCCATCATAGCCCCCTGTAGCATAATTAGAAAATAAGCAAAACATCTAAAAAGACCACCTCCATAGAAAGGCTGTCCATTATTAAAGAAAAAGAAATAAATCAAAACCAAACAGAATCCCCAAAACAAAAAAATAAAGCGAACATGCTCCGTTTTTATAAAAGTTTTGATTGGATATAAAAAAATGTAATATATGAGAATACAGCCAACAAACCAATACCTTTTACCTAAAAGGACATCACCTATTGTATCTTTACTCCCCCATATTGCCCAAGCTACTATTGCTGCTGCAATGATACTGGGATATATTCGGTTGATTCTTCTCTTATACCAATTGTCAAATCTCATTGAGCGTCCCATAAACAATGTAAATCCTGACGCAAAAAAGAACAGGGCATCTCCTATTGCGCCCCCCGTTGACATAAAACCATATTTAGGATAGCAGATTCCCATATGAGAATTCATAACCAATAGTACTGCAAAGACTTTTAATATGTCAATAGCAGTATTTCTCGATTGTAGAACTATTCCTTCATTTTTTTCTCCCATCATTCTTTAACAATACACTGACCCTGTTGTAAGGGCTGATAATCATTAATGTATATTGGCAATGCATCAACATCACGAAGGAAAAGATTGTTCTTCGGGAAAGCAATCTCCTGCTCCAGAGATAATTCAGTACTTCTACCTAAGGCTACTAAAAGATGATACTCGGCAAGATTAAAACCAGCACTAGCCAAGCAACAGTTATATGCAACATATCGGATATTGATCTCTGTTACTTTAGCCACGCCGTTCGCATCTGCTTTCATATCTACAACAACTAAGCCATTCATCACCGTATTCGTTGCCTCGCATACTTTCGATATGGCATCCAAAGCATTTTTCTTGATACCCTCATCATTAAGGAAGCGTCCTTTACTGGTATTTCCTGTGATACCAGAAACAGCCACCTTTGCCATGATATATTCCAAGCGTTCTGCAATAGCAACCTTCAACAGTTTTCCGTTCTCAAACAAGCACAACACACCATAATTTCCACCCGGGCAATATTCTGAAATCTGAAAATTATCAATTCCAGTATTTATATTCACCCACGCTCTCAGCTCCTCAATATTGTTGGCCATAAACGATCCTTTTCCAGAAGCTGTTCCTGCTGAAGCATCGCGGACCCACATCGGGAACTCAAGAGGTAAAACGTAGCTACCACTAAAGGCATCTTCCCTACTAAGATCTATACTCACTGGCACCAATCCTGTGCCTTTCAACAAATTAAATAGTTTCCTTTTACTGATTGCTAATTCACAAAAGTCAGCAGGTGGGACCAAATGCGGAATATCAAATGGATGCTGAGCCCAGTACAGCACTTCAACTTCAGGAATAACCATCACAGCATCTGGTTTTTCCTTTTCCAGTATATCATTAATAACAGTTCTGTACTGAGAATCAGTCACTGCAGGTACTTTATACATCTTATCAAAATCCTTTGAATATACTCCATACAAAATAGAGCACATATCCCAACCAATAAACGTCGCATCTTTGAATATCTCACTCATTTTGAGTGAACGCAGCACATTTCTTGCTGATACTGCACATGCACCAGTTATTACTATTTTCATATTTTTCGAATTTTAATTATGTCCGTTAAAAGGTTCCATCAAATGTCCGCCCTTAGCCGTTTCTTGAACAATACCCTCCTTTACAAATACTTTCCTGAAAGTTAAAAAAATCACCTTAATATCTATCCATAGCGATAAGTGATCCACATACCACACATCATACTCAAACTTCTGCTTCCAGCTGATGCCATTACGTCCATGACATTGTGCCCAACCAGAAATTCCCGGACGCACTTCATGGCGGCGAGCCTGCTCCGTGCTATACAAAGGAAGGTATTTCACTAACAGCGGTCGAGGTCCAATTAATGCCATATCACCCTTCAACACATTAATAAGCTGCGGCAGTTCGTCAATACTGGTTGACCGCACAAACTTACCGACCTTCGTCAGGCGGTCTGCATCAGGCAACAGTTCACCATTGGCATCCCGCTCGTCAGTCATTGTCTTGAACTTAATGACCTTGAAGATCTTAGCATCTTTACCTGGTCGCTCCTGAAAGAACAGAAGCCTACCCCATCCCCCTCCCTCAAGGGAAGGGCTTCCTTTACCATTAGCAATATACAAGCATATACCGACTATCAGCAATATCGGTGATATACATATCAATGCTATCAGCGCTATC
>JAEEGL011450802.1_pt1 | contig 10422 bp, 10 predicted proteins | sample 9134231 | NCBI WGS metagenome assembly JAEEGL01 (sample SAMN16246548, study PRJNA631951) | gut metagenome | biome: gut microbiome; feature: rumen; material: fiber-attached | host: Bos | place: Iran: Karaj | collected 2018-10
AAGGATAAAAAGTTTAGTTTCGTGAGCAAACTGAAAGATGATTTTATCATGAAATTCCCGAAATTCAGAAGCAATAAATATTACAATGTTTCGGACAAGGAAGAAGAAAAGATGGTGAACCTTTGCATTAAATCACCCTTTATTTTCTACAATTACTATTCACTTCTTTGGAAATACCGCAATTTTAAACATAAATAAAGGAGCAAAAAAGCCGACATGAACGTACGAATAATCTGTGACTCATCAGCAGATGTCAGCGAAGAAACCAGGGAGAAAATCACCGTAATCCCTTTAAATCTCTATATCGGTGATGAAGAATATCTTGACGGAGTAAATATCACTTACAAAGAATTTTACGAAAAGCTTATCGAAAGCGATGAGCTGCCCCATACATCGCAGGCCAATCCCGAGACCTTCAGAAGTGTATTTGAAGATGTGGCAAAAAATGACGAAACAGCCGTTTTGATCACTCTTTCATCCACTCTTTCGGGAACATACCAAAGCGCCTTAATCGCCGCTGAGGATTATGAAGGAAGAATATTTGTCGTAGACAGCAAAAATGCAACAATCGGATCGGGAATCCTGGCAGAGCTTGCGGTCAGACTCTCAGAAGAAGGTTTGAGTGCCAAAGAAATCAGCGACAAATTAAATGAAGAAAAAGAAAAAATCTGCCTCATGGGAATCGTGGATACCCTCGAATATTTAAAGCGCGGAGGCAGAATCTCGGCGACCGCGGCTTTTGCGGGAGATATGCTCGGAATCAAGCCCGTTCTTCGTATAAAAGACGGAGAAATCGTAATACTCGGAAAGGCCAGAGGCTCAAAGAAAAGCAACAACCTGCTTGTGACGGAAATAGAAAAGACCGGCGGAGTAGATTTCTCCAAACCCGTTATGCTCGGGTATTCCGGTCTTGATGATTCTTTACTTAAGAAATATGTCGAAGACAGTCGCTTCCTTTGGGAAGAACATCTCGATGAATTAAAAGAAGCATGCGTCGGCAGTGTCATCGGAACCCATCTGGGACCGGGCATTGTAGCCGTTGCCTTCTACAACAAATAAATATTATTCCAGTTTCAGCAATTCGGAAAACGAATATCGGCTGTCGGTCGCGGCTTCCTCAAGATTAATGGTGTAGCTTCTCGTCTGGCAGCCGTCTTTTTTTAATGTAATGACGATGGTGCCGATTTTCTTGGTAAAGCTTACGGGAACCACTCCCATGTAATTGCCGTCAAGATAAAGCTCCGCGCCCTGGGGAGCATCGATATAAACCTTGGCCTCAGTCGTGTTCTCGGGAGGATTGGAATCCGTGGTTCCGTTCTCGGTATTGTCCGTTACCGTAGTGGTATTTGAATTGTCGGTATTGGTGTTGTTTGTATCGGTCGTGTTCGTATTGTTGCCGGAATTGGTATTCGTGTTCGTATTGTTGTTCGTATTGGTATTATTTTCGTTTGAATTTTCCTTTGAATCCTTGTCTTTGTCGGAATCGTCTTCAAGTTTGTTAAGCTTAAAGGAAACATCCGCAGAAGGGGAACCGACCGAGATGTATTTGGAAAGCGTCTCATATCCGTCGGCTCTGACGATGAGTTCATGAATTCCGTATTCCATCTTGACGGGCTTGGCGGGATCATTTATCTTTTCCCCGTCTATATACAAAGCCGCATCCGTAGGAGTAATCGAAAAATTGACGGTACCGTAATTTTTCTTAATCTCTATGTCGCCAAGATCCACATGTGCTTCCTGATTTCTTCCGACCGTGACTTCTTTTACGGCACTCGTTCCGTCTTTGCTGATTAAAATATTGTATCTTCCTTCGGGAACGGTAAGGACCATGCCCTCGGTAATTTTTCGGATATCCTTTTCGATCTCGATAAAGCCGTCTATAAAATAGCTGTCGTTATCCAATGATACAAAGCCGTGTCCCTTATCCACATTAATGCTGTAAATCACATGGTCAATGCCGTGAATCGTAAGAATGTCGGTGTCCGCTATTTCCAAAACATCTATATTTTCTTTGCCGGAGCAGACAACAAGATTTTCATCAAGCTCGTATTTGTCTCCGAGGTACTCGAGTCTTGTCGCGGAATTGTAAAACTTAAAGCCCTCGACATTTGAATATGCAAAATAATCCCCCGAGATCTCAAGAGATTTTAGCTGCTTTTCCTCGCGATAAAAAGTAATATCGCATATCTGTCCCGCACTTACCTGACTTCCTGTAATCGAGCCTTTGTATCTGTCTGTAAAAAAAGTAAGGTTATCGTAAGTAAGCGTATATCTTAAGCCCGTTTCGAGGTTTTGGAAAGTAAAAGACTGATTGCCTTTTCCGACAGAAACCACAATGCAGGTATCGGAATAAACAAACTTCGAGGCCTGCTCAATCTCTTCCTCTCCTGTGGAAACAGGCACATTGACACCGGTATTCGGTGTACAGGATAAGAGAAAAAGAAGAGAGACGGATGCAAATATTAAATTGATAAAAGCATTTGTTTTTTTCATCAATTTCAGTCAAAACCTTTTATTGTTTAACATATTTTTCAAGCAGATACTCTTTGTTGTTATGCTCGGGATTGTCAATTACGTCTTCGAGCATTTTGTTTAAAATCTCACCGAGCAAAGGACCGCTTGGGATACCGTTATCGATTAAATCCCTGCCGCCGACAGCCAGGTCTTTGAGTCTTACGCATTCCTCATTTTTAACAATTTCTTCGTAATCGGCGATGTTTCTGTTAAGCCTTGCGATTTTCTCTTCACGCATGTAATCGCTTTGGGCATCAAGATCCGCTCTCCAGACTTTGAATATATCGGGGAACGCGTCCGCTCCGATTCGATTCATCGCACGGCGCATAATCTTCGTTCCGCCTTCGAGTCTCTCGTCATGATATTTTACGAGAATCCCCACTCTGTCGATGGTATCGTTGTCGTATTTTAATCTTCGTAAAATCTCTTTGGCTTTTTCCGAGGATTTAATCTGATGTCCGTGAAAATGATCGATTCCGTTTTCATCCGTCTTAAGGCACTCGGGTTTTGCAATGTCGTGTAAAAGCATCGTTAACCTTAAAGCCTTTGTTTTCTCGATATTTTCAACGGATTTTATGATATGATCTCCCACCGTGAAACAGTGATGAGGATTGTTTTGCTTGGTCTCAAAGCATTTGTCGAGTTCGGGAATAAACTCTTTGGTAAGTCCCGTCTCGTATGCGGTCTTTAACATGGCGGGATTATCCGATAAAAGGATTTTGTTTAACTCAGCCTGTATTCTCTCCGCACTGATTTTTGCCAGAGTATCCGAGAGTTCTCCGATGGCTTTGTAAGTCTCGTCTTCTATCCTGTATCCAAGCTGTGCCGCAAATCTTATGGCACGAAGAAGCCTTAACGCATCTTCGGTAAATCTTTCTTTTGCAATGCCCACGCATCTTATGGTCTTGCTTTCAATATCCTCAAGTCCGCCGAAGATATCCACAAGTCCGTCCGTATCATTGTATGCCATGGCATTTATCGTAAAATCCAGTCTTAAGAGATCTTCCTTAAGATTTGCGGTAAATTCCACGCTTTTTGGATGTCTTGAATCCTCATATTCTCCGTCGATTCGATAAGTCGTGACTTCATAGGTTTCGCGGCCCATAAGTACGGTCACCGTGCCGTGCTTAATCCCGGTGTCAACGGTTCTTTTGAATACCTTTTTGACTTCTTCCGGTTTGGCTGAAGTCGTGATGTCCCAGTCGTTCGGAACACGCCCGAGAATACTGTCTCTGACGCACCCTCCCACGGCATAAGCTTCAAATCCGGCGTTTGATAAATCGTCTATTATTCTTTTTACGTTTTCCGGTAAATCTATTTTCATTATTTTAAATCAAGCTCCACGGGACAGTGATCCGATCCTAAAATGTCGGCATGTATCTTGGCATCAACCATTCGGTCTTTGAGTTTTTCGGAGACCACAAAATAGTCAATACGCCACCCAGCGTTCTTTTCTCTGGCCTTAAACATGTAAGACCACCACGAATATTTATCCTTTTCGTCGGGATAAAAGTATCTGAAGGAATCTATGTATCCGCTTTCAACGACTCTCGTAAAGCACTCTCTTTCCTGATCGGTAAATCCCGCATTCTGATGATTGGTCTTGGGATTTTTAAGATCTATTTCCTTGTGAGCCACATTCAAATCGCCGCAGTAAATGACGGGTTTCTTTTCCTCGAGTTTTTTGATATAGGAAAGAAATGCCTCTTCCCAGACCATTCTGTAATCAAGTCGTGTAAGCTCTCTCTGTGAGTTTGGAACATAAACGCAGATAAAATAAAAATCCTCGAATTCGGCTGTGATTACACGGCCTTCATGGTCATGCTCTTCGATGCCTATGCCGTAAGTTACGTTTAAGGGCTCTTTCTTTGTAAACAAGGCTGTTCCCGAATACCCCTTCTTTTCGGCATCATTCCAATACTGATGATAACCCGGAAGGTCCATTTCAATCTGTCCTTCGGAAAGTTTTGTCTCCTGCAGGCAGAATACATCGGCATCAATTTCTTTGAAAAATTCCATGAAGTTTTTGCCCATGCAGGCTCTTAATCCGTTTACATTCCAAGAGATAAATTTCATTTATTGTTTCCTTTAAAAGATAATCTTTAAACCTGTAAATATTATATTACTTTGCAATACTTCTTTTCAATTATTCTTATTGGAAGCTCTTTACTGCTTTTCTTAATACTTTTCTTCCTATTTTCCGGATTCCGTGGATATTCTCTTAATCCATTTTTGGCTTCTAAGCCTAAGGAACGACCAAATGGTCTTTACTATCTGGTCGGATTTAAGGCAAATATAAATCCAAAAAGGCGGAAGTTTGAAATAAAATCCCGCGAGAATTCCAAGCGGAATTGCCAAAATCCAGAGCATGATATTGTCGGCAACCATCAAAACCGTGGTATCTACGCCGCCTCGAAGCACTCCCTTGGTCATGATGCTGTTTGTACCCTGAAATACGACGATTAACCAAATCGCATTCATGAGCTGTTTGGCGATTCTCGCGGTTTCGGGACTGACATTATCGTAAAATCCTATAATCAGGTCGCTAAAGAGGAATATAAACAAACCTGAAAGTGAGCCGAGAATAAGTCCGAGGAAAAAGAACCTGTATCCCTGCTTCATGGTCTTTTCCCTTTTGCCCTCTCCGAGAGTAATACCCGTAATTATCGCACCCGCCTGGCTTACTCCGGAGATTACGACATTGCTTAACTGCTGCGTGACGCTCGTTATCGCATTGGCTGCCGTGAAAGTCTCTCCGAGATGCCCTATTACCATGGCGACGGCATTGGTTCCGAGCGCCAGAATTCCGTCGCTTATAAGTACGGGAATGCTGATTCTTACATATTCCCAGAAAAGGGAACCTGTCTTCATTATCATATCTTTTATCCTGAAACTGATCTTTTTGTCGGCAAGCAAAAGATATCCGATAATCATCGTAAATTCAAAGATTCTTGCAATAAGCGTACCGAGTGCCGCGCCCGCAACTTCCATTCTGGGCGCTCCGAAATTACCGAAGATAAAGGTATAATTCATTACGAGATTAATGAAAAACGCTCCGATTGAAACAACAAGCGGATAAAAAACCTGTCCTACACTTCGAAGAACGATTGTTGCCACTAAGGACAATCCAACAAAATAGTAGGTAACGACGGACATTTTGAAATAGTCGACTCCGAGTGAGATAATCGGCTCTTTGTCCGTATAGGAACGCATTATAAGATCCGGTATTAAAAATGTGGCAAGCGCAAAAAGAGTGGCAAGAATAATATCAAGCCTTAACACAAGGCATACCGTCTGCTTTAGGGCTTTGCCCGCCTTTTCTTTATCGTCATCGCCGGCCGTTGAATTCTTTATGCCCCAGTATCTTGATACCAAAACGGACGCTCCCATTCCGAGGCCCATGCAGAATATCTGGAACACGCTTATAAACGAGTTCGCAAGGGATGTGGCGGAAAGCGAATTGTCTCCGAGTTTTCCGACCATCATCGTATCAAGCATGTTTACTCCGATGGTGATAAGACTCTGAAGCGCTATCGGCAGCGCCAGCGTAAATACTTTTTTATAAAAATTTATCGATTCGTCATATCTGCTCACGGAAACCTACTTCTCATCCACGACCTGGAAGATTATGAATTTTAAATAATAGGATTCATCGGCAGCCCAAAGGATGGGATGATCGGGCGCCTGAGTGCGGAATTCGATTTGTTTAAGTCTTCTTCTCGAACTCTTTGCAGCCTGAAGAATTGTCTGCATGAAAAGGTCTTCCGTCATGAAATGCGAACATGAACAGGTGGCGAAAAATCCGCCGTCTCTGACGAGTTTTAAGCCCTTCATGTTGATTTCACGATATCCTTTTATCGCATTTTTTGTCGCTTCTCTTGATTTGGTAAAAGCGGGAGGGTCGAGAATTACGATATCGAATTTCTCTCCTTCTTTTTCAAGTCTCGGAAGCTCATCCAAAACATTGGCACATCTGAAATGTGCTCTGTCTGAAAGGCCGTTGTTTTCGGCATTAAGCGTAGCCTGCGATACGGCAAATTCCGATATGTCAAGGCCTGTCACATCAGTGGCGCCTGCTCTTGCGCAGTTAAGGGCAAAAGTACCCATATGGGTAAAGCAGTCAAGGACCTTTAGTGTTCCTTTTCCGCCTAAATTCTTTTCATTGGAAAGAACGCTTTTGCAAAGACGCTGCATAGCAAGACGGTTGTATTTCTGGTCGAGGAAAAATCAGGTTTTTTGACCGTTTACCACATCAACCGTATATTTGATTCCGTTCTCGCTTATGGGAACATTGGTATCGAATTCATCGCCGATAAAGCCTTTATGAAGATACATACCCTCTTTTTTTCTGATCGGAGCATCGGATCTTTCATAAACGCCTTTTATTTCAATTCCGTCTTTTTTTAAGACATCCTTTAATTCTTCGATTATTGTCTCTTTATACTGCTCGATTCCCAATGAAAGCGACTGAACTGTCAACACATCGTTGTACTTATCAACAGTAAGCCCCGGCAAAAAGTCGGCTTCTCCGAAAATAATTCTCACCGAATTGAGATTGTCGTCTGTTTCGGCATTCATCACGGATTTTCTTAAATCCCACGCATCCTCAACCCTCATTCTGAAAAACGAGCGGTCAATCTTTGTATCTGCGTTTCTTGAAAGAAGCCTTATTCTTATTTTTGAATTATCGTTAATAAAACCCTGACCGAGAGTTATCCCGTCATTGTCTTTTACCGTAACGATATCTCCGTTTTCGTAATCACCCGCGATGCTTTCGATTTCGTTGTCAAAAACCCATGCTCCGCCGGCTTTAAGAAGTCTTCCCTCATTCTTTTTTAATGTAACCAAAGGATTCATTTTATATCTTTTCCTTCTTACCAAACCTGCCGTCTACACTTCAAAGTCAAAACAGCTTCTTATTTTTGTAAAAGGTCTTACCTTTTCGGTCGCAACTTTTACATGCTCGGGATGAGTCGAATATCCCTTAAGAGCATCCTCGTTTTCAAATGTCGAATCAAGCATAAGATCGGCATTTGAAGATGCAAGGCCGTTAATCTCAACCTTGATTTCAACGATTCCGGGAACCTTTCCCTTTAATCCTTCAAGGCCTTCCTTAATGTTCTTTTTTATATTCTCTTTTTCAGCATCCGAATATTCTTCTTTAAGTGTCCAGACAATAATATGTTTTACCATTTTTATATTCCTTTCAAATTGATTTTTATGAAGATTTTCCATTCGCACCATCAAAATTATAAGTTTTTTTAAATCATTCGGCAAGAACAGACAACGGTGGTGTCTGAAAGAAGGTATGTTATAATTAAAAAAACACACCAAGGATATAAAAAGGATACATCATTTATGTAACATGAATGATGAAATGAGGGTATAAAAGATGAAATACAGGATGCTCTGTGTTGAAGATGACAGCCAGATAAGAGAAATAATCGAAGATTATTTTACGGCCAAAAAAGAAAACGAATTTGACATCACTCTCGCCAAAGACGGTCTCGAAGCCAAAGATTTACTTGAAGAAAACGAATTCGATATCGTACTCCTTGATGTAATGCTTCCGCACCTCGACGGCTTTTCAATCTGCAGATTAATACGTAAGAAAAGCGATGTCCCCGTAATCTTTTTGACGGCAAGAACCATGGAAGAAGACGTTCTTCTCGGGTTCGAAACAGGTTGTGACGATTACGTGACCAAACCCTTCTCCCTGGCAACTCTGTATGCCAAATGCATAGCTCTTTTAAACCGCGCCAAAGGTACCGTTTTGAGCGAAACTTCGACCATCGGAAAAATCAGTATCAATTACAATTCGATGGTTGTAACCGTGGATGGCTCAAACATTGAACTCCCACCCAAAGAATACGAACTTCTGGCTTATCTTTTCAAACACAAAGACTGGGTAATAAGTCGCGAAACACTTCTTAATGCCGTATGGGGATATGATTTCGAAGGCGGCGAACGCGTTGTCGACAATCATATCAAAAAGCTTCGTAAAAACTTGGGCAGCGCAGGAGAACAGATCAAGACCGTCATTTCAAAAGGATATAAAATAACGGAGGCATAAATGAAAAAACGAAAAACCTTTTTAAAAGTATTTATCGGGAAATTGCTTATATCTGTTCCGATAATGCTTATCATAATAATAATCTCTTCCTGTGCATTAAATCGTTATTCCGAATCTGTCTTACTGGAAGCAATGGATTACTGCGCCGAGCCGTCGCTTGAAAAGTTTTTGCAAAGCGAAAAAGATTCAACTTTATCGGAAAATTACAATTACCTAAAATTCCGTATTAACCTTAGTTTGGAGTCCACACTCGCACAATTTCCCGGACTCAAAGGATATATGTATGTCAACGATTCCGACAGCATTTTTATAATGGATACCTCACCCGCATGGTCATTAATGCAAACCATCAGAGATGAGAATTATGAACTTCAAAAAAGAAACGTATTCATTTGCGATTATGAGACTCTCTGCAGATTTGAAGAAGCCGGGGAAGTAATTGACAGATACAACGAGCAGTATGATTCTACTCTGCTTGAATTCCTGACACCTCATAAAGAAACCTTTGAATCCATAGAAATACTCGAAGGATATGTAGATGAGGAAACCCTTAAGGTTTATCCGACAAAAATAGAAATAACCACAGAACGCATTCCTTCCTGGGCCGGAGCCTTAAACGAGACCGGCGAATTTACAACCGATGTCAAAACAATCAGTATGCCGCTTGAAAATACCGAGGGCCTGGTATCTTACAGATACGATACCGAAACATATACCATGTATTTAAACGGGGAATCGATACACGGAATACATATTACTACAGGCAGAAATCTGTCTCTCGACGACTATCAGAAAATTGCACGAAGACCGTTTTCACACCATTTGACCAGGACTGTAAATTATACGGATGCTTCAGGAAATGAATATGTTATAACCATTAAGTTGACTGATGATTTTTTGAAAACTTATTTATCATTCATTGTTCTTCTTTCAATTGTATATGTTCTGATTGATATAATTGTTTGTTTTATACTGTCCAATTTATCGTATGGCAAACTTAAGGTTTTTTATCAGAATGAAGATTACAGAAAAGCTCTCATGAACTCGATGGCACATGACCTTAAAACTCCGCTTACCGTTATGAGCGGCTATGCCGAAAACTTAAAAGAAAACATCCAGACCGACAAGCGCGAACACTATGCCGATGCCATACTTGAAAACACCAATTACATGAACAGCATAATAACGGATGTTTTGGGCCTCGCGAAACTTGAAGAAAACACGTCAAAAGACAGCCTTGAAAAAATGGATTTTTGCGAAATTGCCGCAAAACAGGCTGAGCGAATCAAACCTCTTTTGGAAGAGAAAAATATCACATTGTCGATTGACGGTTCCTTTAATCGAAAAGCCAACAGGGCTTCTCTTGAAAGGGTAATGGACAATCTGTTAAGCAATGCCTTAAAATATACAAAAGAAGGCGGCAAGATTAATATTTATTCCAAAGACACTCCTTTTTCCAAGCATGTGTTTGTGATTGAAAACACACCGATAGACGCTGTCAGCGTAAAGCCCTCCAAACTCTGGGAGCCATTCGTCAAAGGCGATGAAAGCAGAAGTGATAAAAGCGGCACCGGCCTCGGGCTTTCGATAGTAAAAAACATTTTAAACAACCTTGGATTTAAATCCCGGATTAAGATTAAAGACGGGTGGTTTAAAGTAATAATCAAATAATCTTTCTATAACAAACGAATGTATCTGACAAAGATTCTCTAAAAGACAAAGTACCTGCCAAAATGGCAGGTACTTTTTTTGTCTATTTGCTTTCACTTTGTTCCTCTTTTTTTCTTTTTGCTGCTTTCAGGATATTTGCGATACTGTCTTTTTTAAGACTTTCA
>JAEEGL011564440.1_pt1 | contig 10422 bp, 10 predicted proteins | sample 9134231 | NCBI WGS metagenome assembly JAEEGL01 (sample SAMN16246548, study PRJNA631951) | gut metagenome | biome: gut microbiome; feature: rumen; material: fiber-attached | host: Bos | place: Iran: Karaj | collected 2018-10
CTATTCCAGAAGCTTTTCAAAAACTTAACACCAAAATATTCAAAGAATGGCTTCCGAATAATCCAAAATATGAGCTTTCTTTGAAAGCCAACATCGAATGGTATGACTTTGATACTCCTGTAAAAAATAATCTAAATTATCATAGTGCAATTTGGATTCCAGTAAGAAGAAAATAATGTCTGAACGTATAGATGAAAACCAATGAAGGTTATGGCATTGTTTTATGATAAGAATTTTGTTAATATATTAGATAAGAGCAGCTATTTATGGAGATTTCAATATGGATTTAAAAGATATGACAGAACTAACAGATGAAGAACTAGACCTGGTTGTTGGTGGAGTTAGAAGAACAGTTAGTAATAACGAATCTGATTGTGTATATGTTTACAGTGGCCCTGGCTTAGATACAGATAAATCTGAATATAAAGTATATAATGGAGATTCAGTCTATACTACAGGACGTAGTGTAGAAAAAGACGGGTGTTGTTGGTATGAACTTGATGATGGCAACTGGATTCAAGGGAACTTTATTGGATATTAAAAAAATCTGAAATAATGTTCAGACAAAGAGGGATATTAAATGAGCCGAATTAAAGATATAGAGAAAAAGGTTATCAATATATTAGACAATATAGAAGACAGTGAAAAACGAGCAAAGGCAATAGCTCATTTGCACGGTGTTTCGCTTTCTGCTGTAATTATTGCAAAAAAACGTGAACAAAACCCAGAGCTTGCCGCTATAGCCGGTTTACTTCACGACCTTTATGCCTATAAGTCTAGTAGTTATGATGACCATGCTCATCATGGAGCTGATTATGCCAAAGAAATTTTAAATGAAATGAAGCTCACTTCTCCTGAAGAAACTGAAATTATCTGTTCTGCCATTTGGAACCATGATAGCAAGTCAGATATCAATGAACCAATGGATGAAATTCTAAAAGATGCTGATGTTATGGATCATTCTTTGGCTGACCCCACAAAAGCAGTTAAAGAGCACGAGCAGGAACGCTATTCTAAACTCTGCAAAGAATTTGGCTTTTGATAATTTTTAAAGCTTTCCCATAATGGGGCAATATCTAGCTTTAATCTTAAATCTTATATCTTATATCTTAAATCTCTCTGTATATGCATTTTGTTGAAGCCAAGGGAATACTAACAAACAATAACGGTTTTTGCGGTATGAATATTTACCGTGGGTGTACACACGGCTGTATTTATTGTGACAGTAGAAGCACCTGCTATAATTTTTCCCATATTTTTGAAGATATTGAAGTAAAGCAGAATGCACCAGAGTTATTAGAAAATACCTTAAAAGCAAAAAGAAAAAAGTGTATGATCGGGACAGGCGCAATGTCCGACCCTTATATGCATTGCGAAGAAGAATTAAGGCTGACACGCAAATGCCTGAAAATTGTTTTGAAATATGGCTTTGGTATAGCGATTCAAACCAAGTCAGACAGAATACTTCAAGATATAGATTTACTAGATAAAATAAACCAGAATACCAAATGTGTTGTACAAATGACACTAACCACTTTTGATGACAGATTATGCAAAATAATAGAACCTAATGTATGTACAACAATACGCAGACTTGAAGTATTAGAAGAAATCCATAAAAGAGGTATTCCTACAGTTGTCTGGCTTACTCCTATTCTACCCTTTATAAATGATACAGAAGAGAATATAAAATCTATTTTAGAAAACTGCGCAAAAGTTGGAGTAAAAGGCATTATTTGCTTTGATATGGGGCTAACACTTAGAGAAGGTGACAGAGAATATTATTATGCGGCACTAGATAAGTATTTTCCAGAATTAAAAAGAAAATATATAGAAACTTACGGTAATGCTTACAATCTGCCTAGTCCAAATGCAAAAGGTTTAATGGCGTTATTTCAAACATTTTGTAAAGAAAATAATATGCTTTATAAGCCCAAAGACTGTTTTCAATTCTTAAATGAATTTCCAGAAAGGTACAAACAGCTAACTTTATTTTAATGAAAAGGGTATTTTTTTACATTCCAAAATTTAACACTTTTGATATAAAAATTCTTTAGTCCAAATTTTTTTGCTATTTAAGAAATAGTCTACACATTAGTAATAAAAAGTATAGCGTATGGGCTTGCCCTGAAAGCTATACGTTTATGACAGTGTAGACTACAAAAAAAGTAATAATAATAGTCTGCATATTTGTCATAATAAGTATAGCGTATGGGCTTGCTCTGAAAGCTATACGTTTATGACAATGTGCAGACTATAAAAAAAGTAGTTAATTCATCGAGTATTAAAATACATAATAATTAGAATACTTATTATAAATATTATAAAACCGCCTAAAAAAGGAGGAATAGTATATTCGCCATACTCATTTTTAAAATAATCTAAAAAAGAACCTTCATCATCATAAACATCACTTTTTGAAGAATTTATTTGTTTTGTACTATTAAAAATATCTATATCCTTTTTAAAAAACTCGCACCCTATACAAAAAATCATTCTAATTTCATCAAAGCTAATTCTGCGTGGGAATCTAATTAATAGCCTATTATCAGTTGATTTCATTGTAAAATCTTTTAGTTTATTCAATAATAAAGTACTACGTATATATTTATTAAAATAAGCTTTAATATTACTGGCTTTAATACCTTCTACAATATAACTTTCATTAAAATATTTATCAAAGCTGAAATCCACGCATTTATTATTAAAATATTCCAGCCAATTTTTTAAAGTATCAACTATAGGAATTCTATCTTTTAAAATAAATTCTGGAATATTAACAGGTTTTTGGCTTTCAATAATACAAATATAATCTTGTAAAGTATAAAAAGAAGGTCCTGTATTATGTTTTCTTGATGGAGGATTTTTGAAAGTTTGATTCCTTTCTATCAAATAAAAATTTAAATCTTCAATGGAACAAGTAATTTTACTATCATAAGTTATAGAATAAAGAGTAGAACTAGATATACTATCAAATATTGACTTATCACAAAAACACGAAGTTTTGTTACAAGGATCTAATTCACCATGTTTACTAAGAATATCGTTATAAATATATTTTGGAATTTCATTGGCATATTCTAAGTTAGAGTTTACTAAGAAAACTTTCGATTCCGTAATGTTACTCTTACTAGCAAGATTCTTAAATTCAAAAAGAACAGGTATAAGGAAAAAAGATAAAAGACCTATTATTGCAGAAAAAAGTTTCAATGATTCAATATGCAATAAATCTCCTGTTCCAAAAGTTAAAATAAAAAAGAAAAGAAATAGAGTAAACAATAATCCGTTCTTATTACGGTTACTAACAAAAAGTATAGCTATACCAAACATTAATAGACTTGTAATAATGATAAAAGCAACTACTTCCATTAATAAACTTCCCTTACCCAATATTAGATGAATTATTTTTTTTATAATTATATCATATTATTTTACAATTAATTATTAGCATGACTTGATAACATTGAACGAGGAGCACCAAGACATAATTTATTAATTAGAGTGAAGGATAAAAAAAATGATTGTTTTAAATGTAACTTACAAATGCAAACCAGTATTGAAAAATTAGAATTATTCAAAAAATTCTTTTTTCCATACCTATTTTTAGAACTTTCATTCCCATTCGTTCATAGAAGGCTTTAGCACTTGAATTACATTCCCAAACATTTAATTCAATACTGACAAAGCCATTATTTTTTGCATAATCTTCTACATGTTTCAATAAGTATTGACCTATATGATTACGTCGATATTTTTCATCAACACATAAATCATCAACATATAGGGATTTATGAGGATGTATATTATTTATATTTTTATATTCTTTGATCTGACAAAAAGCGTAACCAAGCACTTCATCATTATCGTCAACATAAACAAATATTACTTTGGTTTTATCATGAAGCTGATCTATAACTTCTTTATCAGTATATTTCCTGCAATCTTTAATAAATATATCTGGTCTGCCTTCTGCGTGAACATTATTGACTTGTAATAACAATTCTTGAATTCTATCTACGTCTTTATCTTCTGCTATTCTTATTGTCATAATATTTCTCCAAATCAGCAATTAACATAAAAATTAGGGTACAATAAGTTCTAACTTAAGATTTTCTTTTTTAAGAAATTCACCCAGAATTTTATAAAAGAGTTGCTCTAAAGCTTCTTTTGCGGCAGCTTGTGCTTTTAATCTAATTTCTTTTGTATACCCAAGTCTTAAAGTTTTATCAACTATACTTTTTTTAACTGCTTCATTTAAATCCTTCATTTTAGGACCAAAGGGGCTCCAGCTACCATTTTCTTCTTTTATTACTTTATCAGGATTAGGTTGAATAAAAACCATCTCTCTATCTATAAAAACAGGGGGACATATTATTTTTATCGTCCTTCTTTCAGGGTCGTACATAATGTGGTTTTCTTTAATTTCCTGTAAAGGAACAAAATATTGAACTTTGTTTTCAAGAAACTTTACTTTCAAACGAGCGGAACCAACAGATATCCAATCCCAAAGTATTCTGTTATCTTCGTCTTTATCTATTTCCACATCAAGTGATTGAGTAAAAACAACAAGTTTCTGTTCATTTACGCCTTTGCCGTATGTAACAGAAATGTACTCTTTTACGGTTTTTCTTGTGAAATCAAGAACCCCTTGAATTGATTTAATAGTATAAACTACAGCATAATGCCAAGTACCTACAAAAACAATAACAGCGATTATAATCTGAAGGAAAATAATACCAATAATTTTAAAACAACCTTTTTTACTTTTATTTTCAGAATTGTTCTGTTCAGATTGAATATCTTGAGATTCCATAACCCTCTCCTTTGTCTCTATTATATCAAATTCAAGAAAGAAAGTACATAATCTTTCTTTCTTTTATGGAAAACTTGTATAAAGATTTTTTTCATTGTAAAATTCTTTTATCAAATATTAGAGAGCTAAGTAAAGGAATGAAAATATGCGTAAATTGCTTTGGCAACCCACAAAAAAACAAATTGAAAGTACAAGACTTTGGGCTTTTATGCAATATGCAGCAAAAGAAACAGGTATTGGCTTTGTAAACTATAAGTCAATTTATGACTGGTCTGTTAAAGAACCAGAAAAATTCTGGGATTTGCTTTGGAAATTCCTGGAAGTAAAAACTTCAAAGCCTTATGACAAAGTAGTAGACGACCTGAAAAAGTTTCCAGGTGCTCAATGGTTTGTTGGAGCAAAGTTGAATTATGCAGAAAATATGCTCAAATATGCTAACACTGATAAACCTGCCTTGATTTTCCGTGGAGAAAACAAAACTCGCCGAGTTCTTTCTTATAAGGAACTAGAAAATCAGGTTTTCAGATTAGCTACTGCAATGCGTGAACAAGGCTTAAAAGCAGGTGATTCAGTAGCAGCCTATATGCCAAACATTCCAGAAACAGTTATAGCAATGCTTGCCGCTGCTGCAATCGGCGCAATATGGTGTTCATGCGCAACAGACATTGGTCCTCAAGCTGCTATAGATAGACTTGGACAAGTAGAACCAGTCGTATTATTCACTGTTGATGGTTATTTATACAAAGGGAAGAATTTCGATGTAAGACCAAATGCTTCTGCAATAGCCAAGGGAATTCCAAGTGTCAAAAAAGTCGTAGTTGCTCATTATGCAGGTGACGACAATGATTTAACACAAATTGAAAACTCCGTAAAATGGGATAATTATTTAACCAAAGAAGCTCCCGCTAATTTCAAATATGAACAGGTTGATGCCAACCATCCGATGGTAGTCATGTTTTCTTCTGGAACCACTGGCAAACCCAAGTGCATTGTTCAAGGAGTAGCTGGTCTTTTAATCAATCAGTTAAAAGAATTAGCCATCCAAAACGATATGAAACCAGAAGACACAATGCTTTATATCACAACTTGCAGTTGGATGATGTGGAACTGGCAAGCAGCCGCTCTTGGAACTGGCTCTACTATAGTTTTGTTTGATGGCAATCCTTCTTATCCAGATACATCAGCAATTTGGAAAGTGCTAGAAGAAGAAAAAGTAACTGTATTTGGCTTGAGCGCAAGTTATGTTCATGCCTTGGTTGCTGAAAAGTTCTCACCCAAGAACACAGTCGATTTAACTCATCTAAGAGCTATATCTCAGACTGGTTCTGCCCTTTCTGATGATGGTTTCGATTTCATCTACAATGAAATAAAAGAAGATTTACATTTCAATTCAATCGCAGGTGGAACCGACATTAACGGTTGTTTCTCTAGCGGTAACCCCATAAGCCCAGTTTATTCAAATGAACTACAAGCTCCTGGTCTTGGAATGAAAATCGAATGCTACGATGAAAACGGTAAGCCTGTTAGAGACGTTCAAGGCGAATTGGTTTGTGAATACCCCACCCCATCAATGCCACTTAAGTTTATGAATGACCCAGACGGCAGCCGATATATGGATGCTTATTTCAGAGTTTATCCTAACATTTGGCATCATGGCGATTATGTAATGTTCCATGCTGATACAATGGGTATTTCTTACTTTGGACGTTCAGATTCAATATTGAAGCCCTCTGGAGTTCGCATAGGAACTGCTGAAATATACAATCAAGTTGATAGAATTCCTGGTATTGTTGATTCTTTAGCTATTGGTCAGCAGTATCACGATGACCAGAGAATCGTTCTGTTTGTTCAATTAAAAGAAGGAGTTGAACTTACTGACGAATTAAAGAAGACTATTAAGACAACATTACGCACCAAGGCTTCACCAAGACATGTTCCTGCTGTTATAATGACTTGTCCGGATATTCCAAAGACTTTGAACGGCAAGAAAGTTGAAAGCGCCATCACTAATATGGTTAACGGACGCAAAGTAACTAACCGTGATGCTCTCTCTAACCCCGAATCTCTCGATTACTTCAAGAGTATTCTTCCTCAATTAAAGGATTAATCAAATTATCTGTTCTAGGCTATATAAATATCATAAGCCTAGAACAGATTCTGCAGCTTTAATGCCATCTACAGCAGAGCTAACAATTCCGCCTGCATAGCCCGCACCCTCTCCTATCGGATACAAACCTTTTATATTCAGAGATTCGCATTTTTCATCTCTTAGAATTCTAACAGGGCTTGAACTGCGTGTTTCAGCAGCGTATATAATGGCATCTTCCACAGCAACCTCATCTAATTCCTTTAACATATTTGGAATTTGATGTCTTAATGTTTTATTAACAAAATCAGGTAAAATTTCATCAAAAGATGCTGGAACAGAACGACTGCACGAACGCCCCTCGGTAAGATTTGAAGAAATCTTGCAAGCCAGGTAATCTTTTAATTTGAGAGCAGGTACAGAAAAATTGCTTCCACCACTTACAAAAGCTTTCTGCTCAATATTTTTCTGGAAACTTATTCCTGAAAGAACTTCAAATTTTTCAGTATTTTCTACAGATAAATAATCAGAAGGCTCTACAGGAACTATAAAAGCAGCATTTCCATATTTTGCATCTCTTTTAGAAAGACTCATTCCATTAGTTGTAAGAGCATTTTCTTCATTTGCACAAGCGATTACCTGCCCACCTGGACACATACAAAATGAATAACAGGCTCTGACGCCATCTTCAGCTTTTCTTGTGAGTTTATAGCTTGCTGCACCAATCTTGGGGTTTCCAGCAAACTGACGGAATTGGGATTTATCTATCTGTTTCTGTGGCACTTCTAACCTTATGCCAACAGCAGTAGGTTTAGCTTCCATAGCAGTATTTAAAGAAGCTAACAACCAATAAATATCTCTAGCACTATGACCGGTTGCCAGTAATAAATAATCAGTTTTAATCAATTCATTACCAGCATAAATAGATATTATTTTATTATTTTCTAAATTAATTTTATTAAGAGCTGTATTATAATAAATTTCCCCACCATTAGATATTATTTCATTTCTCAAATTTGGAATAATCTTTAATAGAACATCGCTACCCAAATGAGGTTCTGCTTCAATCAATATATCAGGATTTGCGCCAGCCTTGACTAATTCTTCAAAAAACATTCTTATACGTTTTCTATCTTTACTACGAGCAGTAAGCTTGCCATCAGAAAAAAGCCCTGCACCGCCTTCTCCATAAAGAACATTATTATTTAGATTAATCTTTCCACTCTGCCAGAATTGATTTACTGCTTCACTTCTTTCTTCTGCTTTACATCCGCGTTCTATAACTATTGGTTTTGCACCGGCTTTAGCTAATACAAGAGCAGCCATTAAACCTGCAGGACCAGCACCTACAACTACAGGTCTTGAATTCAATATTTTTGATTTTGAAAAATCAAGTTCTTCTTCAAATAAAGCCTGATTAACAACCTCAACATTATTAGGCAATTTTTTAGTATTTATCTTTCCAGTAAAATCTACTTCTACAGAAAGAATATAGACTGGTGCTTTACGCCAAGGTCTTGCATCAAGACTTCTTCTAATGATTTCACAACTTTTTATATCTCTTGTTTTGCAACCTAACCTAGATGCGACAGCATTAATTACCTTTGCATTGTTGTAATCTAAAGAAGATTCAATTTGTCTTATCAGAAGTTTCATATTTACTCGCTTAACAGTTATTTAGGATTTATAAAAAACCTATTTAATAATACCTATTAGTCTAACCCTTAACTAATAAGTTTATTATAATAAAAAAGACTTATTTAAAGCTATTAAACTTAAATAAGTCTTTTTTTATTTATTTAAATTCTGCAATAATCGGGCAATGATCAGAAGGCTTTTCCATACCTCTGATTTCGTGGTCTATTTCAATACTGACACAGTGTTGTAAAACAGACTTTGTTCCAAGCAATAAATCAATACGCAAACCATGCTTTGGATTAGATTCAAAACCCGCACTTCTATAATCAAACCAGCTTAATTTTGTAGAATCAGGATATTTCGCTCTGTAAAGTTCAATTGTTCCCCAATCTACTAGAGCCTGAACCCATTCACGTTCTTCAGGTAAAAAAGAACATTTCCCTGTTTTAAGCCAACGTTTTGCATTCTGCTCACCAATACCAATGTCTTTATCATTCGGAGCAACATTCATATCGCCAACAATCAAAATATTGTCTGTAGGCTTATATTTTGTCTTAAGTAATTCAAGCAAATCTGCATAGAATTTTCTTTTACAGGGAAACTTTTCAGGATGATTTCTGCTTTCGCCTTGTGGAAAATAGCCATCCATAAAAGTTAACTTTTCTGAACCGACAAAATCATATTCAACAGATATAAAACGTTTCTGAGCATTTTCATCATCGGTTGCAAACCCCTTCTGAACCTTTTTAGGAGCTTTCTTAGAAAGGATTGCTACACCATGATAACCCTTCTGACCGAACATTTCAGCGTGATAACCCATTTCCTCGATATCTTTTATAGGAAAAACATCATCAACACATTTGGTTTCCTGCAAAGCAATCAAATCTGGAGAATACTTATCTACTACTGCTTTTACCTGATGTAATCTTGAACGAATTCCGTTTACGTTAAATGTTGCTATTTTCATTTCTTTTCCTGCTTCTTTCTAAGTAAAGCCACAACTTCTTCTGTTTTTACTTTATAAGTTGTGCTGCAAAAGTGGCAGGTTACTTCTGGTTCTTCACGTTTTTCAATAATTTCTGTTAAATCTTCAACAGGTAAACAAGCTACAGAATTAACCACCTTGTCGTAACTGCATGTACAATTTGCGGTTAAAGGTCTGCTTTCGACAATTTGAATATCATCTAAACCAAGACTATTAGCAATAGTTTTAATATCAACACCCTGTGCAAGAGCTTTTTCTATGGTGTGGTCGTTAAATCTTTCCAGAAGAGGAACAAAATCTTCTGATTTTCCTTCAGATGTTCTGCTCATCTTAATTGCGTAAGCTTTTTCAAGCTTAAAATCCTGACTTTTAACAACTATTTCAACTGCTGTTGGAACAGCCTTTCTATCGTTATAATAACGGGCTATTGCATATTTGAAATTGAATGGATCACAGCGAATCTGCTGACTGTCTAACATTGTTCGGCTATTAGAATGAATTACGGTTAATTCTCCAGCTTCGCCTACGATTTCTTTTAATTCTGTAGATTCTTTTGAGTCGTAATCATTTAAAATCTTTATTTGGGAATATCCGCGCAAATTCCCTTCTCTTGAAGCGTCTGTTACACAGCCTCCGATAGGCCCAGTAACTCTAACTTGCAAAGAGATTCGTTCGTCTTTATTCCCTAAATCTGCTGAAAGCAAAGCAACTGAAGCCAAAGCTTCACCTAGGAATCTTCCGGCCGTAGGACCGGAAAGGTGCTTTTGTTCTAACTTCTTTGCCGCTTCTGTAACATCAACATAAGTTAATGAAATGTTCTTTGATTTTGAAAACCCGTAAACTAGTTGATCCATTTTTGTTTCCTTAATTAAGTTTACGGGATTATAAAATATAGCTTAA
>JAEEGL011823933.1_pt1 | contig 10422 bp, 6 predicted proteins | sample 9134231 | NCBI WGS metagenome assembly JAEEGL01 (sample SAMN16246548, study PRJNA631951) | gut metagenome | biome: gut microbiome; feature: rumen; material: fiber-attached | host: Bos | place: Iran: Karaj | collected 2018-10
ATTGTATATTAATATATATTAATTAACTTAAGAATTTTACCGCTATTTTTATAATTTAATAAATAAAACTCAATAAATTATAATTAAATTTATATAAATTATAAATAATCAATTAACAGTTTTTGACATTTTCTTATCATAAGGAAGAATTGGAGCTTTATTATATTTTAAAATCATATAAATAACCCCAAGAGTTAAAATACCATAATATCCTTGATTAATTATTAATTGCCAATTAATAGTTTCATATAAAATAATCCAAACTTTAAAAAAATTTTTTACAGCTCTCATTACAAAAGACATTAAAGAAACAGATCCAGCAGATTTATTAATATATATACTTTTCATTTGAGATAATCTTGAAATAGTCATAAATGGTAATCCACATAAAACCATTATATTCCATATTGAATTACTAATATAATTTCCATTATTTATAATTGCAATAAATATTATGTATGGTGTTGAAATTAAAAAAAATATTCTTAAAAAATATTTTAAATTTGATGATTCTTTTTCTGAATAAATCCAAGATAAAAATATTATTGTTGTATTTTGAAGAGTTGTTGAGAAATATTCTAAATAAATTACTATTGATAAATTTTTATGAAGGCTATATAATCCTTGAAATAAAATTGAATAAAAATCAAAATAATTACTTAATGTACTAATACTTTTTGTTGATTTATTTTTTAATATTGAATATATTTGAGGTAATTTAAATGTAAATGAAACTAAAGTAATTGAATAACCGACTATTATATAAATACAATAAATTAACATATTTTTTTTTGGTAATATTATTTCATTAAGAGTTAAATTTAAATTTGTATCATTATTCATTATTTTTTTTTCAATTTATTTTTGTCTTTATTAAAAAGAATATATAATATTAAATTAAGGTTTAAATCATAATTATATATTTTTATTACAAAAGTTAATTTTTATATAAGATTTATATATATAAATTTTTATTTATTATTAATATTAAACAAATATTTTTTTTACAAACTATATATTCAATTATAAATTCTAAGAAAATAAAATATTACTTAAATTTATTTTTTCTTTTTCTTCTTTACAGGATTATTAAATATTTCTTTAATTTTACTGGTATCTACAAAATCACTTTTTCTCAAATTTCCTTTTCCTAATTTTTTGAAAATACTATCTTTTCTATTATTTGGTCCTAAAATTTCTTTTAATTTTTCTGCATTTTGGAAAAAATTTTTTGTATTTTGTTTTTTGTAAATTTTACTTTCACTTGAAGATTTTTCTATTGGTTGATTATTAAATTGTTGATATGAAGAAAAAGGATTTATTTTGATATTTCTTAATAAAATATCATTACTAAAATTATTTAAAATTTTTCTTTCTGTGAGCTTTGTTTCTCTTTCAATTAATTTACTTAAATAACTTTTTTTATCATTTTTCTTTTCATTAACATTATTTTCAGTCATTATTTCTCTTGGTTCAGTATTAAGATAATTATTAATATCAGGAAGAAATAATTTTCTTTTTTTTTTATATTTAATATCTTCTATTTTCTCATTTATATTCAAATTATTTTCATTATATATTTCTAATTCTTTTATATTACATTTTCCTAAATTTTGAAATTCATCAATTTTACTTTTAGCATCATTTAAAATAGATACTAAATAATTTTGGACAATTTCAAATAAATCAATTAACTTTTGATTAAATTTAGATTTAATAACTTGTAAATTAACACAATAAGTATAATTTTCTAATTCTTTATCTTTTTCATTTATTTCAGAAAAAGTTTGAATAGTTTCATCTGAATAAATAGGAGATTCAATATTAAAAATTTCTTTTTTTAACTCTAGTAAAATATTATTATTTTCAACATCATATTCAGTTTTTAAATTAGATAATTCTTGACTTTTATTTTCAATTTCTTTAATTAATCCTACTAAATTTTCTAAATATTCTTTTCTTATTTCATCAGTAATCATCCATTCACTACTTTTAATATATGATTTTTCAACAATGTCTAATTCTTTCATTAATTCCTTTTTATATAAACTTGTACTATCTAATAAATTTCTATTTTCTAAATTAATTATTAAATGATCTTGATGTTCTGGATATTTTATATTACATTCAAAACAATTAAATTCATTGCATTTTCTACAATATAATATTGCGTTTTTTTTATTACATATTTGACATTTTATATATTCTTTAGTTAGTTTTGAAATTGCACTTGAACTTGTTACTTTCTTTTTCTTTTTTAAAAGTACATTTTTTGGTGATTTTTTTTGTTCAATAAAAAGTGAATCTATTTCTTTTTCTTCTTTATTTAAAACTGTTACTTTTATAGATTTTGAATTATTTGTTATATAATCTGTTAGTAATTTTGAATTATTTGGAATTAATTTTGAATCATAATATAATTGAATATTTTCCAATGGAATTTCATAAATTGTATTAGCAACGTTATAAAGATATGAAGTTAAAGTATTTTTTAATAAATCAATATTATATCCTGAATTATTATATACTAAATTGACGTTCATTATTTTTCTGGATTCTATTATATTTTTTATTATTTATTTCCTTTAAAAAAATTTAAATTTACATTAAAAAATAATTTATTTAAAATTTATATAAATCTTTAATCAAAAAAAAATTTTATTTTCAAATAATTATGTGTATAATAAGCAATTTGATGATACAAAAAAAGTAATAATTGATAATATTTTATTTTTTTTACATTAAATAAAAACATATGATTGAATTTTCAACTATTATAAGAATAATTAAAAAACCTTTTTACCTTATAAAATTTATTCAAAAAAAAATAAATAATACAAATAAGAAATATGAATGATTTTTTTAATATAAACTAATCTAAAGATTGTACTTTTCATTAAATATAAAATCATAGAAAAAATAAATACAAAATAAATTCAAAGTTCAATATTCTTTTAAGAAACTTATTTTTTTTAATTACCTTAAATAAATTATCAAATGCTAAAATTAAATCACAGAAAATTAAAAAATACAATATTCTACAAATAAATAATGTAATAAAAAATATCTCTTTAATAAAAAAGTAATTGGGCTGCTCCCGACGAGGTTTGAACTCGTGACCTTTAGATTATGAGACTAACGCGCTACCTACTGCGCCACGGAAGCCCAACTGTAATTTTAATTAATTATATATATATTTTTTACTAAAAATATATTATTTTATTATTATATTTAATTAAGAATATAAATAATATTTATTTTTTTTTTTTATTGAAAATATATTTCAATATTTCATTTTTTATTTGGAATTATGGTTTTTGATTGATTCTATTCATAAAATTAAAATTTAAAGTATATACTTTTCTATTTTATCTGTATTTGAAATAAATAATTATTTATTTTTCAATATTAAAATTCAAAAATATTTTTAATATTAATTTCATTGAAGTAATAAACCATTTGAAATATGTAGGAATATATTGAATGTTATTTTTTCAAAATTTTTCTATATTAACAAATTTGATAAAAAATTTGGATCTCCATTATTTATAATTAGATAATATTTTGAGAAAAAATAAATAAATAATTTATTAATCAATCATTTTAATATATTAAAATAAAGAATTAAAACAAAAAATAAATATGAAATATCACTAAAAGAAAAATAATTAAATGAATAAATAGGGTGAAACATAATTTTTTTAAAGAAATAAATAAAAAATAAAAATTTTAGAATAATGTAAATAGAGATACTAAATTATGATGTGAGAATTATTTAATATAATATCATCAAATTATTAAAAGATTATTAAATGAATTTTATATATTTTTTTTTAATATTTGCAAAAAATGAATTCTGAAAATTCTTCTGAAAAATTACAAGAAACAATAAATGAATTGAATAAAAAACTTTTAATATTAAAAAATGCATTGTTAGAAGAAAGAAAAAAAACAAATAGATTAGAAGAAGAAGTTAATAACTTAAATAATAAAATCTCTGAAAAAGATGAAATAATATTAAATTACAAAAATGAAAATGAGTCTTTAAATAATAAAATAAATAAATTAAACCAAGAAGAAAATTCAGAAAATGAAATTAGTACAGAAACTTTACAAAAAGAAAATCAACAATTACAAAATGATTTAACAATATTTAAAGATCAAAATGGTGTTTATAAATTAAAATTAGAACTTTTAACATCAGAAATAGAAACTATTAAAAAAGAATCAAATAATGAAATTGAAAAATTAAAAAAAGATTTAGAAAATGAAAAAACTTTAAATAAACTAAATATTGAAAAACAGAATGGAATAGAAAATATGTCAAAAATAGTTGATTCAAAAAAAACTGAATATGAAAATAAATTTACTGAATTAATAAAAACGAATAATGATTTAGAAAATAAAATAAAAACTTTAATTAAAGATAATAATGAAATAACTCTTCAAAATAAAGTATTTATTGATTCAATTGCAGAATTAAAAAATAAAATAGAAATAATGGGAGATGAAAATTATTCATTAAATAAGAAATTAGAAGATAAAACCATACTAACAAAAGATTTTATTTTTAGAGGAACTTATTATATTGATGGAGATAGTGAAACAAGAAAACAAATAAAATTATGTTTTGGTAAATATGAAAATAGAATTGAAATGATTTTTGAAGGTGAAATACATAAAAATATTCAAATTAAAAATGTTACTTCTATTAAAAAAATTCAAAATAAAAAAGGTTATATTATTATTTCTTTTTTTGAAAGTAATGAAAAAATAAGATTAATTTGTCAATTTACAGAAAGAGAGTGTGAATATATTATTAAATTTTTTTATGAAATAAAAGGTGATTTTATTGAAAATAAAGAAAAAGTTATGATGATGGCATTAAATAGTGATAATTATACATATTAATTTTTTAAATATAATTCAAACTTTAATATCTATTTTATATATTATAAAATTTAAGAATAAAAAAAAATATTTTTATTATATTTGAAGTTTTTATTTAATAATCTAATATACTAATTAAAAAATTTATTTCAACAAATTAAATATTCAAAATAAAATAAAAGTAAAAAAATCAAATTAAAAATAAACTAACAACATCCATTATTTGTTTTTTCAAAATCTATTTTTTTTATAATAATAGATTCCATTCCATGTCCAGTATTATTTTTTTTCCTAACATAATATATTTCCTCAATTAACTTATTAAAACATTTTTCCACATCATTATTATTTTTTGCACTAATTTCAAAAAAAATCATATTTTTATTTTTTGCAAATTCAATTCCTTCATTAAAACTTACTTCTCTTCTATTTTCAGAAATATCATTTTTATTTCCAATTAAGCAAATAACACAATTTTTAGTATATTGTTGTAATTCATTAAACCAATTAATGCAATTAATAAAAGTATTTTTTCTACTTATATCATAAACTAATAAAGCCCCAACTGCTTTTCTATAATGATAAGAAGTAATTGATTTATATTTTTCTTGTCCTGCTGTGTCCCAAATTTGAGCTTTAATATTCCCTATATCTTTAAATTTTATTATTTTTGTTGCAAATTCTATTGCAATTGTTGGTAATGGAGTTTCAGGAAATATTTGTTTTATATATTGAGATAATATACTTGATTTTCCTACTCCCATATCACCTACTAAAATTACTATAGTTTATTTTTATTTTTTTTTTTTTGATTTTTTTTGTTTTTTTTAAATTTTTTATGTACTTTTAAATAGGTATTCATAATTTGTTTTTTCTTTTTTTGTTTCTTTTAATCTGATTCTGGAATTTGAATTTATCATATTTTTTTAAAATTATGATTTTTATTTTTAAATTTTTATTGTTTTTTTTTTGATTTTTTTGTTTAATTTTTGAATTTTTGTTTAAAAAATAAATTAATTAAATGAATATTTTAATAATCAATGCTTTTGGGAATTCTCAAAGTGGAAAAAGTAAATTTTCTTCTTTTACAAAAATAATAAAAAATATCTTTAAATCCCTTTCTCAAAATTCATTAATAGAAACATTTAATTACATAATAAAAGAACCAAATAATTTAGATGAATATTTATATGATTATGAATTTAACACAAATGAAACAACAACAAAATCAAATACAAAAAAAAAAAATTTTGAAAAAATAGATATAATATTTATTGATGGTACAGAAAAATATTTACCATGGGAAGATAAAGGATTAAAATTATGTTCATTTATAAAATTATGTAAATTAACAGATAAAATATTATTCGCAAGTGGAGTCGCAATGGAATCTTTAATTTATTATTTAGCAACTGGATCACATAATGATTATAATTTTATTAATTCAAATGGAGAATTACAATCAATTGAAGAATTAAATAAAATTCCAGAAAGTTTTTTAAAAGAATTAAAAAAAAATGATCATTTTTTAGATTTTGTTACTGGTGATGTAATGGAATATCAAAATATAAATAAAAATTGGATTTCTGTTATGAATATTGGTCTACATAAACAAAATTCTGCAGAAAAATATTTTAAAAGAGGTAAATTTGTTTTATATGATAATTTTATTGGAAAAGATTATTTTAAAAATACTAATTCAATATCATCTAATTATAAAGAATTAAAAGTTCATTTAACAAAACAATTTTTTTCTCATTATTTAAATAATAATTTACCAATTGAATTTACTGTTTATTCTACTTTAACTTGGTTTCCTCATAATTTCAATGTTTCATATAAAAAATATCAATTTAAAATTATTGGAATATCTTTTAAAGGACCTGTTTTAATTGAACATGATAATTCAGTTGGTTGTGCTTTTCATATTAATAATAATTATAAAGAATCTATTATTATTATTGAAAATTTTATTAAAAAAAAATTTAGTGAAATACAAGAAAAATTATTTAAATTTTCTAATTTAGATAATAATAGTTATTCTGAAGAAGAAATTAATCCAATGTTTAGAAATTTTAAAATAAATGATGAACAAAAAAATAGAAAAATAAAAGAAAATAAAGAAAATGGTTTTAAATCATTTTCATGTGAAGGAATAGTAAATTCATCAAGTCGTTTTAATAGAATTAAAAAAGTTCAAAATATAGCAAATTTTGTTGGTTTTGGTATAAATAATCGAGATATGATTTTTGTTGAAAATAATTCTATTAATCAAAGACCAGTTAGTTGTGTTAATGAATTAATTAAAAAGAAAAATGTTTTTCATAAAAAATCAAATTCTGATTTTAAAGTAAATAATAATCCTATTATTAAAAGAAATGAAAATACTAGAATAAGTCAAATTTTTAAATTTGATTTAATTAAAAGTAATATTGAAAATTATAGTATTGAAAAGAAAAAAGAAAATAGAAAAAAATTTTTTGAAAATGCTAAAAAAGAACTTGAAAAAAATTATCAGAATAATGAAGATTTTATGAGATTTGTAAATAAAGAAAAAATGGAAGAAGATGAAATGATTAATTATTATAAAAAAATAAGAAAAGATATTAATGAAAAGTTAAAAGAAATTAAAATAGCATCTGAATTTAAATTAAATAAATATCAAAATAATAAAAATGAACAAAATCAAATTAATAAAAAAAAAATAAAATTAAACATTTTTAGAAACTCAACTAATAATAATAATATAAAATCAATAACATCAAGAAATAAAAATAATAATGATAATTTAAATAACGGTTTATCATCAAATCCAAGTTTTCCTCATCAATCATATTTTAAACATTCTCATAAAATATATGGAACTTATAGTTTAATTGATCCAAAATTAAAACCTGAAACTACTTTTCCTGAATTATCAATAGATAATAAAATAAATAATAAAGAGAAAAAAAAATTTAATAAAAATTTATTAATTGAAAATATTAATAATTCAAATATAAATAATGAATATAGATATATTACTTTAGAAGAATTTGAAAGAAAAGAATTTTTACAAAGTAAAAAAAAATGGATTTCTAAAGAAGATTTTCATAGATTTTTTGGTTTACATACTACTGCATTAAAACCAATTCCAAATGCAATGGAAAGTGGAACCCCTATTTCTAAATATAAATATAGGGATGAATTTCCTGATAAGTGGTTAACTTCAAATGGTTTTGTTGTTTAATTTTTTGTAAATTTATATTATTCTTTTTGTGTATTTAATTGATATATTATTAAAAAAAAATTTTTTTTTAATGTCTTTTATTTTATTTTATTCTTTTGTTCTTTAATATTTTACAAATAGGTTATTATAATATTTTATAATTAATATATTTTAATCTTACTTTCTATTTTTTATATAAATCTCTTTTTATAATTTTATTTAAACAGTTTTATATTAAAACAATTGAATAATAAATATTATTTTTAAATTATTAAATAAAAAAATCTCAAAATAATATTATTAAATAAAAATGGAATGTGATATTTGTTTATTAGAATGGAATTCCAATGATAGAGTTCCAAGGTAAGTTTATAAATAATATAATTATATTAAAATAATAAAAAAAGACTTTTATCATGTGGTCACACATTTTGTCAAAACTGTTTAATAGATATTTTAAAAAGAAATCAAACAATAAAAAAACCATTTGTTTGCCCAACATGTAATGGTCAAGAAAACATAACAAATATAGAAGATATAAAAAAATTAGCAAAAAATTATAATTTATTAAACATTTCAGAAAAAATAGAAAGAAGAAAAGCAAATTTTAATCAAAGTATAATATCAATTCCATTATTTAAAAATCAAATAAATCCAAGTTTAAAATTAGATATAATAAAATTTGAACAAAATAAAGAACAAGAAATTTTACCGAATTTAAAAACAAAACAAATATTAAATGAAGATAAAAAAGAAATTAATAAAGATAATTTTAAATTTGATTTTGATAATGGACCAAAATGTCCAAAACATAATTTAACTATTCATTCATATGCAATTGGAACTGATATTTTATTATGTGATAAATGTATATTAGAAACTAATAAAAAAAATTATCCTTTACCAGGAGTTTTAAAAGAAATTAAAAGAAAAATTAATGAAAATTCTATTAATGCTTGTTTAATTAAAAATGAAATTGAAAGAATTGAAAATTTTTTTGATGAATATTTAGAAGAATTTAGAAAAACAAATTATGATAAAATTGAAAAAGTTTTTAATTATTTATATAAAGTTATAGATTATTTTCACAATCATGCAAAACAAATTTTAAGTCAATGTATTTCACAACAAAAAAATTTAATATCAAATTATAGAAAAGAATTAAATTTATTAAATGAAAAATTATCAAATATTGAAAATGAATTAATTGAAATGAGTCAAAAAGATGAAAAAGAAATTTTTGGCTCAATTGAAAGATTAAAAAATATTCAAATTCATTTACAAAATTTTATAAATTATAATTTAGAATTAGATTTATTCTCAATGAATATAGGATTAAATTCACAAGAAAAAGATAATTTATTTAAATCAATAGAAAAAGCATATAATTTACAAGTTGAATTTTTAAAAATAGAAAATCAACATCCTTCAATTAATAAAATATTATCAAAAGGAAAATATTGGCAATGTATTTGTGGTAATTTATATAATAATTTCACAGAAGTAAAATGTACATCATGTGATTTTTTATATCGAAAAATAGAAACATTTCCTTATTTTTTAAATGAACCTGAAAAAGTTTCAAATAATGATATTAAATTATATAATTTAAGAAAAAAATCAGAAGCAATAGAAATTCAAAATAATTTTCAACAAAAATCAGAAACTGAAAATTATTATGTTGTTAATTATGATTGGTTTTTACTTTGGAAATGTTATATTACTAATGATATTAATGATAAATATCTTCCTAATAAAGTTAAAAATATTTCTAATAATAATTTAATTGGAGTTCTTCCGCCACAACCTATTGATAATATGATACTTTTAGAAAAGGATTTTAATAATAAATTAGTTGTTAAAAAAAATTTACAAAAGAATAAAGATTATATTATAGTTAATGATATTATTTGGAATTTTTATAGTCTTAATTTTAATGGTGGGCCTGAAATTATTTTAAAAAATAATGATAATATTTATGATTCTTTTTTAGAAATTAATGGAACTAATTTTCAAAGTTATTCTAAAATTAAAGAAAGATTTGCTGATGTGATAGAAAATAAAATTTCTGATGATAATATTTTATTGTAAATATAAAAGTTTTTATTTTTTTTATATAATTATTAATTAAAAAAAAATATTTACTATCAATTACCATTTTTTTAATATATTGTTTTATTTGTTTTTATAAGTAAATTTCTTGAATGATTATTATTTATATTATTTTTACTTTTATTATTATTATTATTATTTTTTTTATTTAATCCTTCGAAACTTTTTTTTGGTTTAATAACGCTTATTATTTTATCATTTAATTCATTAAA
>JAEEGL011961863.1_pt1 | contig 10422 bp, 15 predicted proteins | sample 9134231 | NCBI WGS metagenome assembly JAEEGL01 (sample SAMN16246548, study PRJNA631951) | gut metagenome | biome: gut microbiome; feature: rumen; material: fiber-attached | host: Bos | place: Iran: Karaj | collected 2018-10
CGAAGCAGACACAGCTTAATACCGTTACCCTGACAGTTCCTATCTCCCCGTAATCTCATAGTCAAAATCGTTATACAGCGCGGCGGAGGCCTTCATCGGAACGCCTCCGCCTTTTCCTTTTACAAGGACGCCTTTTTTCGCCACCCGGTTATAGATCCAGCCGCCGGACAGCGTGACCGGACTGTTGGGCGGGGCAATGCCCCCGTCAATGTATTCCCGGATGCCGTCGGCGCCCCGCTGGCCGCAGCCCTCCATGCCGGCCACCGTGCCTGCCATGTTCCCGTCAAAGGCCGCCTGGCAGGAATCCATGAGGAATTCCGACATCTCCTGCTGCAGCCCTTCCCGGTGCAGGGCCGGCTGCACCACCGGCCGGGGCGGGATGTGCATGACGGGACTTCCATGGGTATGAATCCCCAGGAGGAACCGGGACCGGCCGGAAGCATTGGACGTGAGGCCCACGTCCACCTTGTTCTTCCGGAGATACTGAAGGCACTCGTCTCGTTTTTCCAGCCGCTCGGTATCCTCGGTCATTTTCAGTGTCAGCGCCATAATCCATCACTTCCGGTCAGTCTCCGAAACGGAGACAAAACATTTTTCAACATTTCATCGTTTATGTTCACAAGCCCTCCGATATGATATACTCATGCAGGCAGCTGCCTGCGGGAGGATATCCGAATGATGAGAAAAACAGCAGCGTTTTTCCGGCGATTGTTCAGAAGCAGCGGATTTCGCCGCGGAACGCGGATCCTGTTTGGCGTTTCGGTCACTATCGTCATCTACAATCTGGTCATGATCCTGATTGCGTTTTTGCGTACCGACATACCGTTCCGGGATGCGCTCCGGTTCTTTTTCAGCCTCTCGCCGTTTGAGGCTGATTTTGCCTGGCCCTTTTTTATCCTTATCTTCGTTACTATTGCCCTTGGCCTGATCTGTTATTTTCAGGGTAAAGAGGAGAACGGGAATACAGAAGAAGAGAAACCCGTCGAAGCGCCAAACCCTGTTCAGGAAGAAGCGCTGTCCGAACCGAAACACGATCAGCAGCACTGAAACTCTTTCGGCTCTTTTCATCGGCGTGCTTCCGCTTTTACCGGAAACCGGCACGCCTTTTTTCGCAAGGTCGTTCCCGGACAGCCCGGGTATAGGTGATCCGCTCCATGGTGAAGGCGGTACAGCCCGGCCCGGGATCAAAAACAGCGGAAACAATATCCATGCACAGCTCCTTGTGATATAATCCGGGAGTAACTGCGGTTCTGCGTTACAGCAGGGGGTTAGAATATGACCGGAGCAATTATCAACACAGCCGCCATTGTTGCCGGCGGGCTCTGCGGGCAGCTTTTCGGAAAGCTGCTGAAGCAGCGCCACCAGGAAACGCTGACCATGGCCTGCGGTGTCGGCACGCTGTTCCTCAGCGTTGCCGGTGCAATGAACTATATGCTGCATAACGATCTGCTGCCCGGCGGCGGGTCCATGCTGATCATCGCCTGCCTGGCCCTGGGCGGCCTCATCGGCGAAATCCTGAACATCGAAAGCTGGTTCGAGCGATTCGGGGAATGGCTGAAAAAGAAAACCGGCAACGCGAAGGACAGGCAGTTTGTGAACGGATTTGTTACCGCGTCACTGACCGTCTGCATTGGGGCCATGGCCATCATGGGCTCCATCCAGGACGGAATCTCCGGAGACTGGTCCACCCTGGGCGCCAAATCCATCCTGGACCTGGTCATCATTATGGTCATGACCTGCTCCATGGGAAAAGGCTGTGCCTTTTCAGCAATTCCCGTTCTCCTGTGGGAAGGCGGTCTGACGCTGCTGGCAGCAGTGATCAAACCGATCCTGACAGATGCAGCCCTGGGCTATCTCTCCCTGGTCGGCTCCGTTCTGATCTTCTGTGTCGGTGTCAACCTGGTATGGGGAAAAAAGATCCGGGTTGCAAACCTGCTTCCTGCTGTGATCCTTGCGGTAATCGCCGCGTTCCTCCCCTTACAGTTCTGATTATCTCCCCGTCACGAACCTGGACGAAATGGCAATGGTTAACGGCGGCAAAGCCGGCGACACAATGGATCATGTGGCTGGAGCAGTCGGTGGCTTTACGATGGGAATGATGGCCGGAGCCAGTGTCGGCCGTGTCGGCGGAGCGCCGGGCTGTGTAATCGGAGCGTGCGTCGGAGCAGTCGGCGGCGCCGTGGCAGGCGGAATCTTCGGCCTGGATAAAGTCTTTGATTTGCTCGGCGGCAATTGGTAATTAACCCCCGAAAAAAGGTTCAGTCTCCGGAACGGAGGCTGAATTTTTTTTTCAACTTTTTTGCAATCGTTTGCTGCCATCTCCTCCATCAGCTACGTATCAAATAGCGGGTCCGGTAAAACAGGCCGGCCGAATTGGAAGGATAAAGGAGATCAAGAACATGAAGAAACTGATTGCGAGCCTCGTTGCCATCATGATCCTGGTGTGCGGATGCACCGCCGCCTTCGCTGAACAGAAGACCCTGACCGGGGAGGAAGCCCTTCAGGTGGCTCTCGAGCAGGTCGGGCAGAATGAAAAAGAAGTTACCGTGACCAAGATCGAGATGAACCGGGTCGACGGCAACCAGCTCTGGGATATCGGGTTCAACAGCACCACCACTGAATACGAGTTTGTCATCGATGCCCTGACCGGCAGCATTCTCGTCAGGCTCAGTTCCCGCATTCACAGCAACAGCAGCGATCTGATCGGCTGACCCCATTACCTTCCCTGGCCCGGGATCCCGGATAAAAGCGGAAAATATGTCCATGGGACTCTCTCGGATTTGCCAAAGACAAGTGATTATTCCGGTCAGTCTCCGAAACGGAGGCTGATTTTTTTGCAAAATTGGACGACAGCTCACTGCCCGCTTCTTTCGCCGCGCGTATCTACAGGTGGCCGGGGTAAATTGCCCCGGAACAAACGCCGAAATGAACGCGTACTGCGAAAGGAGCAATGAATATGAACGCCAGTATGCATCCGATTCCCCGCAGCCTGGCCGGACTTCATTTTGATCCTGTCCGGGACGTGACCGAATTCATCCGGGACTGCCGGAACAGCGGGATGAACAAGTCAAAGACCGTCGGGGCGATGGTGGATCAGCTGCATTACATGCCGACGGAAGCGGACATCATCGTCGATGAATTCTGGGATAAGACCGCGTAAGCTTACGGCACATAGACCGGCCGCGCATACATCCTGATCAGCGAAAGCAGCTGGAGCCCGAAATCCGTTTCGGTCAGATCCGCCAGGCCTGTCCTGACGGACAGGGAAGAAGAGGAGGTTCCGGACGAATACGTCACGGAGACCTCCCCTATTTTTTTGCCGGTGATCTTCTGCCGGGCCTCCCCGGCGGCGGCAATGGCGCTTTTCGACGAAACCGCGTCTTCAGGCAGGGCCGTACGGGCGTACATCGTCAGCTTATGGGCCGTATAAAGCCGGCGGGCTTCCTCCGCGTCCTCCGGGACAAAGCCCGCAAAACGGGCATTAGCCTGCCGGATATATTCCGCCAGCACAACAGCCGGCGTAAAGCCGGTGAACTGGGGGTAGAACGCCGTGAAATCCGCTGCGGTCACGCTGCCGGGCCTCCTTTTCCGCACGCCGGGGACGCCCTGTATACGCCCCGGAAAAATAATTAAAAAAACTCTGCCGTTTTACTGCCACCCCGTCCACCGGCTGCGTATATACAGGTGTCAGGGATGAAGCACCCGACAGTAAATAAAAAAAGCTGAGGAGAGAAAGAAAATGAAGAAACTGATTGCCGGCCTCGTCGCCATTATGATGCTGGTGTGCGGATGCACCGCCGCCTTTGCCGACCAGAATTCCGTGACCCGTGAAGAAGCCATTCAGATCGCGCTTGAACGGGTTGGACTGAAAGAAGAAGCCGTTACCTTTACCAAGATCGAGCTGGACCGGGACGACGGCCGCCAGATCTGGGAGATCGAGTTCGTCAGCGCCGGCGTTGAATATGAGTTCGACATCGACGCCCGGACCGGAAACATCCGCGAGATGGACATCTCCCGCCGCCACGGCCACGACACCGACTGGGACGACTGGGACGACCTCTTCGATGACTAAGACATCCAGGGCACAAGTCCTTTCTCCTTCCTTCCGGAGTGCGTAAGCACTCCGGTTTTTTTGTTCCCGGCGTTCCTTGTCCGGCGGCCGGCTGTATAGTATAATCCCAGGCGGAACAAACAGGACCGCTCCCTCGTCTGAATAAGCGGAACTGTTAACATAAAGGAGTCCTGCTGTATGAAGAAACTGATCCTGATCCTGACCGCCGTCGTTTTCCTGTTTTCGGCCGCCCTGGCGGAAGACCTGTCCGCCCTGACAGACGAAGAACTGCAGGCGCTGTATCAGGACGTGGAAGCGGAGATGGCGCGCAGGGAGCTGACCGCCGGACAGGGAACGGAGTTCGAGGCCGGCGAAGTACGGGACCGCGTCACGGTCTTTTTCACTTACTGGAGCGTCAACAACCTGGACAAAATGCTGGAGATGTGCTCTTCCGGCTGGAAAGCGTCCGCGGCGGATCCCCGGACGGAACTGTTCAAAATCCTGCGGAACCGGACGCCCGTGGACCTGGAGATCGAATCGGCCGCCCCGATCGCCGGGGAAAGCGTGGACGGTTTCTCCTATTACTATGTTACGGCGACCTCCCACATAGACCGAAACAACGGTACCGCTTACAGGAAATACCGTTTCCGTTTCCTGGTCCGGAAAGAGGAAGACGGCCTCTGGTATATCGATCCCACCGGCCTGAACGACTGCGAAGACGCGGAAGCGGAATCCCCGGCGGAAGCCACGGCGGCGCCCGAAGGCGATACCGGCGCGTACACGGCAGATACGGTGCTGTATTACCAGCCATCCGGCGGGGAATACTATCACGCGGACCAGAACTGCCCGCGGGTCAATCCGACGTTCCTGCCGCTGCAGGGCTGTTTCCTGTATTCATAACTGAACGACGAACCCTACCGGAACCTGAAGCGCTGCGAAATCTGCGGCGCGCCTTTCCGGCCGGAGGATCAGTCCGGATTCATGAGTTTCCGCGAAGCGGCTTACGCCGCAGGAGAATACGCCGCGATCGGCGGAGATGCGGATTATCTCGCCCTTGTGACGGAAAAAGGCGGCCGGTATTACCGCACCGTGACGTTCCTGGACGACCGTGCGAAGGAGCTGTACTCGGCGATCATGGAAACGGAAGATACGGACGCTGCGTATGAAGCATTCGATACGTATGCCTGGTCCCTGCCGGTCTGCTATACCGAGGAGCTTGCCGGGGAGCCGAAAGATCAGGCAGAACTGGACGCCCAGACCGGAAAGACCGTCGGTGATCTCCTGGAGGGAGAATACTCCTTCTTTGGCCTCGGTGGAGGCAACGGTTTTCAGACTGCCGTTTACCTCTCGTCCGGATTGTTTGTTTACGAGTTTGAAGCTGACGCTCCTTTTAACTATTACGGAACGCATAAGGACTGGGAGGGCCTGGAAGACCTGAAGGTAAAGAGCGGCACAGTTTCCACCTGGTCCAATCTTGCCACAGACCTGAACTGGCATGCCGACGGGTCCTTCCGGCCGCAGAAGGATGCTTCTGTTTCCGCGGAAGAAGCGGCAGCCGCTGATTCCGTGCCGCCGGTTGAGGAATACAGCCAGAAAGCCTGGCCGCTCACCGCTGAAGGCTATGCCGACCTGCAGAAAAACACAGAAGCCAGATACGGCCAGGTATACATGGTCGAGGGCCCCGTTCATCAGGTGCTTTCCCAAAGCCCGATGCGGGTAATCCTCTTTGCCGGCGAGGACGGGAAATCGCAGCCGGTCGTGGTGGAATGTCCGGAAGACCGCAGCTTCCAATGGGAGGAAGGGCAAACCTGTAAAATCTACGCGGATGTTTCTTCCGCCTTCTACACCCTGCCCGTCCTGACTGCCCGCTACGTGTTTTATACTTCATCCGGAGATACGGCGGACGAAAAAGCCCCTGTCAGTTTTGAAACATTCTGGGATGTTGTGGTATCCATGGATGAAGGCGACTCATTCACCATGTCTGACGGATATGCTGTTGCCGTGACCCGGCGGGACGGGCGCTGGTTCCGGGTTTTCGCGCAGTTTGACAGCCATGCGGAGGAACTGCATGCCGCTTATCTTGAAGACGGGGAATTATCTTTCGATGAATATCAGGCGCTGTCCGAATATGTCAAAACACTGCCGGTTCAGTATACAGAGGAGCTGAACGTCACTCCCTTCTCCCAGGCGGAACTGGACGCCATGACCGGCATTACCCTTGAGCAGGCCATGGCCGGACCGTGGGAACTGAAAATGCGCAATTATCCGGAAGACGCCGAAGCGGGAAAAGAGATCGCTTTCCCGATGGAAAAGGGATTCTGCAATTACGAACTGGTCATCAACGAGCCCTATGAAGTATACGCGGAACGCCGGACGGCCGATCACTATGATCCCGTGACGGTCATGAGCCTGCAGAACTACCTGGACCTGACCGTCAAATGCGTCCGGTATACCGGCATTTCCGCTTTGAACGCGCTGGATCTGCGTTACCAGGCGGACGGAACCGTCAAACGTGATGTTGAACCGTTCCCTGAAGACTACGACTATGACCTGATGGTGGAGATTGCGGATCACCTGGCCGAAACCTGGGGATACAGCGAACCGGACCGGGAAACGAGAGAAGCCATGATCGCGGAGCTGACGGAGAAACATCCCGAAGCCGCGGAAATGATCCGGCAGATCGTGGAGAGTTTCCGCTGACGCAGATCAGCACAAAACCCACCAGTTTTACATGAGGAGGATCAGCACGTTATGTTCCGGCAGATTGGGGCTTTCTTCCGGCGCCTGTTCGCCAACCGCGGATTCCGCCGCGGGCTCCGGATCTTTTTCTGGCTTTTGCTGGGCTGGTACCTGTACAATATCTACAAGTATCTCGTGGCGCTGATGCACACCGGCCTCCCCCTCGGGAAAGCCCTGCGCATCCTTTTCCGTACGCCGCTGTCCGGAAGCGTGATTCCCCTGCCTTTCGCCAGCGTCGCCCTGGGCGTCGTCATCGGCGTGGTCTGGTTCTACCACCGGAAAAAGCAGAAGCAGCAGGCGCAGGAGAAAAAGGCCGGCGAAACGCCTGCCCCCAAGCAGGAAGAGGAGATCATCGAAACCACCCATTACAGATTTTTCTGATTTATTTTTCCCTGCCGGCTGCCATCCCCGGTTCTGCCGCGTATAAAAAGATGTAAGGTGACGATCTTCCGGCAGGCCGAAGGAATGCGAAACGCTGCAGGCTGAAAGGAATTTACGATAGAGGCAAGGTCAGTCCCCCGAAAAAGCCGAAGGAATGCGTAATGCTGCAGGCTGCGGAGGCGAACGAAAAGCCCGGGCAAAGATCCCGGGCTTTTGCTTTGTCTTTCTGTTTTTACCGGATGACGGCGAAGGCGATCACGGCCGCGTAGACCAGGACCATGAGGGCGCCCTCCGCGCGGTTGATCCGTTTGCCCACCAGGGCGAAGATCCAGGTGATCAGCGTGATGGCGATCAGGATCAGCAGGTCCCAGACGGAGGCAACGTTCACCGTCACCGGATGGATGGAAGCGGAGACGCCGAGGATCATCATCATGTTGAAGATGTTCGAGCCGATCACGTTGCCGACTGCCAGCTCCGTTTCCTCCTTCTTCGCGGCCACCAGGGAGGTGACCAGTTCCGGAAGGGAGGTGCCGACGGAGCACACCGTAAGGCCGATCAGGGTCTCAGTCATGCCCAGGGTCCGGGCAATCTCCTTGGCGCTGTAAACGACCGCCTGGCCGCCGGCGACGATCAGGGCCGTGCCGGCGAGGATCAGCAGGGCGCATTTGCCCTTGGTATACTTGAAGCCGAAGCTGTCCTCCTCTTCCCGGCGGCTTTTCTTCGCCTCCCGGGTCAGAAGGTAAATATACCCGATGAACACAACCAGCAGCGCCAGCGCGATGGGCCGGGTCACGGTTCCCGCGACGGACTGCATCGGCGCATGGAGCAGTTCCCCGCCGAAGAGCCCCAGGCCGCCCATCAGCAGGAACATTGCAATGGTAGGCACGGTGACGACGGCGAAATCCTTCTTCAGCACCTTGCCGTCCACCGGGATCGGCCGCACCACCGCGCAGACGCCCAGCACCATCAGGATATTGAAGATATTGGAACCGACGACGTTGCTGAAAGCGATCTCGTTGGAGCCTTCCACCGCCGCGACCGTACTGACCGCCAGCTCAGGCGCGCTGGTGCCCATGGCCACGATCGTCAGGCCGACGATCATGGCGGGTACGCGGAAGATCCGCGCCAGCGAGGCGCTTCCGTCGACAAAAAGATCCGCGCCTTTGATCAGCGCGGCAAAACCGATAATGAGAATCAGGATGTTCAGGAAAATCATGGGGTTATTCCTCGATCAGGTCGCTCAGGTCCGGCAGGATGCTCAGCTGCGCCTCGTCAAATGTGTTCGGTCCGATCACTTCCAGGTCTTCCGGAAGCTCGATCGAATCCAGTTTCACGCACAGGGAGAAGGCGTAATCGCCGATATACTCCACCGGGTCGGGGATCACGATCTCCGTGAGGGCGGTACAGCAGAAGAAGGCCCGTTCGCCGATTTCTTCCAGTTCTTCCGGCAGGGTGATCTCCGTCAGGCCGCTGCAGCCCGAGAAGGTGGAGGGATTGATCGTATACAGTTCGGAGGGAAGGGTCAGGCTCGTCAGGGACATGCACTTGTTGAAAGCGGAGGGTCCGATATATCCGCAGCCGTCCGGGATCAGGATCTCTTCCAGGCCGGTGCATTCGCTGAAGGCTTCGCTGCCGATATAGTCCACGGATTCGGGCAGGACGACCTTTTTAAGGCTCCTGTCGCCCATGAACGCACCGCCGCCAATATAGGTCAGGCCGTCCTGCAGGATGATCTCTTCCAGGTCGCTGCAGCCGGCAAAGGTGTTCTTGCCGATGGTGGTCACACCCTGGGGCAGCTTCACGGAAACCAGGCTGGAACAGTCGCGGAACGCCTGTTCCCCGATGGAGGTGATCGTTTCCGGCATGTTCAGTTCCTTCAGGCTTTCGCAGCGGGAGAAGGCGCGCTCGGCAATGGAGGTCACTTCGTCCGGGAAGGTCACGTTGTCCAGTTTGACGCAGCCGAAGAACGCGTCTGAACCGATGGTGGAGATCTCCGTATCCTCCAGGTTGATCTGCGCCAGGTTCTCACAGCCGTAGAAAGCCCGGCGGCCGATGGCGGTCAGCGCGACAGCGCCTTCCTCATCCGACTTTTTCCGGATCTTCAGCCTGGTGATGTTCGTGCACTCATAGAACGCTTCCGCACCGATGATGCGGGTGCCGTTCTTGACCTCATATTTTCCCTTTTCATTCATCCTGGAATAATAGACCAGGCGGTAGTCGTTCTGGCTGTAGAGGACGCCGTCCACCATCTTCAGGTTTTTGTTATCCGGATCAATGATGAGATCGTAGAGCACTTCGCAGCCGGCGAAGGGATTCACGCCGACCTCGGTCAGGCTTGCCGGGATCTCCACGCTTTCCAGGCTGGAGCAGCGCTTGAAAACGGAATCACCCAGGGAAACGATCCCTTCCGGAATGATCACGTCCGTAACGTTGGTATTCGACTGGAAAGCCGAAGGGCCGATCGCCGTCACGGCGACGCCCTCCAGCTCGGAAGGGATCGTTACGCAGACGGCCTGGCCGGTGTACTTTTTGATCATGGCCGTTCCGTCGTCCTGAATTGTATAAAGATAATCGCCGGAAGTAAGTTCCTGGCCGGTTACAGACTCGCCGCAGGCAGCAAAAAGGGTACAGCAAAGAAAGAGAAGGCTGATCAGCAGACAAGAAATACGCTTTCTCAACTCGGATACCCCCCTTGCGCTTGGCTATGTTTCACCTGTCTTTCATTTATCATACCGGTTTTTGGCCGGTTCGTCAAATGTTTTGTTGCCTGTGGACAAGCGTTATTCCGCGGTTTTCCTGGCGGGAGCGCGTTTGCGTCCCGCCGCGTCCGCCCCCTCCCCGGGATCGGCTTCCAGCTGCTTCTTCTGCGCCGAAGTGACGGAGGCTTCCAGGGAGCCTTCGTCCACCAGCATCCGGAACAGCGGATCCTCCCGGATCGCTTCGGGGGCCTCGTGGAAGGTCAGGCGGTTGGCGGCGCTGATCCGGTGGATCAGCTCGCCTCTGGCGTTGTGGAAGTCCGCGCAGACGCGGGACAGGATGAGCATGGGTCATTCCTCCTTTCAGATTCCGTCTAAATATCTGACCGTGGAAGGATACAGGAACCGGACCTCACTGAACTGCGCGATGTAGGGGATCTTGATGCGCATGTCGGAGTATTCCGTGTCCATCCGGCGCAGGGGCTGGGTCAGGTTGAAGCAGATGCGGTCCACCCGGTTCATATAGACCACCATGCGGTCGGAGCCGTTGGAGCC
>JAEEGL012077003.1_pt1 | contig 10422 bp, 7 predicted proteins | sample 9134231 | NCBI WGS metagenome assembly JAEEGL01 (sample SAMN16246548, study PRJNA631951) | gut metagenome | biome: gut microbiome; feature: rumen; material: fiber-attached | host: Bos | place: Iran: Karaj | collected 2018-10
ATATCAACATTTTGTTCAATTTCATCGTCCTGAGCCATATCGATAATATCTTCCGGAGTAAAATCAGCATACTCGGAACGTCTTTTTACATGCCTGTTCAAAGCTCTCTTTAATTTTTGTTCTTTATCAAGTTTTTGATAAAATTTCAAATGTTTGATGAGCTCGTCCAATGTAACATTTCTTCTGTGATTTAATCTGACACTTGTTCTCCTTTTTAAAACTTCATCCAAAGAAATAACATTATTCATAGGGGGCTCTTCTCCCGGTTCTTCTCCTGGTCCTTCTCCCGGTTCTTCTTCAATAATTTCAGGAGGAAACGGATCAAATCCTTCTAAAATATCTGATTTTAATCTCAATAATCTGCTTGCAAAAAGAATTACACTTCCGGTTATATGAAGATTATTTTGTTTAAGTTCTATCATTTTTTCAAAATATTTTTCTGCCAAATCCACAATATCAATATTCCACGGGTCAAGTTTATTCTTCTTAACCATTTCAAGCAAAATATCCATACCATCAGTATCTGTCTGCATTCTTGCAATTGTGGAACTGACAAAATCCAATTCGGCATCCTCTTTACTTTTCTGAGGCTGCGGCACCAATGTTCCTATAATTATTTGATTTTCTTCTTCTCTTACACTATTCGTCACTTAACTTTATCCCTGTAATTTTTGTAACACCATTATTTCCTTGAGTAACTCCAATAGTACTATTAGCTGATTCTATCATAGGCTTTTTATGAGTAACTACTATAAATTGCGTATCTTTTGACTGTTTTTGCACCATTTTTGCTAATTTCGCAACATTTATCGTATCTAATGAAGCATCAGGCTCGTCCAAAGCATAGAAAGGAGCAGGAAGGTATCTCTGAATTGCAAATACCAAAGCTAACGCAGTTAGTGATTTTTCGCCACCGCTTAACCCTGTCAATTTTTTTGCTTCATCCTTATTCCTAAATTGTGCTTTTATCGTTAAACCGCCTGCCAATGGATCAACCGTATTTTCTAAAACAAGCGAACCCGTTCCGTCAAAAAGCTCCGCACAAATTTCTTTAAAATTATTATTAATTTTTTCATAAGCTTCAAGGAAGCTTGTTCTTTTCATTCCCTCATAGCCTTGCATTCTCTCTAAAATTTCTTTTCTCTCATTTGATAATGTATCAATTTTCTCTTTTAATTCCTGCTGTCTTGTTGAAACATCGTCATACTCTTGAATAGCCATCATGTTTACATCACCTAAATCTTCTATCTTCTTTTCTATTCTGGCTATTGCTTTCATTAAATCCTCAGTGGATATATCAACAGGTTGAAGTGATGCAATTTGATATCCCGCTTCAACAAGCTCGTTTCTTATTGACTCTAAATCAACCTCTAAATCTTTTCTTCTGCCTTTTAATGCTTCTATGTTCTCCTGCAATCTCTCAAGGTTGGCAGTAAGATTACTCTTTTGATTTTGGAGTTCAAGAACTTCATTTTGGACATTATCCCTTTCTGTTTGAAGCTCTTTTAATTTCCCGTCTATTTCTTTTACTTTTTCAGACAATTCATCTATTTTTTCCTGAATTTGTCCAATTTGCTCCAAATGCAATTTTTTATCTATTGCAAAATTTTTGTTATCGTTATTAAGCTTTTCTATTTGAATATTTTGTGCTTCAATAGACTGTTTTTTAAATTCAATTTCATTTTCAATATTGGTAATAGCACCTTTTGCAACAATAATATCGGAATTATATTTTCTGATTTGAAAATCAATACTTTCTTGAAGCTCATTAAGTTTAGACAACTCATCTTCAGGAATACTTGCCTCAACATCATTAATATCGTTCTTTATTTTTTCAATACTCTTTTGAATATCAACTTGGTCTTGCTTCAATTTTTCCAATTTCTTGTTATTTTCTTCAAGCTGAGGAGTATTTTCTTTTACAAATTCCTTTTTTTCTTCCAATGTATCTTTAGCTTTTGATATTTCCTGTGCAAGAATATCCTGTTTTAATTTTTTCTTGTTTATATCACTCATTGTTTCGGAATAATCTTGTCTTATTTTATCTAATTTAGCTTCAATCTCTTTTCTTTTATTATCAAGTTTTACTGCTTTATCTTGATATTCTCTTAATTTTTTAACGGCTTTATCTAATTCATTGTTATCACTACTTGAAAATCTTATACGACTTTGATTAATACTACCGCCTGTAATTGCAGCAGATTTTTCATACATAGAACCATCTAAAACAACCATTCTGTATTTACCGATGAGCTTCTGCGCTGTCATTCTGTCTTCTACAACAAGAGTTTCGCCTAAAGAATGGTAAAATGCATCTCTGTATGTTTCATCAAAATCAATTAAATTTATCGCATAATCAATAACCCCATTCACATTAGGAGCTTTTAAATTATTAGGCGCCCTTTTTATTTTATTGAGAGGTAAAAATGTAGCTCTGCCGGCTCCTGAGCTTTTTAATACATCAATACAAATACCTGCAACTTCTTCATCTTCAACAACAACACACGCCATTCTTCCGCCCATAGCTATTTCAAGTGCTGTTGCATATTCCTCCTGAACTTTTCCAAGCTGAGCCAAGGGGGCATGAACACCATCAATATCAGCTTTCATAACACAATCAACTGCTCTGTTGATAAAGTCATTTGCCATTTGTTTTTGTGTTTCGAGTTTTGAAACTGCTCTGAAAGCCAAATTTATATCATTATTGGTTCCCTCTATTGAAGTTTTTGTTTTATCTAAGTCTTCTCTTGCATTTTTTTGCATTATTTCATAATCTTTTAATGTTTTCTCCAATTCTTCAATTTCAACATCTATCTTATCTTTTTCATTAAGATTATTTTCATTATTCTTATCGAAATTGTTAATTATATCGCTAGCAGTTTGAATATCCTGATTTAATCTCCTCACATCTTCTTCGAGAGGAATTATATCTTTTAAAATATTATTTTCTTTATCCTGCGTTTCTTCAAGTTTTTTTCTTAATTCAGTTCTTTTTTGTATATTTATATTATTTTCATTATTTGTAGCTTCTATTTTTTTAAAAACTGCATCAAGCTCTGTTTTTTCCTGCTCAATATTTCTTTCTAAAGTTTTTATTTCATCATTTTTATTATCAATACGAAGCTTAGCATCATCAATTTGTCCGTTCAAAGTAACAATGTTTTCATTTGCGTTTTTCATAGCTATTTCATTATTTTCAACTTGTTTATCAATTAAATCAATTGCATTATTTTTTGTATTTATATCACTTCTTAAAGCTTCAATTTGAGCCTTTGTTTTCAGTTGTTCATCTTCACCTTTTTGCTTAACAAGCTCGGATAATTCTTGAAGCTTGTTTTTTGTAGTTTCTAATTTTTCTTGAGCAGTATCTAATTCTTTTTCTTTTTGTTTTTTATCCTTATTTGTTTCCAAAATATTTTCATGGACTCTCTCTAAAGAATTTTTTATATCAAAATATTTTACTGTTGAAATCTGGCTTTCATATTTTGTTTTTTCTTCTTTCAATTTTTGATATTTTAATGCTTCTTCCCTTTGCCCCTTCAATGACTCAAGCCTGATATTAACCTCGTCAAGAACAATCCCCGCATCCTTAACTCTATTTTCAACAATATCAAGCTCTCTCGTTGCCTGCTCGATTTTTCTGTCAAAATCGGAAACCCCTGCTATATCGTCAATAATTTTTCTTCTGTTCCATGGCGTATAACCCGTTATTTTAGCAACTTCACTCTGCATGACAACATTATAACTGTCGGGAGAAACATTATATTTCAAAAGCTTTTCCAATATTTCCATGTGAGAAGCAGATTTTCCGTCAAGATAATATGAACTTATATACCCTTGATTTGTCTTTTTAATTTTTCTTTCAATAGCCATTTCGGTATTTGTCTGTTCATCGGCAAAGGTTATTTTAACCGAAGCATCATCCCTTTTGGTATAAGTACTTACAAAATCAGACAAACTATCAGCCCTTATTTCTTTCTTTGTTGAAAAACCAAGGCAGAACAAAATACTGTCAATAATGTTGCTTTTTCCCGAACCGTTAGGTCCTGCTATACTCGTAAATCCAGGTAAAAACGGAATGGTAACTTTATTTGCACATGATTTAAAATTGTCTATCTCTAATTCTTTTATATACATTGTCTACCTTGACACTTCATCCCTTTATAAGTAAAACATTATTAGTACAAATTTGTCAAAAACATTAAGAAATTGTATTAAAAATCAACATTTTTTATTCCGATAACAATTTTATAAGCATAAAATTTTTTTTTGCTATAATATTCGGTATAGATTAAAGAGGTTATTATGTGTGGGATAGTTGGTTACATTGGCAATAAAAAAACAGCTCAAATATTAGAGAACGGATTGAGAAAACTTGAATACAGAGGTTATGACAGTTCAGGAATTGCTCTTTTTTTAAACGGTGAAATTAAAACCGTTAAAGCACAGGGAAAACTTGATAATTTATCTCACCTTTTAAAAAATGATGATAAAGTTTTTAATGCAACAGGGGCAGGAATTGGACATATAAGATGGGCTACTCATGGTATTCCTAACGAAATCAATGCTCATCCGCATGTCAGCAATATGAATGATATTGCAATAGTTCATAACGGTATTATTGAAAATTATAAAGAGCTTAAAAAAGAGCTTGAAAAGCAAGGCTGCAAATTCAAATCACAAACAGATACCGAAACGGTTGCACATCTTATTGCAGTTGAAAATAAAAAAGCAAATAACCTTAAAACTGCCGTATTAAACGCATTAAAGAAGATACAGGGTGCTTATGCTCTTTGTGTTATCTCTAAATATAATCCCGAAGAAATTATTGTTGCTCGTAAAAATGCCCCTCTTTTAATCGGAGTCGGGGAAAATGAAAACTTTATTGCAAGCGATATTCCCGCAATAATTGATTATACCAAAAAAGCCATTTATCTTGATGATGATGAAATGGCAGTTGTTAAGGCGGACAGTATCACCATATATAATGCTTTAACGGGAGAAGTCATTAATAAACCCGTAGAATTATTGCCCTGGGAACCTGTTGCTTTAAGTAAACTCGGTTATAAACACTTTATGCTTAAAGAAATCCATGAACAACCTGACGTAATAAGAAAAAATCTTTCAGGAAAATTAATTTCACCCGATAAACCAATTGTTTTGAATGAAGTAAAATTTTCTAAAGAATATTTAAAAAATCTTGGCAGAATACAGATTATAGCTTGCGGAACATCTTTACATGCAGCAATGGTAGGCAAATATATTCTTGAAGAATATGCTGATATTCCTGTTGATGTAGAAGCTTCAAGCGAATACATTTACAGACATACCGTAACAGATAAAAATACACTTGTTATAGGTGTTTCTCAATCAGGCGAAACGGCTGATACCATTACGGCAATAAGACAAGCTAAAGCAAAAGGTTCACACATTTTGATTATTACTAACAGAGCCGATTCGACAATGGCAAGAGATGCAGACAGTCTGCTTTGCGTTGATGCGGGTATCGAGGTCAGCGTTGCCGCAACAAAATCTTATACGGCACAGCTTATGTCTTTCTATCTTTTAATGCTTTATATTGCAGAAAATAAAAATAAAATCGAGCCTAAAAAAGCCGAAGAAATTAAAGAACAAATGCTTCAGCTTCCTCAAAAATTAGAGGAATTATTATCTCATAAAGAAAATATAGCAAAATGTGCAAAGCTCTTTGCAAATACGAAGGATTTTATTTTTATTGCAAGAGGTATAAATTATCCCGTTGCATTAGAGGGTGCTTTGAAGCTTAAAGAAATCAGTTATATTAATGCTACCGGTTACAGTGCAGGTGAATTGAAACACGGACCTATTGCAATGCTTGATGAAACAATGCCTGTTTTGGCAATACTTATGCCGGGGAAGGTTTATGACAAAGTGCTTTCAAATTCTGAGGAATCAAAAGCAAGAAATGCAAGACTTATTGCACTTACTTCCTCTAATGATGAACATTTGACAAGCATTTTCGAATGTATTTTGAAGGTTCCTCCGGTAGATGAAGTTTTGTCACCTATTATTACTACTATTCCTTTGCAATTATTAGCTTATTATATTGCGGAATTTTTAGGTAAAGATGTTGACCAACCAAGAAATTTGGCAAAATCGGTTACGGTTGAATAAAATGAAAATAATTACAAAAGAAGTAAAAGTTAAGAGAACAACAAAATTGCAAGAAATAGAGGACAATTTATTCGTTTACGGCGAACCTCTAAGATATGCAATAGTAAATACAGACAAAAATTATTTCTATGTAGAAGGCTCTTTTATTACTGAATAACTGCAATAACATATAAATATTTATTCTATTATTCTAAAAATTGATATAATAAATTTTATTATTATCTCTCCTGTGAAAAAGGAAACAATGCTTGCGTATCTTAGCCTTACTGCCCAAATATAAATGTTTAAAATTTTGATACTTCGCACCTGCTCACGTCATTTGCCTTTGGCAAATTTTCGTTCGTATGCTCTGTATTACTTGGAGTTTCGCTTGGTTTATTGTTGTTGCAAGTGTATCCTTGTATTTTTGGGTTGCACAGCCATTCATTCCGCTTTATAAAATGCTAATGCATTTTACATCACTTCATTTGGCTGTTGCTCTTTGGGTTGGGTTTCGTTGAACTTCGTTCAACTCAACACGGCACCCTTCCAAAAATACGCCTCTTGAATTTTCGGGTAGCTCGGTTCTTCGTTTCGTTCAAAAATCTTTTTTCAAAAGATTTTTTCACTTCACCGAACCATCACTCTTTGGGCTTCGCCCTTCCGAAAATTCGCAAAAATCCTCTAAACGTATGATTTTTATTTTGTAATAATATGCTAAATTAGCAAATGTACCTGAAGATAGAGAAAGGTGGATTTATGAAAATTCCTAGTATTAGTAATTTAAATTTATTCAGAACAAAACAAGTTAATACTATTAACCAAAGTCAAAACAATCCATTTGCACAATCTTTTAATGGTGGCTTACGTTCTGATGTATTTCAGAGTTCAAACATGAACTCAACAGCTAATCCTTTTGTTGAAACAACAGCAAACATCATGAAGTCAATAACTTCCACTATGCAAAAAGTTAAAGATTATTCAAAAAACGTATTTGCTCCTGTTATCTCTTTTGCAGGAAATGTAAAAAGAATAGCAACAATGGATATAGGTGAACTCGGACACGCAATTAAGAATGAAATTTCTATGATTGGTGTCGATAGCGAAGTAAAAGGTTATATGAGAAGACCGGTTAATGAATTGAGAGATTTGTTAGCATTGGAACTCAATGGTTAATTTGAGGTAGCGATTATGACAAAAGAATTAAAAATTATAGAAGCACTTGGTCGTCATGAAGATGATGCATCAATAGATGTACTTGAAGATTTAGGAACAAACTCATCAAGAGAAGATGTCAGAGAAGAAACAGCAAAAGCTCTCATCAGAAAAAATAATGAAAAAGCTTTAAGAATTGTTATTGCAAATAAAGGAAAAGGGGTTAACGACCTGAGTACAAAAGTTGCAATCACAACGGTTAATTCTCTACTTGCTTTGGATGACAAGGAAGAACTCCTTAAAATCATTGATGATACAATAAACGATAATTCGGAAGAAGAAGTAAAAAATACAGCTCGCTCTATAAGAGCTTTAATCAATTTGTCTAATTAATCGCTATAATAGTTTAAAAAAAGAGAGTGCTAAAAAGGTACTCTCTTTTTTGTATGAAAATATATTTTTAGGAAATTACCACTTAATATATATCATTATTTATATAGTATAACGTTTGCAATAGCAGCAATTGCCTCCCCGTTACCTATTGAATCCATTTTTTCTTTTGTTGTTGCTTTTACTGATACACAAGCTTCTTCAATTTGCAAATTTTCAGCAATATTTTTTTGCATATCAGGAATAAACGGTAATAATTTTGGAGCTTGAGCAATTATAGTTGAATCAATATTTCCTACCTTATAGCCCTTTTCAGAAATTAAAGAATAAACTTTTTTCAATAAAATCATACTGTCTGCATCTTTATAAGCTTCATCATTATCAGGAAAATGCTTGCCTATATCTCCAAGAGCTAATGCACCTAAAAGGGCATCCATTATTGCATGAACCAAAACATCGGCATCGGAATGTCCAAGCAAACCTTTATTATATGGAATTTGTACACCGCCTATAATTAACTTTCTGTTATCAACAAGCCTGTGCAAATCATAACCCAGACCAATTCTAAAAGGAAAAGTATTCATTAAAAATATCCTATTGACCAATTGTCCTCTATAATTCTTGCAGCACAGCCACGTCCGTCAACTGAATCCGGCGGAATTCCCGTCTTTTTACACTTATTATAAAATAGTCTGTCGGAAGCACCGCCAAACGGATAAATTCCTAATGCTTTTGTATCCGTAACCCAAATACCAAATACATCTTTTCCCCAAACATTTGGAGCATCCTCGGCATTTACATCAATAACAATAAACCCGCATAAATTTAACATTTGATTATCTTTATCATCCTTTGGAATTTTGGAATCATTTTGAGTATCAGTATCACCTGCTCTCCTGACATAGAAGTTAAGATAACTTTCCGGATTTATGTTTGCATATTCTGATTTTAAACAATCTGTACCGAAACTAAATAATGCATAAGATACACCTCTTGCCGTAACAAATGTATAGGGAAAATCTAAAGTATCCCAAGCTATATTTTTATTAGTACCTGTAGGATTAACCGTTAAGGAGTCTTTGATATTTTCTTGTGTATCTTTACCTCCTGCATTTAGCAAAGTTCTGACTTTATGAGAAAAACAACTGCCGCCTGAGGTTGTAAGTCCGCAATTTGTTTTAAGTTTCATTTTTGATGAAAAAAGGTCTCCGAACTGCTTGGTAGAATCCTTAATGCTGCCATGAAAAATTCCCGTACAAGATATACTTTTTGCACAGTCCTCCTCTAATGCAATCATCGTAAGGACTTGGTATGTTTCAGAAAAAGTCCTGTGATAAATAGATGACCACTTCTCTTTTTGAAAAGTGCTAACAAGATAAGGAATAAGTACCGCAGCAATTACCCCAACTAATATAATAACAACCGCAACTTCGGATAATGTAAAAGCTTTTTTTCTTATCATTTCTCAATACTGTTAACTAACATAAAAATTATAGCAATATTAATTAAAAAAGACAATAATTTGTTTATTGTATTTTTAATAAGTGTTTTAACTATTGAAAAAATTTTTTATCTATATTAGTATTAGATAGTTGATGCAGTTAGCATTATTTATGGCGAGTGTCGCCAAGTGGTTAAGGCCCCGGATTGTGGTTCCGGTATTCGTGGGTTCGATCCCCATCACTCGCCCCATTTACAAAATTTGACCCTTCGGGGTCTTTTTTGTTAGGAATAATGCGTGTTTCGAGGGTTCTAACCTTGGAATTAATAGCTAATGTTATAGCATTATTAAGATATTCCAGAATTTCACTATCTGTGGGCTTCTTCTGGGTTCTAACCTTGTTAGATACTAAATCTATACCTGCCCCCTTAATTATCCTTAATGCTTCAAAAATTGGTTTAAGTTTTACTTGAATTGTTCCCCCTTTTACAAAAGTAATCTCATCAATTATCATTCTAAGGAGTAATTGCTTATCCTCTAAAGAAGCATTGATAAATATGTCGGGTATTCGATTACAGAAACTAATTATTGTGTCTATATTCTTGTAGATACTCTTATTTATTTCATTACTTTCCTTTATTTCAACAGACAACAAGTCCCTTTCCTTGTTCCAATCGTTACAGAACTTTGTAAACATTTCTTCTGAAATTTTTCCCATTAATTTATCTTCATAAGCCCCTTGAATAAGTTTATCTAATTCTTTTACTCTGTTAGACTGTTCATTAAATCTCTTTTCCTCAACAACGTAAATACGGTCTAAACTGGATATTATTCTCTCTTTTAATAACTTTATAACTGAATCTGGAATTTCAACCGTATCTAATACAAATTGTATAGCTTTATCAAGTGCAGGTTCTGCTACAGTCCAGTCGCTCAAACCATTTAAGTGAGTTTTCTTTTTATTGGTACAATGGTAATAAGTATAAATACCACTATTATGTCCACCGTTTTTAGTTTCTGCTGTAAAATAACAACCACACTCACATTTAATTAACCTTTTATATGTATATTCCTTAACATTATTTTGAGGTTTATTAGTTTGTTTAAATTTCTCCTGTACCTTATAAAACAGCTTTGTAGGTATAATAGGTTTATGTTTCCCCTCGTATCTCTGTCCAGCCCACATAAAATCACCTATGTAGAATATGTTTTTTAGTATTTCTTCAAACTTTCTAGCTTTATAAGGTTTTCCATATTTATCTTTAAACCCCTCTTTATACATTTTATTACCCAAAGAATCAAAG
>JAEEGL012568965.1_pt1 | contig 10422 bp, 7 predicted proteins | sample 9134231 | NCBI WGS metagenome assembly JAEEGL01 (sample SAMN16246548, study PRJNA631951) | gut metagenome | biome: gut microbiome; feature: rumen; material: fiber-attached | host: Bos | place: Iran: Karaj | collected 2018-10
ACACCACCGCCGCCAAGAGACCCACCGCGCCCACACCGAAGTATATGAACTGCTCCATGGGCGTCTGGGGGGAGCGGGCGATGTCCTTGAGGGTGATGACGCCTACGCCGATGAGGAACATCATCAGGAGCGTCACCGTATTGTCCGCCCGGAAGAATCTGCCCAGCACCAGGGACATGGCCAGCGTGCACCCCGGCAGCGCCAGGGCGAAAAACAGCGCCTGCCGGTCCAGTTCCTCGCCCCGGAAGCTCAGGAGCAGACAGGCCAAAAACTGGAACAGCATGACCGCCGGACGCAGCGCCCAGCCCCGCTTTCCCGCTTTCCCGCTCTTCATGCCCGCCTCCCTGCGCCTTCACGGCTGTCGGACCGCCCTCACCGTTGTCCGGCGGCGTTGTCCGCGTCATAAAAAGACATCACCAGCATAATGCCGCCCATCTTGAGCCTGTCCCCGTCGTAGAGCAGCAGGGGCCCCTTGCGCCGGGGCAGTATCTCCGCCTTGGCGCTGCCCATGGGGGTGAGCAGCAGGCAGCCCTCCCGCTGCTCGAAGTATACGTGCTTGCCCTTCAGGCCCTTGCACTTGATGCGCACGTCGCTGGCCCGGGCGGAGCCTATGCACCCCTCCATGGGGACGGGGTATATATCGCCCTCCAGCTTGCCGGACACGTCCCCCACCACCCGCATCTCGCCGATGAAGGAGCCCTCCCGGCGCAGCCGGTCGCTGCGGCGGACGGCGCGGCGGTGGTCCCGCCAGGCCAGCAGCACGATAGCGGCGGCCAGGGCCAGAAACACGTATCTGGCCCCCATGGCGGTCACCTCGTACCAGCCCTCGCTCACGCCTTCGCACCTCCAGGCGGCCCGCCGCCAGATATTCTCTTTTTATCATACCATATTTTTGTGGCCAATATGTTAAGGACGGGCCACGAATTCAAAAAGTTGCGCGATCCCGTCCAAATCAAAAAGCCGGAAGCGTCGTGCTCCCGGCAATAGGGTCATTGTTTGTCCACGATCTCGTGGATCAGGGCCATCACGTTGCTCACTCCGTCCGCGGAGCTTTCTTTTTCCATGGCGTCCAGTATGCTGCCCCGGTCGTGGTAGAGCTCGAAGAGGGCCTTCACCAGGGATTCCTCGTTCATGTGCTCCTGCTGGAGCACCCGGGCCAGTCCCCGCTTCTCGAAGGAAGCGGCGTTGTCCACCTGGTCGCCCCGGCTGGTAGAGCCCTTGGGGTAGGGCACCAGCAGCGCGGGCTTATGCAGGGCCAGTATCTCGCACAGCACGTTGGAGCCCGCCCGGGAGAGCATGATGGAGGCGCAGGCGTAGGCGTGGGGCAGCTCGTCGTTCAGATATTCCGTCTGACAGTAGCCCGCCATGTCGTTGTAGCCCGCGTCCAGATTGCCCTTGCCGCAGATGTGCAGTACGTGGAAGCAGGGTAATATCCTGGGCAGCGCCCGGCGCAGGGCTTCGTTGATGGCCCGGGCCCCGGAGGAGCCGCCGATGACCATCAGCACCGGGCGGGTGTCGTCGAAGCCGAAGAGCCGCCGCCCCGTCTCCCGGTCCCCCTGGAACAGCTCGCCGCGCAGGGGCGTACCCGTGACCACGCCCTTTTTGCCCGCCAGGGCCGCGGCCTCGGGGAAGGTACAGCACAATTTTCTGGCGAAGGGCATGGAGAGCTTGTTGGCCAGGCCCGGGCTCATGTCGCTCTCGTGCAGGAGCACCGGCACCCGGTGGAGGCTGGCTCCGTACACCACGGGCACGGACACGAAGCCGCCCTTGGCGAACACGATGTCGGGCTTGAGCTTTCCGATGAGCCGGGCGGACTGGGCCGCTCCGGCCACCACCCGGAAGGGATCGGAGAAATTCTTCCAGTCAAAATACCGGCGCAGCTTGCCGCTTTGTACCGCGTGGTAGGTCACCCCGGGCACCTTTTCAATGAGCTCCCGCTCGATACCGTTTGCGGTGCCGATATAATGGATGTCCCAATCCTCCCGCTGAAGGGCCGCTATGATCGCCAGATTCGGCGTGACGTGTCCGGCGGTGCCGCCGCCCGTCAATACGATACGCTTCATAAGAGCCTCCAACCTGATTCTGGCGCTATTATAGCATAGCAGTTTTGGGATTACTTCTTACTTTTTGTAAACTGACGGGTGATTTTCCGTATCTGGGGCGGGCGAATTGATTATGCTTCATTACTTTCGTCATTTTTTTGTTAAAAGATTGCTTTTTTTGCCTGTTGAGAAGGATTTTCTGATATAATATCGAATGATACAAGTCAAGGAAACCTTTTGTGTACAGGAGGACGGTTTTGCCGCAGCTTCGCATCGCCAAAAACGCCGGTTTCTGTTTCGGCGTGCGCCGGGCCATGGCCAGCGTAGAGCGCCTGCTGGACGAAGGCGTCCGCCCCGTGTACACCCTGGGACCCCTGATGCACAATCCGGACGCCGTGAAGGCGCTGGAGGCGCGGGGCTGTGTATCCCAGGAGGATATTTCCCAAATCCCCCCCGGCGCGACGGTGGTGCTCCGCAGCCACGGCGTGCGCCTGGAGGACGAACAGGCCCTGTCCCTGCGCGGCGTGCGGGTGGTGGACGCCACCTGCCCCTTCGTCAAGCGCATACAGGCCATGGCGGAAGCCGCCTCCGGCGAGGGCCGGCGCGTGATCGTGGCCGGAGACCGGGAGCATCCCGAGGTGCGGGGCGTTTTGAGCCGCACCCGCGGACTGGGCGAGGCGGTGTCCACCCCGGAGGAAGCGGCGCTCCTGCCGCCCTTTGAGCGGCCCTTAGTGGTGTCCCAGACCACCTTCCGCCCCAGCCGCTTTCAGGAAATCTGCCAGGCGCTGCGATCCCGGGACCCGGAGATCGTAAACACCATCTGCCTGACCACGGAGGACCGCCAGCGGGAGGCGGTAGAGATCGCCCGGGAGAGCGACGCCATGATCGTGGTGGGCGGGCGCAACAGCGCCAACACCCGGGAGCTTTTCAGACTCTGCGAAGCCAAGTGCCCCCGCACCTATCACATCGAGCGGGCGCGGGAGCTTGACGATATAATATTCCAGCCCAAGGATCATATTGGGATTACTGCCGGTGCTTCGACGCCGGATGGTATATTTGAGGAGGTTGTCACACGAATGAGCGACATCGAGAAACAGGAACAGGTCACCGAAACCCAGGATACCAGCACGGATTTCGCTTCCGCGATTGACGAGACGCTGGTGCAGATTCGTCCCGGCCAGACTATCACCGGAACGGTCGTACAGATTACCGACGACGAGGTGTGCGTCAATGTGGGCTACAAGTCCGACGGGCTGGTGAAGAAGTCCGACCTCTCCTCCACCGATGTCAAGATTGGCGACGAGATTGAGGTGGAAGTGGTCAAGGTCAACGATGGCGAGGGCAATGTGCTGTTGTCCCAGCGCAACATCGTGAACCGCAAGAGCTGGGACGCCATCGTGGCGGCCAGCGAGAGCGGCGAATTCGTCAAGGGCGTGGGCAAGGAGGCCGTCAAGGGCGGCCTGATCGCCGATGTGATGGGCATCCGCGCCTTCATCCCCGCGTCCCTTCTGAGCCTGCGCTACGTCGAGAAGATCGACGAGTTCGTGGGTCAGGAGATGGACCTGAAGATCATCGAGACCGATAAGGCCAAAAAGCGCGTGGTGGCTTCCCGCAAGGCCGTGCTTCAGGCGGAAGAGGCCGAGAAGAAGAAGGCCATCTGGGAGACCCTGCATGAGGGCGACATCGTGCACGGCATCGTGCGCCGCCTGACCAGCTTCGGCGCCTTCGTGGATATCGGCGGCGTGGACGGCCTGGTGCACGTCACCGACCTGAGCTGGGCCCGCGTGGGTCATCCCTCCGAGGTGGTCAGCGTGAACCAGCCCATCGACGTGAAGATCCTCAAGCTCGACCCCGAGCGGGATCGCATCTCCCTGAGCTACAAGGCCACCCTGCCCAAGCCCTGGGACGTGGCGGGCGAGAAGTACATCCCCGGCACCATCGTCACCGGCAAAGTTGTACGGATCATCGACTACGGCGCGTTCGTGGAGCTGGAGCCCGGCCTGGACGGCATGGTGCATATCTCCCAGTGCGCCCTGACCCGCATCGCCAAGGTGGAAGACGCCGTGAAGGTGGGCGACATCATCCGCGTGAAGATACTGAGCGTGGATACCGAGGCCAAGCGCATCTCCCTGTCCATCCGCCAGGCGCTGGAGGACGAGGCCTTTGAAAGCGTCAATACTCCCCAGGACGCCGCCGATGAGTTCGCCATCGACGAGCAGCCTGCCGAGGCCGAAGCGCCCGAAGCTCCGGAAGCCGCCGAGCCCGCCGAGGCTCCCGAGGCCGCCGAAGCGCCCGCCGAGGAATAACCGATATCCCCTGGGCTCCGCTTCGGCGGAGCCTTTTTTCGTGAAATGACAGAACGGAGGAAACCAGTATGCTGACATTGGAGCGGGCCCGGGAGCTGAACGACCAGATGGTAAAGGAGCCGTCCCTCCGGATCCACGCCGCGGCGGTGATGGCGGCCATGGGCGCCATGGCGGAGCATTTCGGCGAGGACAAGGAGCATTGGATGGCCATAGGCTATCTCCACGACTACGACTACGAGCAGTATCCCCAGGAGCATCTGGCCCACACCGCCGAGCCCCTGCGGGCCGCTGGCGTGGACGAAGAGGAGATCCGCTGCATACTGGCCCACGGCTGGGGCATCTGCACGGACGTGGGGCCGCTGACGCCCTGCGAAAAAAGCCTGTTCGCCGTGGACGAGCTCACCGGCATCGTTCAGGCCTGCGCCCGCATGCGGCCCCTGGGCATCACCGACCTGGAAGTGTCCAGCTTCATGAAGAAATTCAAGGACAAGAAATTCGCCGCTAAATGTGATCGGCCTCTGATCCTCAAGGGCTGCGAACTGCTGGGCATGGATATACGGGACGTGGCCGCCATCGTCATATCCGGCATGAAGGAGCACGCGGAGGAGCTGCAGCTGCTGGGCACGGCGCAGGGATGACAACCGGGTCAACGCCATTTTGTATTTCACTTTCCCGCCCTGTGGGCGGGAAAATGTGTCTGTAGCATGAAACCGCGGGTATGGAAGCCGCGTCCATTCATGCGTGACCCCGGAAAAAGAGTCGTGAAGGATAACTTTTACAGGAATCACGCACCCCTTTTACCAGAATTCTGACTTGACGCTTGCAAAAACCCCGCGGAGCGTATATAATAGATGTATATGCGCTGAAGCGTCTCTATGACAGGATGGGAGTGACCCGGTTTGCCCATGTATTCCTTCGTATGTCCTCACTGCGGCCGCGCCTTCGAGGAGCTGCTGCCCATGTCCCGGCGGGAGGAAGCCACCTGTCCCCACTGCGGAAAGCGTGCGTCGCGGAATCTGAAAAAAGAAGGCTTCTGCTGCAAGACCTCCTCCGGCGGCGGGGAAGGCGGCAAATGCAGCGGCAACTGTGACGGCTGCGGCGGGTGCGGCGGATGTCATTCGTAATTCTGGAGAGGAAGACCGGGCAACCGGCTTGATCACATATGGCGACGGTGGAAATCATTCGCATCACGGGCGGCGAAAAGCTGGAGGGCGAGGTATCGGTCAGCGGCGGCAAGAACGCCGCGCTGGCTATCGTGCCCGCAGCCCTTCTGGCCAGGGATTGCTGCGTGATCGAAAACCTGCCCCAAATCGAAGACGTGCACGTCATGACCGACATGCTGCGGGCCCTGGGCGCGAAGGTGACCCACGAGGGCCACACCATGCATATCGATCCCACCGGCGTGGACAAGTTCCAGGCTCCCTACGACTTAGCCCGGAAGATGCGGGCGTCCTACTACCTGGTGCCGGTGCTCATGGGTCTGTTCGGGCGGGCCGAAGTGCCCATGCCCGGCGGCTGCGACATCGGCGCGCGGCCCATCGACTATTCCATCAGGGGCTGGGAGCAGCTGGGCGCGGAGGTGTCCACCGAGCGGGGCTGGATCTCCGTGAAGGCGGAGCACCTGCGGGGCAGCGACGTGAGCCTGGACTTCCCCAGCGTGGGCGCCACGGTGAACATCATGCTCACCGCCGTTCTGGCCGAGGGCAATACCACCATATTCAACGCCGCCAAGGAGCCCCACATCGTGGATCTGGCCAACTTCCTGGGCAGTCTGGGCGCGTGGATCAAGGGCGCGGGCACCGACGTGATCCGCATCCGGGGCGGGCGGAAGCTCCATGGCTCCACTTATACCGTGGTACCCGACCAGATCGAGACCGGCACGCTGATGATCGCCGCCGCCGCCACCGGGGGCGATGTGGTGATCCGGGACGCCATACCCTACCACATGGAGGCGCTCAGCGCGAAACTGCTGGAAATGGGCGTGCACGTCACCGACGACGAGGACCTGATCCATGTGAAGGGCGCTCCCAGCTACCGGAGCATCAACGTGCGCACCCAGGTGTACCCGGGTTTCCCCACGGACCTGCAGCAGCCCATGACCACCCTGCTCACCACCGCCAAGGGCACCAGCATGATCACCGAGACCATCTACGAATCCCGCTTCCGCTTCGTGGACGAGCTGCGCCGCATGGGCGCGAAGGTCAAGGTCATCGATCGGGTGGCCGTGGTGGAGGGCGCGGAACGGCTCACCGGCGCGCCGGTGAACGCCACCGACCTGCGGGCCGGCTCCGCCATGCTGGTGGCCGGGCTCATGGCCGACGGCGTGACGGACATATCCGGCGTGCAGTTCATCCGCCGGGGCTACGAGAACATCGAGAAAAAGCTCCTGTCCCTGGGCGCGAAGATCGAGACCGAGCTGCGGGAAAAAGACTGATGGCTTCCCTCATCATCGCGGAAAAGCCCAGCGTAGGCCGGGATATTGCCCGGGTGCTGGGCTGTACCTCCCGGGGGGAGGGCTTTCTCTCCGGCAAGGGCTACGTGGTGTCCTGGGCCATAGGACACCTGGTGGCTCCCATGGAGCCGGACGAGATCCGCCCCGAATGGAAAAAGTGGCGGCGGGAGCAGCTGCCCATGCTGCCCGACGACATACCTCTCAAGGTCCTTCCCAATACCCGCTCCCAGTTCAACATACTCAAGAAGCTCATATCCGCGCCGGACACTGACCGGGTGATTTGCGCCACGGACAGCGGCCGGGAGGGGGAGCTCATTTTCCGGCGCATATACCAGATGGCCAAGGGCAAAAAACCCGTGGACCGGCTGTGGATCTCTTCCATGACCGACCAGGCCATACGGGAAGGATTCGCTCATCTCAAAAGCGACCATGAATACGACGCGCTGTATACCAGCGCCCTCTGCCGCGCCAACGCGGATTGGCTGGTGGGCATGAACGCCTCCCGGGCCTTTTCTCTGCGCTACGACGCCCATTTGTCCGTGGGCCGGGTGCAGACGCCCACGCTGATGCTTTTGGTAGAGCGGGACCGGGCCATACGGTCCTTCGTGCCGGAGGATTACTGGGAGGTCAGGGCGGATTTCGGGGACTACGACGGGCTTTGGTTCGACCCGGAAAAGAACGAGAGCCGCATTCCCACCGCCGAAAAAGCGAAGGAGATCGTGAAGGCCGTCTCCGGCAAGACCGCAGTAGTCAAAGAGGTGACCCGGGAAATCAAGCGCGTCTCTCCCCCCCGCCTTTTTGACCTGACCACGCTGCAGCGGGAGTGCAACCGCCTCTTCCGCATGTCCGCGGCCAAGACGCTGGAGATCGCCCAAGCGCTGTATGAGAAGCACAAGCTGATCACCTATCCCCGCACGGACAGTCGGTATCTGCCCCACGACATGGTCCCCAAGATCAAAAAAAGCCTGGAGGTCATGGATGGCGACCTGGCCCCGCTGGCCCGGGAATTGCTCCAGAAGGGCGTACCCTCGCCAGGCCGGGTGTACGACGACGGCAAGCTCTCCGACCACCACGCCATCGTGCCTACGGGCCGGAAGGTCTCCGGCCTGTCCGAAGCGGAAAAGAAGGTATACGACCTCATATGCCGCCGCACGCTGAGCGCCCACATGAGCGACTACGTGTACGAGTCCGCCAAGGCCGTCACCGAGGCGGGCGGGCAGCGGTTCAAATCCTCCGGCAGCCGCGCCGTGGACAAGGGCTGGCGGCGGGCCGAGCCGGAAAGCCGCAAGGAAGCCGATCTGCCCGAACTGAAGGTGGGCGACAGGCGGAAGGTGCAGTCGGTAAAGTCGTCCAAACAGCAGACCAAGCCCCCGGAGAAGCTCACTGACGCCTCCCTGCTGGGTCTGATGGAAAACGCGGGCAAGAACCTCACCGACGAGAGCCTCAGGGAGAGCATGAAGGACAGCGGCCTGGGCACGCCTGCCACCCGGGCGGCCATAATAGAGCGTCTCATCGAAATGGGCTACGCCCGGCGCAGCGGCAAGGCGCTGGAGTCCACGCCCAAAGGCGACAGGCTGATCTCCGCCGTGCCTCGGGAGATCTCTTCGCCGGAAACCACGGGCAAGTGGGAGCGGGCCCTGGCCAATATGGCCAAATCGCCGGAGCCCGCCCTGAAGGCCCAGAAATTCATGGACAGTATCCGCCGGTATTCCGCCTTTCTGGTGGAATCAGCTGACCGCGCGCCGGCCGTGGAATTCGAGCGCGAGGCCGTGAAGGCCCGCACGCCCGCCAGGCGCGCCCCCGTAAAGGAGAAAAAAAGCCAATGACGAAACCCCATTTTGCCGTGTTCGTGGACCTGGAAAACGCGGGCGCGAAGGAATCCATACTCAATAATGTCATCGAAAAGGTAAAGATCCGGGGCGATATCCTCCTGGGAAAGGTGTACGGCTATACGGACCGCTACAGCAACCTGAAGGAATGCCTCCTGTCCAACACCTTTTCCGTGGTGCCGTCCCTCCGGTACGGCAAAAACCAGAAAAATTCCCTGGACATACAGCTGGTCATCGACGCCATGGAGGTGGCCTACCAGAACCCCCTCATCGACAGCTTCTGCATTGTATCCGGCGACAGCGATTATATGCCCCTGGTGGGCAAGCTCAAGAGCCTGGGCAAGTTCGTGCTGGGCATCTCCCGCTCGGAAGTGGCCAGCGACATATTCATCCGGGCCTGCAGTGAATTCCTGTTCCTGGAGACCGTGGCCACGGTGAAGCCCGCGCCCAAGCCCGCCCCGGCGTCGGAATTCGACTCCCTGGAGGAGGTCAGCGCCCAGATCGAAAAGATACTGGCTGACCAGGACGAGGACCAGATGTACGCCAGCGAGCTGAAGGACACCCTGTGCCGCCTGCGCCCCGACTTCAATGAACGCAACTACGGCTGCGCCACCTTCGGCAAGTTCGTGCAGCTGGTGGTGTCCAAAAATCCCCAGCTGAAGAGCTGGACCCAGGATTCCTCCCTGATGATCGCCACCACCGCCGCCGCCGAGCCGGAGCGTAAGCTCACCAAGAGCAACTGGATCGAGGTCTTCCGGGATTACCTGAACCGCTTCAAGCAGGACGGCTTCGACCGGGTCAATCCCTCCATACTCAAGGCTGCCATCTGCGAAGACTATCCCGACTTTTCCGAAAAGCAGATCGGCTTCAAGCGCTTCTCCGAGGTGATGAAGCGTCTGGAGAAGGAAAAGCTGCTGGTGGTGGAGATGGACGAGCAGAACACCATGCTGCTTCGCATCGTCTGAGATCGCCGCAAACTCTCATAGAGCAATCAGGTCAAGTTTTTCCAGAATCCCTGGAACCGCTTCAGGCAGGACGTCTTCGACCGGACCAATACCTTCATATTGCCGCGCATCAGTTGAAATCTCCGCCAGCAGATGTAAAACGGTTTGGAAGCTGTACATTAAAATCTTGTAGAGTTATTGAAATTCCATTTACAAACCACTTTCTTTGGTGGTATAATTAGATGCTGTTGGAGATGCCAATATAGCTCAGCCGGTAGAGCAGCGGTTTCGTAAACCGCAGGTCAAGGGTTCGAGTCCCTTTATTGGCTCCACGCTACGAGGTGTAGCGCAGTTTGGTAGCGCGTTTGGTTCGGGACCAAAAGGTCGCAGGTTCAAATCCTGTCACCTCGATCGAAAAATCCATGAGGTTTGAACAAAATCTCATGGATTTTTTGTGCATATTGGCCAAAAATTCGGCACTTTGCGCTGCTTCGCTAAAATGCGCCAATCCGGTTTGCAACGAAATTGCAACGGATTGCAACTGGCGGCTTTGGGGAATCCACAACATAAAGACGCATTTGCAAGATCGGGCACTATATCTTGCGTTTTTGGCTATGCGACCTTTTGGTATCGTGTGCCTTGATTCATCCTCTGCATCAAAGAAAGAATACAAGAAAACATACAAGATGTTGATTGCCTGGCAGGTTTCGTGTTATACTATTAGGGAAAGCGAGGTGCTCCCATGGAACGGTATGTGCCACCATTCACCATCACCAATCAGATGCTCATGCTGGTCGCGGAGATTGCCGAGAAGACCGGCAGCGTGAGCAATTTCCATTCGTTTGAAAC
>JAEEGL012634503.1_pt1 | contig 10422 bp, 9 predicted proteins | sample 9134231 | NCBI WGS metagenome assembly JAEEGL01 (sample SAMN16246548, study PRJNA631951) | gut metagenome | biome: gut microbiome; feature: rumen; material: fiber-attached | host: Bos | place: Iran: Karaj | collected 2018-10
GGTATTTTCATTAATAATTAAATTTTGATATACTTAAAAAACAATTTATAGAAAAGAAGGTAAAAAATGAAAAAATATTACATCACTACACCAATTTATTATGTTAATGACAGACCACATATAGGACATGCATATACAACAATAGCTGCAGATATTGCTGCAAGATGGAAAAGACTACAGGGGTTTGATGTTTATTTTTTAACAGGAACGGATGAACACGGGGCAAAAATTTGTCAATCCGCACAAGCTAAAGGTGTGACACCTAAACAACTTTGTGATGAAATGAGCGGATATTTTAAAGATGCATGGAAACTTTTAAATATTTCTAATGATGGTTTTATAAGAACAACCGATAAACATCATGAAGAAACAGTTCAAATGATAATGCAAAAACTTTACGATAAAGGTCTTATATATAAGAAACAATATGAAGGACTGTATTGTGTAGGTTGTGAAAAATTTATTGCCGAAAAAGATTTGGATGAAAACGGTTGTTGCCCAGATCACAAAAAAAAACCTATAGTTCAATCCGAAGAAAACTATTTCTTTAAATTATCTCAATTTAATGATCAACTTATTGATATGATAGAAAACCCTGCAAATCCTAACCATATAGATGTTTTACCGGAATCAAGAAGAAATGAAATTTTAGGGAAATTAAGATTAGGGTTGGAAGATATAAGTATTTCAAGAGCTGCTCTTGATTGGGGAATACCATTACCGTTTGATAATAGCCAAACCGTATATGTTTGGGTAGATGCTTTAATTAACTACATATCTGCTATAGGTTATAAAGATGATAAAGAAATGTTTGAAAAATATTGGCCGGCAGATATACATTTAATGGCAAAAGATATTTTATGGTTCCACAGTGTAATATGGCCGGCACTTCTTTTAGGAGCAGAAATTCCTATTCATAAAAGAGTTTATGCTCACGGATTTTTCACTATTAACGGCGATAAAATGTCTAAAACGTTGGGAAATGTAATTACTCCGCAACAACTTGTAGATAAATTCGGTGTTGATTCTGCAAGATATTTGGCAGTATCTTTAATACCATTCGGTCCTGATGGTGATATTTCAATGGAAGCTCTTACAAAAAAATACAATGTAGATTTGGCAAACAATTTGGGAAATCTTGTTTCAAGAACAAACAAGATGGCAGAAAAATATTTTGAAGGTAAAATTCCACAAACGGATATTGAAGATAATTTAACTAAAGAAGTAGCAAAAATTTTAAATGACGGTTATGGCCTATCAATAGAGAATATGCAGTTTCATAAAACATCCGAAATTTTACAGCAGGCAATAACACTTATTAACCAACAAATAGAACAAGATGCTCCATGGAAACTTGCAAAAACAGATACGAAAAAACTTGCCGATTGCATGTATTGTTATTTCCAGGCAACGGATTTAATAATATTACATTTAATACCTTTTATGCCTATAATTTCCGAAAAAATATGGCAATTAAACGGCACAAACGGAAATATTATTGAAATTGCAAAAAAATATTTTAGTGATAGAATATTACCGAAAGAAGGCTTTTCTCCAAAAGGGAATAGTTTGGGTAAATTTGAAATTTTATTCCCGAGAATACAAAACAACAATTAGTAATTGGGAATTAGCAATTAGTAATTAATTTGTTTTTTGCTTTGCAAAAAATTAAAACTTTGCAAAACAAATTTTTATCGACATTATACATTTTACACTCTACATTATACATTAACTGTAAAGACAATTCATAAATTATATTCTTTACTAATCTTTAATAACTTGATTACAACACATACAATTGATTTTTATACAAATATATGATATAATACAAATATAATATATTTGAATTTTGGAGGAAATATGAAAGAACTTACGGATAAACAAAAAAATGTTTTGGAATTCATTAAAAAATTTCATTCCGATAATGCAATGATGCCTACCGTTAGAGAAATAGCAAAACATTTCAACTTATCTATCGGCTCTATACAACAACATTTAAGGGCATTACTTTCAAAAAATTTTCTTGTAAAAAGAGGTTCTTTATCAAGAGGTATAGATTTTCCTAACAGAAAGAAATTTGTCCCAGTTGCAGTTTTGGGAACCGTTCATGCAGGAACTTTTTTGGAACAAATAGAAGATGCAAGCGATTATGTTTATATTAATACAGATGTGACTAGAAACAGACAATGTTTTGCTTTAAAAGTAAAGGGTGATAGTATGGAACCATCCGGAATTGTTGAAGGAGATACAATTGTTGTTTCAAAAGGAGAAAGACCTTATAACGGAGACATTGTTGTGGGTTTAGTTAATGGTGAGGCTGCCGTTAAAATTTTCTATAAAGAAAACGGAAAAATATTTTTAAAATCTTCAAATCCAAAATATCCTACAATTGCATCTGACAATTTCAATAAAATAGAAATTTTAGGTAAATTAATATACTTAGTAAGAGAATACAAGGGCTAAATATTATTTCTTTAAAGTAATATTTAATTCCGGTATAGGCATAGAACAATATTCTATTTTTGCTTCGTCGAATAATTGCTTAAATGAATTGTCCGGATATTCTATACTCATAACAACTCTTGCAATTTTTGCATTTGCAATCATTTTCGCACACAATATGCATGGAGAATGAGTACAATATAATGTTCCACCCTTTATATTTATTCCATGAGTACCGGCTTGAATTATTGCATTTTGCTCCGCATGAATAGCCCTACAAATTTCATGTCTTGTTCCGGACGGTATATTCATTTGATTTCTTAAACATCCGAGTTCCAAACAATCTTTTGTACCGGATGCCGCGCCATTGTAACCTGTTGTTAAAATTCTTTTATCTCTAACTATAACCGCACCTACATGATGTCTTTGGCAAGTTGATCTTTCGGCAACAAGCCAAGCAAGCTTCATAAAATATTCGTCCCAAGAAGGTCTATTATTTTCCATTTTTTTCTATTCCATTAAACATTTATAATAGGCTTATGATATTCTTTATTACGAACAACATGTTGAACTAAACATTGTCCGCTACATAAAGCAATATCATTATATAACATTTTTAATCTATAATTAACGTTTACTTCTGAATTCCAAATATCATTAATATCTCTTATTTTTGTTAAATCTATTTTTTCACCGACATTACAAATACAATGAGGCATAATGAGATTATCATATTGAACTGTTAATTCATTCCAAGGTAAATGGCAAAAAATATTTTTTGAATATCTTATTTTTTTGTTTAATGATTGTTTTTTTATTTCTTGTTTAACAACTTGTTCTATTCTTTGTTTATTTTCCTGTTCTCTTTTTTTATCACTTCTTGCTGCTTTTATATTAACAAAATTGATAACTTTGGTATCAACTTTTATTATTTTTTTATATTCTTTTATATCAACAGGAACATTATTTGCCATATATCTATCTTTTACTTCTTTTTTATTCAAAACATCTAAATATGTATCTTCTTTTTCTATTATTTTTTTTGGTGGAAAATATAATCTATTATCAACAAGTATTTTATGCTTTTTTGCGATTTTTTTTATTTCATCAAATTGTTTTTTTACAACCTTTTTTTCCTCATTCGACAAATTCTTACTAGGATCATCCATGTGTCCACCGATAAAAGATAATTGTCTAAATTTATATTTTATGGCAAAATTGAGAATATCATACATTTCTTTATAATTTTCTTTTATAATTACAAAATTCAAATTTAAAAAAAGAATTTTATTAAATTTTTTTGCGGTATTTTGTAATTTTTTTATATTATTTATCAATTTATCAAATTTTGCACCAACTCTTATTTTTTCATAAGTTTTTTTATTTGCTCCATCTATAGAAATGGTTAAATCCAAATTACTTTTAACAAGGAGTTCAAATAGTTCTTCTTTCACATTTTGAAAATTAGAAACAACTACATTATGAATTCTTGGATATTTTTGACACTCTTTTAATAACTTAGGAAAGAAGGGAAAAATTATCGGTTCTCCTCCCTGCCATACAATTCGCTCCGCATACTTTAGATTGTTACAAAATATATCAAAAAAGTTTTTACAAAGAGAAAATCTTTTTTTCTTATCCTTATTCTGGAAACACATAATACACTTCAAATCACATATATTTGATACAGCTATCAAATATCTTCTTGGTTTACTATTTAAAACAACTTGTTTTGTGGCAATTTCATATTCATTTAAAAATTTATTACCTAAGAATTCATCATTTTGACATAAATAAGAATATTTATTATAAAGTTGCTTGGTTTTATTATAATTTGCTCTTTGATTATAAATTTGTACCAATCTAATTATATTTTCAAAAGAAATATTAATAAAATATTTCTTTATTGCTTCATCATTCAATACATTAACTAAATTTTTATATTTTTCATAGAGTTTTATTGCTCTTTTTACGGACGAAATAAACGATATTTTTAAATTTTTTTGTTGAATAATTACAATAACTTTAAAAAAACTGGAAAGCATCTTATCAGATATATTCAATTTATATTTTTGAGAGGACAAGTAACACTTCAAATAAAATTGTGCAAGTTTAACATATTGCTTTTTATTACTATATTTTTCACCTAACATATAAATTGCTTTATCATATTCTTTAAAAAAAATATTATATAAATTGAAAGACATATTTTTTATATTTACAATATATTTTTCAAATATTTTTATAACTAATACATGTTTTTTATGGAAATTATATCTTTGGTAATAAATAGCAAATTGTTTTAATAATAAAAGATATATTGATTCTAAATTAACATTACTCTTTTTTTCTTTTAAATGAGCCAAGACATCAAATGCTTTTATAAATTTTTTTTGATATATGTATATATATGCAATATAGAAATAAGAATAATCAGATAAGTTAGTGTCTGAAATATTTTTGGACTTAATGAAGTATTTATAGGCAGAATTATATTTTTTTAAATAATAATATGCTTTACCAAAATGGAATAATATTTCTAAATTATTTGAATCCTTATAATACTTTCTTAATATTTTTAATGCTTCAGTATATCTTCGCTTATCAATCAGTTCTTTAGCTTTTAAATAATTCATAAAATTACAAACCTATTTTATATAATACAATAACATAAAAACTTATTTTGCAATATCTTGAGCTCTTACTTCTCTAATAACCGTGACCTTTATCTGCCCGGGGTATTCAAGCTCATTTTCAATTTTTTTAGCTATATCATGAGCCAAAACTTTTGACTGTGTATCATCTATATTGTCCGGTTCAACCAAAATTCTTATTTCTCTTCCTGCCTGAATTGCATAAGCACTTGATACACCTTTAAATTCTTTTGCTACCGTTTCAAGTTTTTCAATTCTCTTAAGATAATTTTCTATTGTTTCTCTTCTTGCACCAGGTCTTGCGGCAGAAATTGCATCTGCAGCTATAATAACAAAAGCTTCCGGACTTTGCGGTTCTGCAAACCCTTCATGATGAGCAAGTATCGCATTTATCATTTTGGGAGATTCACCATATTTCTTTGCCAATTCCGCTGATATCTGATGATGAGTTCCTTCAACTTCATGGTCCACTGCCTTACCTATATCATGCATTAATCCGGCTTTTTTACAGAAAGTTATATCTAAACCTAATTCGCCTGCTATTGCACCTGCAAGCCATGTAACTTCGAGTGTATGCTGTAATTGATTTTGTCCGTAAGATGTTCTGAATTTCAATCTTCCAAGCAACTTAATGATTTCAGGATTTAATCCCGGAACACCAGCATCTAATGCTGCCTGTTCACCTGTTTCTCTTATTAATTCGTCAACCTCTTTTTGAACTTTTTGAACAACTTCTTCTATTCTTGCAGGATGAATTCTTCCATCTGCAATAAGTTTTTCCAATGCTTTTTTTGCAACAAATCTTCTTACACCGTCAAAAGCGGATATTGTTATTGTCTCGGGACTATCGTCTATTATTAAATCTACTCCGGTTGCTTGTTCAAAAGATTTAATATTTCTTCCTTCTCTTCCGATAATTCTTCCTTTTATTTCATCATTAGGAATTTGAACTGTTGATGTTGTTGTATCTACTGTGTGATCGGCCGCAACTTTTTGTATTGCAAGAGATAAAATTTCTTTTGCTTTTTTATTTGCATTATCTCTTGTTTCCTGTTCCAATCTTTGGTACATAATAGCAGCATCTCTTTTGGCTTCATTTTCCATTTCTTTAAGTAATGCTTTCTTTGCTTCTTCTCTTGTTAAACCGGAAATTTTTTCCAAAATAGTTTTTTGTTCGTTTTTAATTCTATCTATTTCCAAACTTTTTACTTCAAGATTTTTTTCTTTTTGTTGAAACTCTCTTTCTTTTTGTTGAAACTCTCTTTCTTTTTTATCCAAAGTATCTGATTTTCTATCGAGATTATCTTCTCTTTGGTTTAATCTTTTTTCAACATTTTGAACTTCAATTCTTTTTTCCTTCAATTCTTTTTCGGCTTCTTTTCTTTCTTTGTCTACGGCATCTCTGCCAGCCATTATTATTTCTTTTGCTTTTGCGTCTCCTCTAATCTTTGCTTCATTAATAATATTATCCGCTCTTTGCTCAACAGAATTGGCATCCATTTTGGCAAATATATATCTTGCAATAAAACCTATACCAAAACCGATGCAGGCAATTCCAAATAACATAAATAAATTTTCCATACCCGCTTTCTCCCTATTTTTTCAAACTTAATTTTTTACTATTTCTACAACTCTTTTTTCCGTCAATATTTTACTAACGGGCAAATCGTATTGACCATTAGGTATTTTATCTATCAATTGAACATCAAATGCAAGTCCGATTCTTTTTAAAATATCAGTTCCTTCAAGCCATCTATCGTAGTAACCTTTCCCGTACCCTATACGATAACCGTTTAAATCAAAAACTATTCCGGGAACAAATATTAAATCTATATCCTCTTTTGTAACAACATCATTTTCATTAAATTCAGGCTGCCTTATTCCATAAACTTTTTCGTAACAATCTTCAAGTTTAGTTATTTTTACAGCAGTCATAATTCCATCTCCGGGGCTCTGTATTACTGGAACAGCAACCTCTTTACCATCAGCTAAAACTTCTTTTATCATTAAATCGGTAATAACTTCCGAACCATATGTTAAATAAAACATAACAAGTTTTGAACTTTCATAAGAATCTAATTGTTTTATTTTACTCAAGATAGAAGAACTATATGCATATCTTGCTGCAGGTTCAACTTTATCTCTTATCTTAAGAAAATCGTATCTTAATTTGTTTTTTGTTTCCTGTAATTCGTTCATCAAATTTTTACCTCTTAACTTTACTTAAAAGTTTAAGAAAAATTTACGATAAAAATATAAAAACCCCACAATGCCGTGTTTTGTTAAGTATTTAAAGCCCTTTTAATTAAGTGAGAAATAAGGTCTATGCAACATTTTGCATAACTCGCTTATTGTTCTCCTAAAAGAACTCATCGGAATAAATACGTTAACAAAGAATCACCAACAATGCAGGGTTAATCTGTTAATCCTAACCTGTCTATCTTTTTTATAAGATCATTTACTTTTTTAGTACTTTTATCTAAAAAAACTACTTGATTACCCTTAATTGCTTGTAATTCCATAACAATCTTCAAAACTGCTATTGCTCTATGTATATTAGAAGATGCAGTAGAAGTAACGGTTTGAACAACTTCATTATACTTTTCATCCGCATACCTAATGGCACTATTAACTTCAAGTTCATTAAGACCTTCGGGAACTATTAACTGCATTCCCATAATTTTTTTTACATCATTTGCCATTTAAACTACCGCAACTATCTATTTTTTTTAATATTTTTTCTAACCTTATTATAGCCTTTTTTTGCTTTTGATTCAACAAATAATTTTCTGACAATCTGTTTTTATGACCTTCACTTTCTTCTTTCAAGAATTTTATTTGTACTCTGAGCTGTTCATTCTCGGATTTTAAAGCCAAAAATTCTCTTGTCAAAATATTCAACTTAGTCTCTAAATTAGTCAGTGCAACTTCATGATTCTTCACGGTTATTATGGTATAAAATGCTACGGATATTGTCAAGTTATTCAAGCATAAAAATTTTTGTCTTTAAACCATAATATTTTTTTAGTATAATAAACCATAATATTTTTTTCAAAAAGGAATTATTATGTGTGGAATAGTCGGTTACATAGGGAAACAAAATGCAGTAGAAGTAATATATAACGGTTTACAGAAACTTGAATACAGAGGTTATGATTCTGCAGGAATTGCCGTTATAGAAAACGATAAAATTCAAAGAAGAAGAAGTGTAGGAAAACTCATTAATTTACAAGAAAATATAAACAATAATAAAATTTTCGGCAACATAGGAATAGGTCATACAAGGTGGGCAACTCATGGAAAACCGAGTGAAGAAAATGCACATCCACATACCGACTGCAGCGGGAAAATAGTTGTTGTCCATAATGGTATAATTGAAAATTACATTGAATTAAAAAAACAACTACAAAAAGAAGGTCATAAGTTTGCTTCCGAAACCGATACCGAAGTAGTAGCACATTTAATAGAAAAATATTATAAAAATGATTTACTAAAGGCAGTAAAATCCGCTCTAAAAAATATAAAGGGAGCTTATGCTCTTTGTACAATATGCAGTGATGATAAAGAAAGAGTTGTTATTGCAAGAAAAGATGCTCCTTTAGTAATAGGAATAGGTAAAGATGAAAATTTTATTGCTTCCGATGTATCCGCTTTACTTCAATATACAAAGGATGTAATTTTTCTTGAAAATGGAGACGTTGCCGAAATCAAAGAAAATTCAATAAAAATATTTGATGAATCCGATAATGAAATAAAAAGAACTACTCAAAAAATCTTATGGAATGCAATTCAAGCTGAAAAATGTGGTTATAAACACTTCATGTTAAAAGAAATTCATGAACAAACACAAACTATTCAAGATACTTTCAGAGGAAGAATTTCTGATGAAGAAAATAAAATAATATTACAATCTATAAAACTCAACAAAAAAGAAATAGAAAATATATCAAGAATATGCATTGTTGCTTGCGGAACATCTTATCACGCAGGTCTTACGGCAAAGTTCTTATTTGAAAACTTAACGGGTATTCCAACCGAAGTAAATATCGCGTCGGAATTCAGGTATGGTAATCCTGTTATGAACGATAAGGTTCTTACAATATTCATTTCTCAATCGGGAGAAACGGCAGATACTCTTGCAGCGTTAAGACTTGCAAAAGAAAAAAAATCAAAAACCATTGCAATATGTAATGTAGTAGGTTCAAGTATCAGCAGAGAAGCAGATAATGTTTTATATACTCATTGCGGTCCTGAAATAGGTGTTGCATCTACAAAAGCCTTTACGGGACAATTGACAGCTCTTTATTTGTTTGTAATGTTTATTGCTTGGTATAAACAAACAATAACTGAAGAACAATTAGCTAAATTTATAAGTGATTTAAGAGATATTCCGACAAAAATATCTGAAACTTTAAAGCTGTCGAATAAAATAAAAGAAATTGCAAAATTATTTCAGAACACAAAGCAGTTTATATATTTAGCGAGAAATATAAATTATCCTATAGCGCTTGAAGGAGCGCTCAAATTAAAAGAAATTTCATATATTTATGCCGAGGGTTATCCGGCAGGAGAAATGAAACATGGTCCTATTGCATTAATAGATGAAACTATGCCGGTTATGGTAATAGCAACAAAAAGTAAAGTTTATGATAAAATATTAAGCAATATTGAAGAGGCAAGAGCAAGAGGTGCAAAAATAATTGCAATAGCAAATAAAGGAAACAAAGATATTATAAAAAATTCGGATTACCAAATTTTTGTTCCTGAGGTAGAGGAAACACTTTCTCCGTTAATAAATGTTATACCTTTGCAATTTTTTGCATATTTCGTTTCCGTTATGAAAGGTTGTGATGTTGACCAACCAAGAAACTTAGCAAAATCCGTTACTGTAGAATAAATATGACCATTTATACTATGGAATATATAATTAGCAACAAATTAATATAATAACATATAGAAGAAGATAAGAATGAAAACTAAAATAGCAATAATTGATTATGGCATGGGAAATTTAAGGAGTGTAGCCAAAGCTGTTGAACTTTGCGGTGCCAATGCCGATATAATAACGGATTCTGAAAAAACAAAAAATTATAACGCTCTAATATTACCGGGTGTAGGAGCCTTTGCACCTGCAATAAAGAAGATAAGAGAAAACAATTTTGATATTACAATTAAAGAACATTTAAAGGAAAACAAAATGCTTTTGGGGATTTGCTTGGGTTTTCAATTATTATTTTCTTTAAGTTATGAAGGTGGTGTTAATAAGGGACTTGATGTGATAAAGGGTAATGTAAGAAAATTCATACCAAAGAAATCAGAAAAACTA
>JAEEGL012692240.1_pt1 | contig 10422 bp, 6 predicted proteins | sample 9134231 | NCBI WGS metagenome assembly JAEEGL01 (sample SAMN16246548, study PRJNA631951) | gut metagenome | biome: gut microbiome; feature: rumen; material: fiber-attached | host: Bos | place: Iran: Karaj | collected 2018-10
AAAAAATCATTAAGACAAGCTTAGCAAAATAATAAAAGGAGACGTCGTCTCCTTTTATTGCTTTAATTCGCAGAAAATATTAACTAAATTTTCATCAAGCTTTCCTTCTTTTACCATTTCTTTTAAAATAAATAATGCTTTTTCATTAGGCATTGGCTTTTTATATGGTCTATCTGTTGAAACTAATGATTCATAAATATCTACTATTGTTATCATTCTAACTAATAATGGTAAATCCTTATCCTTTAAATGATTAGGGTATCCAGTACCATTTAAATATTCATGATGATTAGATGCAATTTCTTTAACATTATTATATTTCTTACCAAATTTTATATCCTGTAATATATCTTTAGTATATATAACATGCTTTTCTATTTCTAATCTTTCTTCTTGTGTTAAAGTACCTTTTTTAATTAATGCATCTTCTAATTCTTCTTCATTTAATATTTTTAAAATACCATATTTAGTATCATATTCTTTATTTTTTAATTCATTAATATAATTAATATCATCTTCACTTAAAAATGATGATTTATCTAATTTAATAATAAATTCTTTAGCTTTTAATATATATTCCTTTTCATAATCATATTCTTCTTTATTTATTTCATTAGATAAATATTTATTATCTATACAAGAATCAATTAATTGATATCTTAATATCATATTATTTAATTTACCTTCAAATCTAGTAGCCTTATTTAATATATTTAAAGGTATTATCATTTTTCCTACATCATGTAGCATTGCTGCTAAAACTAATTGGTCCTTATCATTATCTGATATTTCATAATAATTATTATCAGTAATATAATTTGCAAATTCATTACATATCTTAGCTACATTTATTGTATGGAATGCATTATATGGTGTTCTAGATTCAATTGCTTTAACCATTGCATTAACAAAAGAATCTAATAATTCTTTTATATCCTTGTATAAAAACATATTATTTAATAATACAGCTGATAGTGATGATAGAGAATAAATAATAGTTTCTACATCCTTACTAAAGGCTATTATTTCATCATTTTTAGTAGCATTGATCAATTGCATTACACCTAATACATTTTCTTCTCTATCAATTAAAGGAAGGACTAAAACAGATTTAGTATGATATCCTGTAATTGAATCATATTTTTTAGGACCCTCCCAATTAAATTCTTTATCCTTATAAACATCAGCTACATTTATTATTCTTTTTGTTCTAGCACAATATGCAGCAACACTAGATGAATTTATATCAAGTGGTGGTAAATTTATTTTTTCTAAATTACCACCTTTTTTTATATTCTGAGATTTAGTAATCATAAAGAAAAATTCTAATTTATCTTCATTTAATAAATATAATGTACCACCATCAGAATTTGATATATCCATACCATCTTCTAATATTTCTGTTAAAAGCTTATTATAATCATGCTCATTAGATAAATTAATTGTGATATTTAATACTTTTTCTAAATCCTTATTTAAAAGCATTAAAATCACCATCCTCTAGATATTTAATTGAATTAATAGTTTTATTATAATCCTTAATTTCAATTAAAATTGATACATCATTAGGTAATTCATTTATAAATTTATAAGCTTCTTTATAATCTATAATACCTTTACCTAATTCTAAATGAGAATCAACTATTTTATCATTATCATTTATATGTATATGTTTAATATATTTACCTAATACTCTAAACCATTCTTCTATTTTTATATTAGATATAGATGCGTGTGCTATATCTAGGCATACACCTATTCTTTCATGATTTATTTCAGACATTAATTGTCCTAAAAGATATGGATCTAGATCAAACATATTTTCAACATATATTTCTAAATCCTTATATTCCTCTATTAATTTTAAATAAATTTCTTTATGCTTATTAACCCAATTATCTCTATATATCTTACTTTTCATCCAAGTTATATAATTTGTATGAAAAACAACACCCTTACATTTTAATTTAGATGCAATATCAAGAGATGATTTTACTCTACCATATGATATTTTAGCTATTTTATCATCACTTGAATCTAGTGTAATATCGTAAAATACACCATGTAATGTATCATTTGTTCTCCCTAATTTTTGATACACATTTATAACTTCATTTAATGATTTATTATTATCTAAAAGTGCTGGGTCATAAAAATCATTATATTCAAATCCTAAATTATATTTTTTAGATAAATCTAGATATTTATCTAATTCTTCTATATTTGGAATAACATAATATCTCAATATAACGCCCCCTAATGTAATAATTATAACAATAATACATGTATTATTCAAGTTTATAGAGCATAAGAAAAAGAGCTATAAAAGCTCTTTTGCCAATGGATTGTTGTCTCCCAAGTTATTTCAGTTGAATCACGTATATTAGTTGTTGTTTTAGAGCCATAAATAGATAGAACCTTCCCTTATATTAATTGTTCTTAGATAATAAGAAACGTTTTGCCTTTTTCTTTTTCTTCTCTATTTTTCTTGCATCATATACATCTTTAAAACATAATCTCATTTTTTTAAATTCTAATTTTAAAAATTTATTTTGAGAATATGTTAATAATTTTTTTCTTCTCCACAAATTCTTTAAATATCTAAAAGGATGATATTTTATGTCTAACAATGTAGCTTCTGGATTATCTTCTACTATTTTAAATAATATATCAACAAATTTTTTTCTTTCTCTATTTGTAGACATTAATAAATATTTAGTTAAAGCTCTATCTAAAAATCTAGATAGAATCTTATTATTTTTAATTCTACGCAATGTGTTTTCATCTTTAATAAGCCAATTATAAGCTGAATGCTGTAAGATACTAAAGCTTCTAGATTTTAAGAATATAACATTATCTACATGATATAAAAGTATAGCAACTATACTTGATGATGATGAAAATGTTAAACATTTATTTTTAATTCTTTTATATTCATCAGAATAAAATGGTTCTTTATCCTTTAGTCCTGGTCCATCAAATGAATATATTTTTATTATAGAATTAATAATTTCCTTTTTAGAATATAATCCAGCATAAAATGCTAAATTACCACCCTTAGAGTGACCACCTAAAATCATTTTTTTATTATATTTTTGAAATATTTTTTCTGTATAAGCTAAAGCGTCATTTTGACATGGAGTTTCATCACTAAACCACATATTAAAATCTTCTCTCCAACCTACCATTGTTAAATCTGTTCCTCTAAATGAAATAAAAAGAAAATCATCTAACCAGAAGGTCATTGCATAAAATTGTTGTTTTTTTATAACATCAAAATTACATGAAATATCTGAAAAAATTATATTATCATATCTTGAGGTATCCTTAAATAATTTTACAAGCTTTAAATTATTTTTATAATTCATAGCTTCATAACATAAATTTTGGGCATTTTTTTCTATCATAACATTTTTTAAATTGTATGAAGCATATGCATTAGGAACGGTTCTTTCAAAAAATAAATATGATAATTGAGATAAAAGAAGGGCATCAATTTCATTAAATTTCATTTCATCAAATGATTTATTTCCATATTTTTTTAAAAAATATAATAAATTTTTCATGTTACACCCCTCCCTTATTATTAAAAATAAAAAATCACATAATAATTATCTTACTATGTGATTATATCATTAAAAATTTATTTATTTAATACTTCTTTTACATATTCTATATCTAAATCTAATAAAGTTGATATAGTTTTAACATCTGCACCATTTTTATGCATTGTCTTTATATTATTTATTATTGCTTCAGTCTTGCCTTCCTTAAGACCTTCTTTTATGCCTTCTTTTCTTCCTTTATCCTCTGCCATTCCAAGTTGGCTCTCACGCTCAAATCTTTCTCTTTCTCTATTGATGCCTCTTAATACAGCCTTCTCTGATTCATCGAATTCTTTTAACATTTGTGCAGCCTCCTTTATTACTTCTGATTTATCTGTTTCATATTTTGTTATATCCTTTTCGGATAACATTTTTAACGCTCTTTCTACCTCTATTTTACTATTTTTAGGTATTTTTGCAAGGCTTATAAAATATATGGTTAAATCATTGTAGTGCACATTTGTTGAATTATTATATAAATTTATTTTTTGTATATAATCTTTTCCTGCTATTTCATAATTATATATAAATATTACTATTGTCTTTTTATTTTTATATCCTGATTCTCTATATTTATATGATGCTGAATGCAACATACATAAATAATATATAGCTCTATTTATATCATATTCATATTCGCCATTTTCATTTTTGTTTTCATTTATTATTTTCTTTTGGGCTTCTATATCTATATTTAAGTCATCTGATATTATTCTTATATCATATGATACTGTCTTAAATGTCAATATATCCATTTCTTCATTTTCACCTAATTTAATATCTTCTAATGTTAAATTTAAATTACAGATATTATTAATCAACAATAATAAATAATCTGGTCTCCGTTTAATTAGCTCCTTAAAATAATAATCAGTTAATCCAATCTCTCTTAATTTCATTTTTTTCCCTCTTTCTAGCACAAAAAAACTAAGCGATTAAGCTTAGTCATTTTTGTATCTACTATAATAATAGTCAAATTATTCAGAAATTTTGGAAAAAATTTTTATTTTTTTAATTAAATTTTAGAAATATCTATTAAATTTAGGTTTTTACTGTCTAATCTATCCTCTAATGATGTGATTAATGCTTCTGCCGTATCAATAGCTGTAAGTACTGTTACGCCAGTTTCAATTGCATTTCTTCTAATTAAGAATCCATCCTTTTGATGTACCTGACCCTTTGATGGTGTATCTATAACTAAATCAATTTGATGACCTAATATTAAATCTAGAATAGTAGGCTCTCCTTCTGCAATCTTTTTTACATATGTAGCATTTACACCATTTTCAACTAAAAACTTATGTGTGTTTTTAGTTGCATAAATATGATAGCCATATGCTTCAAATCTCTTAGCTATAGGCAAAATTTCTTTTTTATCATCATCACATACTGTGATAATCATATTCTTATATTTTGGTAATCTAATATTAGCACCAATAAATGCTTTATATAATGCTTCATTAAATGTCTTTGATATACCTAAGCATTCACCTGTTGATTTCATTTCAGGTCCTAGATTAATATCTGCGCCTCTGATTTTTTCAAATGAGAATACAGGCATTTTAATTGCGAAATAATCTGCGTTTGGTTGTAAGCCTGGCTTATATCCTAATTCCTTTATTTTATGTCCTAAAATCACTTGTGTTGCAAGCTTAACAATAGGAATACCTGTTACCTTTGAAATATATGGTACTGTTCTTGATGATCTTGGATTAACTTCAATAATATATATTTCATCTTCTATTGCGATAAATTGAATATTAATCATACCTTTAACATGTAATGCGTTAGCTAGCTTCTTTGTATAATCAACAATCTTATCTATAGCTTTTTTAGAAATTGTTCTAGCAGGATATACAGATATTGAATCACCTGAGTGAATACCTGTTCTTTCTATTAATTCCATTACACCTGGAATTAATATATCATCTCCATCACATACTGCATCTACTTCACATTCTTTTCCCATTAAATATTTATCAACTAAAATAGGGTGATCCTGTGCAATTCTATTAATAATTCCAATATATGTAATCATATCCTGATCGTTAATAGCTATTCTCATGCCTTGTCCACCAAGTACATATGATGGTCTAACTAAAACAGGATATCCTAGCTCATGTGCTGCATCTAGTGCTTCTTCAACAGTAAATACTGTATGTCCTTTAGCTCTTGGAATATTAGTTTTTTCAAGAATTTCATCAAATAATTCTCTATCCTCAGCTGCATCTACGTCTTTAGCATCTGTACCTAATATTTTAACACCCATCTTAATTAATGCTTCAGTTAATTTGATTGCAGTTTGACCACCAAATTGAACTACGGCTCCATCTGGCTTTTCAATATTAACTACGTTTTCTACATCTTCTGGAGTTAATGGTTCAAAATATAATCTTGATGAAATATCAAAATCTGTTGATACAGTTTCAGGGTTATTATTGATTATAATTGTTTCATAACCCGCTTCTTCAAATGCCCATGAAGCATGTACAGAACAGAAATCGAATTCAATACCTTGACCAATTCTGATTGGTCCTGAGCCTAGAATTAATACCTTTTTCTTATTTGAAGGTTTAGCTTCATTCTTTCCATCATATACTGAATAGAAATATGGTGTTTTAGCTGCAAACTCACCAGCACAAGTATCAACCATTTTAAATGATGCCTTTATATTAAAGTAATTTCTTGTGTTTTTAACATCCTGTTCACTCTTACCAGTTATTCTTGCAATAACTGTATCAGGGAATTCATATTTTTTAGCAAGCTTCAATAATTCAATTGATGGCTCTTCTGTTTTTAATCTATATTCTACTTCAACAATATTATTGATTTTATCGATGAACCATTTATCAATTTTAGTTATCTTATTAATTAATTCATAGCTAAAATGACGTCTTAAAGCTTCAGCTATTCTCCAAATTCTTAAATCATCAATAAGTGATAATTTTTCCTCTAATTCTTCATCAGTTAGATTTTTAAAATCATAGCTCATTAAGGAATCTACATGCTGTTCAAGTGAACGAATAGCCTTCATTAGTGCACCTTCAAAGTTTGTGCAAATTGACATAACCTCTCCAGTTGCCTTCATTTGAGTTGTTAGTTTTCTTTTTGCAGATATAAATTTATCAAAAGGTAATCTTGGCATCTTTACAACACAATAATCTAGCATTGGTTCAAATGATGCAAAAGTCATTTTTGTTATTGCATTAGGAATTTCATCTAATGTATATCCTAAAGCAATTTTAGCTGTAACCTTAGCAATTGGATAACCAGTTGCCTTAGAAGCTAAGGCAGATGATCTTGATACTCTTGGATTAACCTCAATTACACAATATTCAAATGAATCAGGATTTAATGCATATTGAACATTACAGCCTCCTGTAACACCAAGCTCAGTAATAATTTTTAATGCACTAGTTCTTAGCATTTGATATTCCTTATCAGCTAATGTTTGTGATGGAGCAACTACAATTGAATCACCTGTATGAACTCCAACTGGATCAATATTTTCCATGTTACATACACAAATGCATGTACCATTTTTGTCTCTCATTACCTCATATTCTATTTCCTTCCAGCCAGCTATACATCTTTCAACTAATACCTGACCAACACGAGATAATCTTAATCCATTTGATAATATTTCTACTAATTCCTCTTCGTTATTAGCAATTCCTCCACCAGAACCACCTAATGTATATGCAGGTCTTAAAACGACAGGATAACCAATTTTATTTGCAAATTTAATACCATCTAATACATTTTCTACTACTAAGCTTTCAGCAATAGGCTCACCAAGCTTAATCATAGTTTCTCTAAATGCTTCTCTATCCTCAGCTTTAAATATTGTATCTCTAGATGTACCAATTAGCTTTACATCCTTATGATTTTCAAAGAAGCCATTATCAGCTAATTCCATAGCTAAATTTAAACCTGCTTGTCCTCCAAGTGTAGGTAATATACTATCAGGCTTTTCTTTTAATATTAATTCTTCAACAACCTCAATTGTTAAAGGCTCAATATAAACTCTATCTGCAATATCCTTATCAGTCATTATAGTTGCTGGATTTGAATTTAATAAAACAACCTCAACGCCTTCCTCTTTTAAAGCTCTACAAGCTTGAGTACCTGCATAATCAAATTCTGCAGCCTGTCCAATAACAATTGGACCTGAGCCTATAACTAATACTTTTTTAATTTCTTTATTTCTAGACATTCTCTTTTCCTCCCATCATTTCAATAAACATGTCAAATAAATATCCAGAATCTAGTGGACCAGGACATGCCTCTGGGTGAAATTGAACTGTAAATATATTTTTACCAACATATTTTAAGCCCTCATTAGTCTTATCATTAACATTGATAAAGGCTGGAATACATTTTTTAGGATCTAAAGATTCTTCTTCTACATAATATCCATGATTTTGAGATGTTATATATACCTTATTATTAATTAAATCCTTAACTGGGTGATTCCCACCTCTATGTCCATATTTTAATTTTTTTGTATTAGCACCAGTAGCTAAAGCCATTAGCTGATGACCTAAGCAAATCGCAAAAATAGGAATATTTGTATCATATAATTTTTTAATTTCTTTTATTATTTCTACATTATCCTTAGGATCTCCAGGTCCATTTGAAAGCATAATTCCATCAGGCTTATCATTTATTATTTCAGATGCTTTAGTGCTTGCAGGATAAACAATAACATTTAATCCTCTTTTATTTAAATTTTTAGCAATTGATGCCTTAGCACCAAAATCTAATAATGCAACCTTTTTACCTTCGCCCTTTAATTCATATTTTTCTTTAACAGTAACCTTATTTACTACATCCTTAGCTTTAAAGCTTTTAATCAATGGTAATACTTCTTCTAAATCATAATCAGGATTTGTAGTAATCATACCATTCATTGTTCCCTTTTCTCTTAGGATAATAGTTAATTCTCTTGTATCAATACCCTCAATACCTGTAATATCATTTTTATTTAAATAATCTAACAAAGACATTTCATTTCTGAAATTTGATGGATATTTAGCAAGCTCATGTACAATAAAACCATCAACAAATGAACCTCTTGATTCACAGTCTGCTAAATTAATACCATAATTTCCAATTAATGGATATGTCATGCATACTGCTTGTCCACAATAAGAGGGATCTGTTAAAACCTCTAAATAACCTGTCATAGATGTATTAAATACAATCTCAGATATTATCTCTTTTGTTGAACCAATTGAATTACCTTCAAATACTGTTCCATCTTCTAATATAAGATATGCTTTCATGACTTTTCCTACCCTTTCTTTGTTTAAAAATAGAGACAATAAGTTTTTATCCTATTGTCTCTATTAATTAATATAAAATTAAGTGATTTTAGACATTAGGATAAGTCTTTATTAATAATTAATTTATTACTTATTAATTCCTATTTAAACATCCGTAATATTATATCACTAAAAATTTTATTTGTATAATACTTTTTGAAAAAAATTTAAATTCGATTAAATTTGTGAAAAATCGAATAAAATACAATTTATTTTACTTCACTACCAGATTTGTTATAAGTATAAAAGAGTAGACGTTTTCAAAAAAGAGTTGCATTTCTATGATATCAGACATTTTTTAAAATATTTATTAAAAAATATTAATAAAAATACTTTACAGAATCAGAATATCAAAGTAAAATAACAAAGTATTCTTATGTATGGCATTTATTTAAAATGTATTTTAAATATTTGAATAGTGAGAAGCAAGGAGAATTATTGAAATGTTTGATAATATTCATGAAGAATGTGGTGTATTTGGAATATTTGAATCAAAACCTACAAATGTTGCAGAAACCGCATATTTAGGTCTATATGCATTACAGCATAGAGGACAGGAATCTTGTGGTATTGCAGTGTGTGATGATGGAGTATTCCGTCAATATAAGGGCTTAGGTCTTGTAGGTGAAGTTTTCACTAAAAAGAATTTAGAAGACTTAGGAATTGCTAATATGGCATTAGGTCATGTTAGATATTCTACTACTGGTGTAAATAATTTAAATAATGTTCAACCACTTGTTGTAAGACATATAAAAGGAAATTTAGCATTAGCACATAATGGTAATTTAACTAATGCTGCTGAATTAAGAAGTCATTTCGAGCTTAATGGTGCAATCTTCCATGGTACTTCTGATACTGAAGATATAGCTTATTCTATTGTAAAAGAAAGATTACAATCTAGATCAATAGAAAATGCAATTGAAATGGCTATGTATAATCTAAAGGGTGCTTATTCTTGTTGCTTAATGAGCCCTTCTAAATTAATCGCATTTAGAGATCCATATGGATTTAGACCACTATGCCTAGGCATTACAAAAAATGGTGGTTATGTTATTTCTTCTGAATCTTGTGCTATAGATGCCGTAGGAGCAATGTTTTTAAGAGATATTGAGCCAGGTGAAATATTAGTAATATCTGAGGAAGGATTAAAATCAATTAAAACACATACTTCTAAAAAATCAGCATTTTGTGTATTTGAATTTATATATTTTGCTAGACCTGATTCAATCATTGAAGGCTCTAGTGTTCATCAAGCTAGAATTAATGCAGGTAAGATATTAGCTAAGGAAGCTCCTGTAGATGCTGATGTAGTTATAGGTGTACCTGATTCTGGATTAGATGCAGCTCTTGGTTATTCTAATGAAAGTCATATTCCTTATGAAATAGGCTTTGTTAAAAATAAATATATTGGTAGAAGCTTTATTCAACCATCTCAGGTTGAAAGAGATTCTGCAGTTAAAATAAAATTAAATGTTATTAAAGAGGCAGTA
>JAEEGL012949197.1_pt1 | contig 10422 bp, 9 predicted proteins | sample 9134231 | NCBI WGS metagenome assembly JAEEGL01 (sample SAMN16246548, study PRJNA631951) | gut metagenome | biome: gut microbiome; feature: rumen; material: fiber-attached | host: Bos | place: Iran: Karaj | collected 2018-10
CGCCGTCATGCACGTATTGCCAGGAGCACGACGAGCGTACAGCTCCGGGATGGCACTCAGCCATGTGCGACGCCCCGGACGGGTATCGTCTTTCTGTGCCATCGCGGCCTCAAACGTCTTGGTCTGCGTATTGTACCAGTCTTGATAGGCATACTCCACATAGTACTCTGGTGAAGCGCCGATGCCTCGCATAAAGTGACGAGTCATGCCCATCAGCATGCCATTGGCCGTGAAGAGCGTCATCTGTGTGTCATCGCTGATCTCTGCCACACCATCTATCAACTCATACTGCGTGATGCCAGCCTTTCCGTATCGGGCAACAATGTCACGATAGCTGCTGAACTCCACAGGATAGCCCAGCGCATCGCCAGCCGCCCCACCAATCAGCGAACCCCTTACGAGGTCAAGTCTATAATCCTTATTCTGCATCATTTTCAACTTTATTGTTGAGTAACAAATCAAATTTAGTTCACACAAACATCGTCTTTTTAACAACGAATTCAGACGAATTGCACAAATTAGACGAATAGCATGTGTTTCAGGAATTGCACAAATAGCAATGCTCAGCAATTTGTGTCATTCGTTAAATTCGTTGTTTAAAAAACAATTGTGTTCATCTACTTATCTGTATTCTCCAATCCATTGTCGAGATAGCGCCAGGCCGACTGCTTCGTCTATCCCTCGCGCTTCTATACAACTAAAATTATAGTCCTTTCAAATCTTTTCTTTTTAGCGTGCACTCAGTTCCTAATTCCATTTGTGGTAATCCTTATCCAGAACACCCAATGGCTATATAATTAATATACATTTACTCCACCATATATATTTTCGCATCAATCTTCACCCAATAATCGTTTACCAGGTTCACCTCCTCCACCCTACAGAAAAAAGCCTTTCCTGCATCCATTAATCGGGAGATGACAAGATTCAGTTCACGCGGCACATAGCCAATACGTATCTTTTCGAAATAGATGGCTATTGCATTCTTGTCATAGCGATTCGTTGGATTACGCTGCATACGGAGCACCATACCTTTCTTCAACAATGGATACACCTTATCTATCTTGTTGCAGTGCGTCGTACCTGCTACCACGATGTCTAACAGAAATATTTCGCGACTAAAAGGCTGAAGGCTGTTGGGCAGCTTCGACCCCATCATTTCCAACAATTCTGGACTAATCTTTACTATCTGATTCTTTTTCATACTCATTCAACTTTTCGACAACACTTCCACTATCTTCTGTAGCCAGTCACGTTCTTTTTCTAACATCTCTATCCTAACGCGAATCTCTTCCTGTTGAGCCGAAATCCACTCCATATCGTACAGCTTCTGCCTATAGGTAAAAGGAAAACTATTTTCCAAATGTTCGATTTCTTCCTTGATAGCACTAATCTGCTCTTTCAGCTTGGCCACGCGCTCCACCCATTCATCTACAGTGTCGTTATCGATGGAAGCCGATGGCATTCCCGCATCCAGTTCTTGCTCTAACTGACGAAGCTGTTCCAATTCCCCTTTTTCATACGCTTTCAGTACCCTCAAAAACATTTCTCGCTCCCATTCCGTCTGCTCTGGGTGAAGGTCGGGATGCAACCTGTGAACCATCTTGCGATAAAGGCGCTTCAACTCTATATAGTCCTTTAGTTGGTGTTGGTTGTCCTTTTCATTATGACTTTCCAGAAACCCCCTTGCTTCCTTTATGCGTTCTTCTTCATGTTGCAGGTTCTCATTATAGGTCTGTGCAGCTTCCTTCACCTGTTCCTCTACAACCTCCTCGTCAGGTTTCTCGCCCCTATTTGCATAAGCCTGGAGTGAGTCACGTCGAAGCTTCAGCAAGGCAATATCATATTGCAGCGACAACTCCTCATATAGCAGTTGTCCAATGCTTTCCATATACAAGGCCTCCAGTCGAGGCTTCTCATCGTTGAGCATTTCCTCACGCCTGCCAACAAGCTCCGAATACTCCTGTTGCAACCGCTCATATTCCTCTTGCAATTGTTTTTTCCTTGGGCTGATGACTATCGTCTTCACTCCGTTGTTCCTTTTTTCTCTCATTTATTTAGATTGCGTAATTCGCTCTTCTCCCATGTTACTATGTTGATTTCCGCAAGTAGCCGTTCAATGGCAGAATTAATTAGTTTATCCTTATGTTCTACTCCTTTTAGCTTATTCTTCAAAGATTTGCATCTCTTTATACCCCAACGCAACTTATCTCGGTCACAAGCCTTCACATACAGCTCGTTTTCTGCCATTTGTTCCTCTATTTCCCTAAAGGTAATAATGTTAATAACAACTGTTTTAACAAAACTCCTTGTTCCGTTATCAACAATCAAATCAATGATATCCATCTGTTCTTCTTTTGGAGTATTGATGGCTTTTCTAATGTAAGTGATTGCATCTTTATAATATTTTGTCTTGGCAAGTGCCTCCTCTCGTTTGCCATAACCTTGTAGAGAATACTTGCACACGTTATCTAAATCTTTTATACAACTATCAACAACTATTTCCACCTCATCAATTTTACCCATATACATTAGCTTTGAAAGTCCATTAAGAGTTTTGATAATTTTGATGATTTTGGACTTCACTACAGAGGGGGATAAATCATATTCCTTGATACGCCCAATTATTTCCCTATTATGCCATTTGAAATAATTCTCTTTTGTTTTTGACTTGCTACTTGTCACATGATAACCTCCGCAGAAATTGCAAAAATAGCTTTTAACTGGAGCTTTCCCTTTCTTTTCGCGAATAGAGTCTCCGTTAAGCTCAATGAATCTATCTGCCTTCGATTGGGTCTCGAAAAGCATCTTGTTCTTCCCGCACCCACGGCAGAAAACAATACATTTGGAAGGTCTAATACTACTCATAGTTTATCTTTTCTATATGCATCCAAGTCGGTAATAGACTGTGAGACTTCACTTTTTTGGCACAATGGTCTTGACCTCTGAATGAATAAGATCATACCATATATCGTAGTATGATAATGACTTCTTACTTTGATCTCCTGATTTTGCATGTAATGCTAATGGTTCCGACTGAATGTCATCTGGTTGATGATACTTTCCGTATTGAGATGGAGACTCTTTCATCTTAATATCTTTTAGGAAGTTCAACAAACGGCTTCCGTCAATTTTGAGATCCTTAATACCATTCTTGGCAGCTAGGGAAACCTTCTTGTTCATTTCTTCGCTCTTCTGCTTTGTTTCACCTATTATTTCGCGGATTTCCTTTCTGACAACTTCCCTGGAATAGGTTATTGCACCCCTTCCTCTAGAATACAATGCCTTTCCCACCTTCTTACGGTGCTCCTCAAAACCACAGCCCATATTAGGGCCTTTCTTTTTCTTATTATTAGCCATATCTCTATCTCTTTATTTCCATGCATCCCAGTCAGTTCCATAGTCGAAACCTCCTAAGGCCTTCCCAAATTTTCTACCTTTCTTCACTGTCGAATCTTCTCTCACTCCACGTATATTTTCAAATATGTCACGAAGTGGTTTCTTCTTTATTTCGTCGGAGGCAACACTAATGGACAATCCATAGGCCGTTGATAGAACTGGGCATAGGGAAGAGTTTTTAAACAGTAACTTGTCATCAAACAATTTGCTCTTCCAATTATCATAAGAGATTGTGTGAATCTCTTTAAAGTCATTATATGGATATAATATATCCTTGAATGTACTACCACCACCCGTATATATCAAAGGCCGGTTCTTCAATGCATCAGTCAAGCGTCTTATTTCCAGATCTGTTTGACACTTGAATTCGACCTTCAGGCGTTCTACAAGATTGGTACAAAGCTTTAATACTTCTGAATACAAAGCTGTCGAGTGTTTTTTTATTATCATATTGGAGGGAGCTTCTTCCGGCGACATTGAATCGATACCTGTCAGGAAGTTCAGACCCTTATCGACAGAGAAAAAGTCATAAACCTGTGGTTGACCATTTTCAATTGTGAAGAAAGATATGTCTGTTGTACCTCCACCAATATCTATTATAAGGTTCATTCCCGTAGACACCTTTCCACGGCCTACCATCGGTTTCAGACAAGCATAAGCCTCTGGGAAAACAAGTAATCCGAAATCATCTTTAATCTTGTCTGAATATCGCACAACCTTTGTCAGTTCTAATAATTGTTCGTAACTACAATTCAAGAATCTTTCCTTATCGTTCTTAAAAACATCTTCAACCAAACGATATGCACTCACGATAAGAGACACCGCTATTGCTTTGGCATCGTCAAGATGTGCGCTATCAGTTGGCGCTCCCATCTGTATCGTAAAGTTCTGACCGTATTCCCCTTCCAATTCAAAGAGAATAAAGGACAGATACCAAACCGTATAATAGGCAGCCTCCCACAGTTTCATATTGGGGGAATCATAGTTACGGAACACCGCCTGTTTAAAATATCTTTTGACCTTACATTTCTTTTCATTAGGTGCGAACCCGTAATGAATCTTTCCGTCAGTGTCTATATAGATAACTGAAGGCAAAGTGTACTGATTGCGACCATTCAAATCCTCAAATGTTTGGAATTTGTAGTGTGTTTCAACACCCTGTTTATCTTCTATGCAGACCTTTGTCTGATGTGTTCCAAAATCAAGCCCTACGGTAATCATATAATTCTAATAAGGTTAAGTGACATCAGCTGCTCATCAACATTGATTTGAGCGTCTTCATTAATGATGGCCAGTCGGTCTTCCATTTCTTTTTTTAATCGTTCTAACTGGCCATTATCCAGACGAATGATGTTTTCAAGTCTACGACGTTCCTTATCATCATTAAACACAAATTCCAACATGTCTTCCCTTTCCCTGATACGGGCTTTGATAATATCCATACGGGAACGGTAGTATTCTTTTGTCTGGGCTTCACTGTGAATGCGTTCACTCTCAGCCTGACGGCGAAGTTCGGCCTGCCTGTTATTTCTCTCAGCTTTTACTTCAGCAGTAAAATCGTAACGTAAGTCTGCTATTAAATCTGCATCAAAGAGGTCTGAAGAAGGATTGTATTCAAATCCCTGAGACTGGCTGACACTATATAGACGGTCGATGACGGCTTGGCTATGTACTATTTCCCGATTAGATATGTTAAATACAAATGGCTGCATGGATTCACTATGCTTTTGCACACCTTGTACCATTCGAGTAATGGTAAACTGAAACATACCCATATAATATGCAGAACCAGTTTTCAAAATATCATCTGATTTGAGAGAGTAACAGAAAGACGTTTTCGCTTTGTCTTCATTGTTCAAGAAATATTTCAGACACGCCTGAATGATGGGGTGATATATATTCAAGAACAATAATGACCTATCATCGTAGGCTTTTTGCTGGCTAAAAGTCACATAGATGTGCTCCATATCTTCCAACGAGCGACGGAATCGTCTAAATGCGAGATTATTCTCTTCTCCATCGGCCTGGTTACGTAGCAAGAACTCTGAGAAAACCTTCTGGTCGCTCAATGGAATCTTTATCTCGTAGACATCGTTTCCGAGGTTAGTCAGGTTACAGGTAGTGAGGTGCTTATCAATGACAGACTCCAGATAATTCTTTAGTTCGGTTTCTGTAACATAAGCATTATTGTGTAAGATACGCTGAATCTCATTTTGGAAATAAGCATCGTTTGTCAGTGTGTCAGTCATTCCTTCTTCGAGATGGCGAATAATCTCCTTCTCGTTTTCGAAGGCCTGACTTATCTCGTCAATCTTTCGTTTCTTTTCCTCATCAGTTAGTTTGCTTGTGTATAGTTCTCGCTCCAACTTGTTATACAAATCCTGTATTGTAATGTTTGAACCTGCCGTGACAGGAGCATCAAGGATTGCTTCCATGTCACCGATGGTGCCTTTGAATATTCCGATTCTATCCAGCAAACGAATATATATATCTTCCTGAATAGAATTGGCAACAACCAAATTATAGATATTCACCACAGGGGATTTCTGACCGAAACGGTCAATTCGGCCAATACGCTGCTCAACCACCATAGGATTCCAAGGGAGGTCATAGTTGACCATAGAATTACAGAACTGCATATCAAGTCCCTCACTACCGACCTCGGATGACAAAAGGATGTGGTTTTCTGGATTCTTCTTGAAGCTCTCCAGTATTTCAGCCCTGTTATCCACCTGTCCGTGAATAATCAAGCTTCCATATCCTTTCCTTTGCAGCCGTATATGGAGATATTTAAGTGTTCTTCTGAAAAGAGCAAAAACCACTAGTTTCTTAGTGCCGTGTTTGAACACTTCCTCAATAATCTCAATTAGTTTCTCAAATTTTGCGTCCTCAAATTCGGAATACACATCAATGCCTTCATCCAGTGATTTTTCTGAATTAAGATAACCATATACACTACTGGCCACCTGACGTTTCTTTTGAACCAGACCAAGAGCACCACCTTGTGTGAGTATTTCCTCTCCCCATTCATCCGTATAAGAGTTGTCCTCAATATATTGTTCAATTACGTTGTCAAATTCTATTTGTTCGTTTTCCGTTAGTACAACTTTCTGTAAGTGCGGCTTTCTCTCAGTCTGAGACATATCTGTCGTGACCTCTCTCTTGCGAGTACGTGAGAAAATGTTGTTCATTACGCTCATGGCATTCAGGAGATACTGAAGACGGGCACGATTTTCCATATTGTCACCATAACTGAGGCGTTCGATTATCTCTTGGTATATTGGGTCACATGAAAACGCTTCGTCAACCCGAACAGATTTGGTGTAGATTTCTTCATCGTCAGAATTTGAGAAACTTGTCTGAATCACAGCATTAGACAGTTTGTCCGCAATAGAAGGAAGTGGCTGTTTGTGATTTAGAGCAGATATGGCTTCAACAAAAGGCCTATTCTCCTGTAGACGGGCATTAAAAATCTGATAATTAAAATACCTGGAACTGTCAAGCAGGTGAAGCAAATTATAGAGGTTCTCTGTACTGATCACTATTGGAGTAGCTGTCAGGAACACGGCAGACTCAGCCCTTCCCATCACAAGGTCAGCTCCCTTATAAGTCTGTGTTTCGCTGTTTCTCATCTTGTGTGCCTCATCGCACAAGACCAGACTAAACTTTCTGTCTGTTTCGCTTAGATATTCTGCAAAATTCGGCGTCCTCCTTGGCATTTCTTCTTCATCTTTCTTTGATGAACGTATCCTTATTCTTTCGTAATTGATGATAGCACGGACTCGGCCATCATTATCTTCCAAATCTGAAATAAGGTCTTTTGTGCTATCATATATTTTGAAAGCCAAGCCAAACTTCTCTATTAGCTCTTCACGCCATTTGATCTGCAACGACTTGGGACAAACAATCAAAACGTTCCTTAATTCGCGTCGGGCTTTTAACTCTAGCATGATATGACCGGCCTCAATGGTCTTACCAAGACCAACCTCGTCAGCAACCAGTAAACGCCTTGTAGGTGAGTTCAAAAATTTCAATAACGGTTTGAACTGATAAGCTCGGAAGAGAGTCTTCGAAGCCTTTAATGAGGATATAGAACTGTTGTTGGAACTGCGAATTTTAAATGAAGTGTTTCTTTGGGAAAACTCAGAGAATGTGCCAAACATGCCATTGATGCAACGCTCGTATGGATTGGAAATATCACAGTCAGCGATAAGTTCTGTCTCTAAAGCTTCATTGGCATACTCTCCCCAGTTGACCATGTATAACTGTCTGCCACGACGAGTAGGATACACTTCCACGATGACACCCTTTTTCCCCGTGTCATCTCGTATCACTTTATCGCCAATCTTGAACATACTCATAAATCTTATTGTTTACTATTCATCCCCGTCTTTATTATCATAATAGCCAGCTTCATAGCCTTCCTCATAACCAAGCTGGTAATCTTTTCTCTTTTTGCCTTTATACTTACAACCGTCATCGTACTGTCCACCCCAGCCATTATCTGATACAGCATCGTCTTCGCCATCATCATATCCATTTTCATAGCCTTCTTCGTAGTAGCGTGAAATAGTAGTCTGTTTTATTGGCTGGTGTTGTTGCAATTCCGTTTTTTTCTTCTCTACTTTATCAGGAACATCATTATTCATCATAGGAGTTTCTGAAACATGATATGGTTCAGAAGGGTAATATGGTGCTTGATATTGATATGATGGTTGAGTAACTATTTCCCGTTGTTGCTGTTTCGGTTGCTCTTTATAATTGGAACCACACGAGCAAATTAAAACAGCACAGAACAGGATGATAGCCATATAGCACCCATAGCCATTGTTGCAGGGGTTAATGTAGATGCTTTTGAATCGTGCTGTTGTATCTTTCTTTGCCATCATTTCATTATTCTATTATTTCTTTGCCGTTTCGTTTGCAAAAATAATAAATAATAAGCACAAACCATCAATTTTTGTTAGTTTTTTTCTACAACTTGCTCATTTATGGCGATTATTGGGCAAAAGCCAATCCCATTCCTTTCAGCACATTCTTGGCTACTAAGTTCCAAGTCTCTTTATTGACAACACCATCTCATCATCTTCGCTAATAATACACCCCCAATGGAAGTCCTCGGCAACTTCCCCAAACTGTCAATCCTTCTTTTAATTATTATTGTCATTCACATCCTCTATTCCATTGTCAAGATACCGCCAGGCCTTCAGCTTCTCATTGATGCGAGGGAGGTCTTCGGCCTTCAGCTCGTCGTAGCGATAGAAGTTCAGCTCGTCCTCAAGGTTCGACATCATGACACTATGGCCAATCTTATTGCCATCCACGCGCATGATGAAATCGGCGAACGATTCGCCCTCCTTCTGCGTCAGCGACATGATGGCATCTACGATATGCTGCCCGAACCCCATCCTGAACAGACTACCGGGCGTGGCATATCCCATCTTCAACACATCCTGAAGCAAGGCCACGATGCGCTTATTGACGTCGCAGGAGTCCTTCGCCACTCGGATCAGGTGAGCGATATAAGGCTGGCCCAGAATATCCTTCTGGTCTTTGAACTTAGCCATCGCCATGTCCACAGCCTTGACATAGAGCGGGAACGTCACCTTGTCGACGTAGTCGAAGTCCACCACGTATTCTATCTCGCCGTCGCGCTTGGTCTTCAGCATCTCCAATAGCTTCTGGATAGTCTCGCCTACTGTGTTGCCACAATAAGTTATGTCGCTATAGTTGGTCTCGCCATGCACCTTGCCGTCCTCGCCGATGGTCAGGCTGATATATTCCTTCTTGTTAGCGCGATAGTCGTTAAGGTTCACCACCTGCTTGTTTGCACGAAGTCCAAACATGCTGCTATGCTGCTGCACGAAGGTCATCCATAGCGCCTCTAACTTCACCGCAGCTTCAGGCGCAAGCACACGTCCGGAATGTCCTCCCAACCAGTCAAAGTCGGGAATCTCCTTCATGATTTCCTCGGAAGGCAGAATCGGCAGACAGGTGGGATTAATCATGTAGTCCATAGCGATGTCGGCATAATAGACCACCCTGCCTTTGCCCGCCCAATCGGTGTCGACGTATGGTTCCGAGACGAAATAACCGCTCATGCAGACACCGGCACTTTTCCTTCCGCAGCACACCATGAAGAAGCGGTCGCCGAAGTGGGCCTTCTCATGCTCATGGATGCTCCAGTTCATGTGTTCGCACTCCATGTTTTCCAGTAGTTGCTGGTAATCATCCATCTTAAAACTCGAAACCTCTGGGTTCCAAAACAAGATAATCGTGTTCTTAGTCTTCATCTGAAATCGTTTTTGGGGGCATTTTGTTATCGGTTTCCAACTTATTTATTATCAGCTGTTCTGAAAGAGTTATCTTGGAATAATAATCCTCAAATGACTCTGCTTTGAAACAAACCCCCATTCCATGCATGGACATGGTACCTCCCAAACCTTTGAGCGTTTTGAATGGAAGTTTGGATGAAGTCCAATCTACAGGAACAATATAGCCTCCCTTTTTCCTATCCAAAACATGCATATACGAGATTACTTGATACAGGTCTTTAGTTTGTACATCGCTCCAATCGTCGTACCATTTATATTTTGCATCAAGTACCATCTCTGGACTCAAGAAATCAGGATAGCACCAACCTGAGCCGTCCGTAAACAGACTCTTATGCCCTTTCCCCTCTTTGTTTCTTGGATGTTCAAAGCCTATGTCTGCAAGGAATGTGTTCAGATATTCCTCCCATAGCCAAGCGCCATCAAACAGTACTCCGTAGATTTCATCATCGTCTCGCCCATATTTCATTTCCTCCTGACGAAGTATCTGCAAGCAAAGTTGCTGCAACGGTCGATACTCACCATAATAGGGGTGGCTGATGGGACGAAGATTCGACCTATAGGTCATTTTGCAGGATAAAATCTCTGAAAACGCCTTTATCTACAAGTCTTTTGAGCGATCAAGCAGCTTGAGAGCCAGATTGGCCAAACGATTTGCCCTATGGGTCATTTTGCAGGATAAAATCTTCCG
>JAEEGL012962496.1_pt1 | contig 10422 bp, 9 predicted proteins | sample 9134231 | NCBI WGS metagenome assembly JAEEGL01 (sample SAMN16246548, study PRJNA631951) | gut metagenome | biome: gut microbiome; feature: rumen; material: fiber-attached | host: Bos | place: Iran: Karaj | collected 2018-10
ATCTTTAACTTCTTCTATTTTACGAATAGCAGATAATAATTTAGAGAAATCTTCTTTTTCATCTATCACAAAACTTAAATCTCTCCATAAAATCTGATCCTGCATAGTTTCATAAATATAAGTTTTTTCTGTTTCTTCACTTCTTAAACCTTTTATAGCCTCAAGAGATATTTCTACAAATGTTAAGTTTGCATTCTCTGGCAACTTAAATGCCTTTAATATAACTGGATGAACAGTTCATATAGTTCATATCTCTTTTTTATTAAACAATATCTTACCTTGTTTTTTAGGATGGAAATATAGCAAATCCGTAGCTTCATAAGTAACCTTTCCATTCAATTCAAAATCATGTAACAATGCATCAATTACTGACTTAGATTCCAATAAAGTATCTTCTTCCCGTAAATTAATGGATTTCTTGTACATAAAGAACGCAGCGTGTAATTGCTCATCCAAATGTGCAGCAGCAAACTCTGGTGAAATACTATTACTAGGCTCATTTTTAGTCCAGACTTTTCCTGTATCAAAATACTTTATTTCATCAAAAAATTTTGAATTTTTAGCTGCCACTTGCAAAAATTGATATAAGAAATTATCGCGTAATAATGGACATTCTGGATTTACTGGATTAGTCAATGTAATAAAGTCATCCCTCGTTTTCCCAAATGGTTGAACCACTTTTTCACTAACCCGTGGATAATTTTCTCACTGATCAAAACGACATTTTTCCACTAAACACTCCTCTATAATACGTATAACCTCAGTATTTCAAATAAAACTTTGGCTTTGAATCTGCGTAAGTGGAGCTGTTAATTTTATTTCTTCATACCCCCAAATTCTAGCAACGTCTTCAGCCACATCTGCACTAATAGTTATATCATCTGGTCCTCTCCATAATGGCACAGTTACTTGATTTCATTCTACTTTAAATCCTAAATTTCTTAAAATTTCAGAAGCTTTATTCTGAAAATCATCCCTTTTATCATCTTTTCCAAATATAAACTGATTCATTTCATCCCAATTAACTTCAATAGTCGTTGGTTGAACTGGATGTAATCATGATTTAACATATGAACTCACTCCTCAAATTTCATAGTTTCATAAATCTTTTGCATAAAATTTTAATTCGTCTAAAAACAATAATAACGCATATAACGAATATGTAGGAGCTATATGTTTTTCATTTCTAAGCTCTGAATCAGATCTCAATCATAATCTAACTCATGTTTTACGAATTCTTACAGGATCAAAATTCGCTATCTCTACCAAAATATTTTTAGTTTCCGATGTCACTCCACTATTTAATCATCACATTATTCATCATAAACATAATGCTTTTTTATCATCAGCAATTACAATATCTTGAGGTGTAAGAATATGTTCTTTTTCAAACAAATCTACAAATTTCTCTCATTCATATGCATCACGTACATGAATATTCCCTTCAATTTTATCCGCATCGAAAAAATGAACAGGATTTCATGAAATGTTCATAAAAATATTAGAAAAATCTACCCAATTATTTATACTTCCATTCCCTAAATCTAAATTCTGTAAACGCATGTAAAAATCTGACTCTTTTACTTCTACATTATTTAATTCAAGTAAAATATAATTATTTAATCCTTCTGTTTCACATATAACAGATTTCTTTCATTTTTTTTCTCCATGTTCTAACAAATCCAACATATTTGTATTCTCAAAATCATCTTGATATTTTGATAATGCATTAAATCAGATTTTTCATTGAGGTTTATACATCGAATTAAACTCCCAAGCTACTCCAAAATGTCACGTTAAATCAGGACGATTTGTTAATCATTTATTATCTATATCCAAAACATAACTATCTAACCATTCATATTTATCAGTTAGTGGAGTCCCTAAATCCTCATCAGAAATATCAGGAAGATCTTTATCTAATTCCCATATCCAAAACTTATCTGCATCTTCATTTATTCATAATTCATTTTTTGAACATATCATTCAATTCGAATCTACTCAACGTAATTTTCTAGGAGCTATAGTTATTCACGCTTTTTCAAAAACCGTTCATTCTAAAGCAACCGCCACATACTTAACTCCTTGAACATTTGAGGCCCCACAAACTATCTGAAATTGTCATTTATCTCCGCAATCTACTTGACAAACACTCATATGATCAGAATCTGGATGATCTACTGCACTAATTACTTTTCAGATTACTATACGTTTATCTAATTTACGTTCAATTATCTCCTCTATTTCTACTGTTTTTAATATCAAATTATTAGCAATATTCTCTGGAGTATCCTTGATATCAATATACTTTCTAATCAACTGTGAATGATATTTCATTACTCAAAAAAATAATAAATTTAAAAAATCTGAATGAATAATATCGTTTGAAGGTATGATTTCAAGTTTTTATACAGAATATAAATTTTAACAAATTTTCATACAAAAAAGTTGCAAAATAAAACAAAATATATTATAATCAGCGGAGTACAAATTTATAACATTCCAATATGAATGAAAATCTTAAACAAAATATTAATTATTCCAATTATATTAGGTTATCTTTGTTTTAGCCTAGTATATGCAGACAAAGACAACTCTGACTGCTGAATTTTTTGAGTATTGCCATACCAACAAAAATGAAAAGATAATTGATTCAATATAGTATATAATTCTCGAGAAACAAATAAATGATTTGCAAACTTTCTAACAATCGATCAACAAAAGGCAATCATAACAAACCAAGACCTAAATACCGCCATATTAAATTTAAAAAAATATTGTTGTGAAAAAGAAATGTGATGATTAACCCAAAAATCCGAAACCTGTATCAACGATAAATCATTTTTTAACGAAAATAGTTTAGATAGTCCATACCTATTTGACCATATATTCGATGTGATAATGAGGAGATTAAATTGATTAAGTTGAGACTACAATATTTATAAAGGCATGACATTAGATGACAAATGAGCAGAACGAAGATCTAAGATTACAAAACAAGCCACATCCACCTGATGATCAACTCCTCAAACTATCATAGATTTATATTCATGATTTCGAACAGAGAGCTCCCCTGATTTAGGATATAACATTGCAGATAAAGTAAATAAGGTGTTTTTAGAAAAAAACCATCAAGATTTTTTATCTTACGTAAGTTGAAAAAGGTGAGAGGAATCAGAACATATTGCTAAAGCAATAAAAGATTATAACAAACGATCTCTTTATGATAGATATATAAACGCATGCGCACTAACTGAATTCTTTTATGAATTGTTTAATCAAGGAGAAACAAACACTTCTGATAAAATTAAAAACATTTACGAATTATCAAGAAATTCATGTAATAAAGCAGTTGAAAAACAAATACAATGAGAAGCTAATTATGTTACAGTCATCGAGCAAAGAGCCTCTCAAAAATTCCAAACAAACTATATTGAATGATACACATCTTATATGTACGAAAGACAGGAAAAACTTCAAAATCTTATAAAAGATTCCAAAAATAGACGACTTGATGTAATTAGAGCTGTACCTGGCCTACAACGCCAATGTGTAAAATAACAAATTTTATTTAATAATTCTCACCAAAAAATGGACAAAAAAAAGTTATCGAAAATCTTTACAAAAATCCGAATAATTACCTCTTTTATCGTTTTAAATATATTATTACTTCCATGTAATATCTACGCTCAAAATAATTCCAACGTTCCGAAAACTAATTGAGCTGCCACAAATAACTCAAACAACATACAAACACAAACTCAAAGTAATAATCCAAAAACCAACTGAAGTACTAATAATCAAAATAATGATTTAGAAGTTGATTGATTTAATATCCTACCAGAACTGAGTGAGACTGCTATAGATGATGCAAATAATGCAATATACAAAGTATGATACGAATGAGGTCATGTTCGAGAAAACTATAACGATATAGCAGACAAAATATGAACATCAGAACAGATTGCATCTTGAATCATGAACCGAGATACAATTATGAACTACCTAGTATTCATCGTAAAATTCTTAAGCCAATTATGATTATTCGTTTGATTTGGATTCATAATATATGCTGGATACACATATATGTTAAGTATATTTAATTGAAATCAAGCAAAATTTGGTACAGTAAAAAATGCTATTATATGAATAATCATAGTAATATTTTCTTATGCAATAATGAAAACTCTTACTTCAATTATCGGAATATCTTAATCATAAAAACTTTCATTTTTCATCTTTTCAAATAATTCTGGAAAACTGTTAATCGTATGCAATGTTAAAGGACTCGCTGATTTAACAACAAAATTTTTTACATTTCAAATAAAGCTCAATGCAGATACCACATCTCACCATATTTTATAAGTAGTAATACATTTAGTCCACTCCCTTTTCAGTAAAGTATCTTTCATCATTCAAATGAAATTTTTTGTTGGACTAGCTCAAGGATTAAATACAATACAACGTTCAGGACTCCTATGTTTAGTTACTATATAAGATATTGTTCATCAAAGCGAATGTCCACAGACCCACTTTCTAGCATCTGGATACTTCATTTGAATCTCATCAAAAAAATCCAAAGATTGTTGCACACGCCCATCTATTCAATTTACTCAAAGCACAACCTGGATATCACTAAATATATCTTTCACATCCTTAAAATCAGTTCATCTATAACATATTAAAACTATATTTTCTGTACGATGTTTATATGCTGCATGAACTAAAAAATTCATATCTCTATCCAAAATCCAATCTCATATTACATCTTTACGCTGATCCGGAGAAAGATAAACTTCTTTAACTACAGATACTATTTTATCATCATTTTTTTGTATAACAGATCTCTTAAATTTTTTCTTTCATAAAATTCTAGCAAATCAATTTGCAATTTTTTGAATTGCTACTTCTCAACGTTGATTCTTTCAGTTATTAATAAAAGGCTGAACCATCTAATTTAAACTAATAAATAAAGATAAAAATTCTGTTTGACGAATATAATCCAATGTCCTCTGCTGGAGAGCTGCCTTCTCTTGTTCAGAATACAATTTTGAAGATGATGATGATAATCTATTTCATTCACGATCATGGACATCTTGTAACAGATACACACAGTTTCATGTATAACAAAATTTAATAATCCAAAGTTCTTTTCTTATTTTTTCTAAAACCTTGATAACATCAGAAGAAAGCATTAAAGCGTCAGAATGATTAGCATAATTAACCACAAATCATCAATACTCCACCCTTTTTGTCTTAAAGAATTTATTGTAAAAAAATTTAAATACATTCCGCATTAAAAACGAAAATAAAATTCCACCTCCAACAACATTCAACCAGAATAAAACATTCCAAAATTGTCATTTACCATAAAGAAAAAATAACAATCAAAAAACAATACCCCATCACATAAATCATCCTATTAATGGCCAAATAGATGGATTATCTAATTTATTTTTCTTTAAGTCCAAAGAAATATGCTCAATATTTTGATATTTAGGATTTAGAAATCAAATCTTATATATTATTCATTGCTCATGTACATCATGATCGACCGTTATTCACTCAAATTCTCATCATTCAATAAAATAATATTGCTGAACTTCCTGAAACGTATATTTAAAGTGAATATCTAAACTTAATGGAGAGACAAATCAGATTTTCTGAAGTAATTGATTTTGATGCTGAAAATATAGTTTTGAAGAAGAAAACTTAAGATCAGACTGTATATAATTTTGAATACTCTCCTGCATTATATTACTATTTTTTAACTATAATAGATACTTACATTATATCCAAATACCTCATAAAAATCAAAAAATTACTAACTTTTTTTCAAAAAAACTAAATTAAATATACTTAAATAAATTTGTCAATCCAAATAAGTGGTAAAATCTTATAAAAATTTGCAAAATTCTATTTTTTAGGGTATAATACATATGAGATAAGTTACTTACCGTAAGGTTCTACCCACACAGTATTCCCTTATACTAGGTTGCTTACCTCAAGGATGTATTCATCCTCTTTTCATCTCAGTATACTACCCATTAGACTGGGATGAGTTTAGATCAACCCGAATTGATTTTATTATGGGTCTGTACCTTTATCTTGATAATTTTAAGATAAAGATACCGATCCATATGATGGATCGCCTTTCGGGTTGGTCATGAAACGGAAGGGTTGCCTTCCGTTTTTTCTTTATTTGTCAGAAATCCTTGGAATTAAAAGAGAATTATCTTTTAAAGTTAAAAGATCAATTCACTGTAAAATAAAGGATATTAATGTTGTAGCATAACTTCAAGTAGGCAAAAAGAATTCTAATTTAATATCATCATTATCCCACTCAAATTTTAAGTCAGGAATTTTTATAAATAACACTCTCCTAATTCACCATAAATTGTAAATTTTACAAACTTGTTGCATTCATTCATCAAACTCAGCTAATGACAATAACTGATCATCACGAACACGAGCTTTCGTTCATTGTAATGGTAATAATAGATTCCATCACAACATAGGTCATGTTACAAACCATTCATTAATATTGAATTTCTTAGATTCACTCGAAATATCAGGTTCAAAAAAACTCAAATTAGTTTTTTCTTTTTTCAATTTCTGATATTCAAACTCATAAATTTTTTGAGAATCATAAACAACTGTTTTAACTCAAACAGAATTGAACCTATCAACCAAAATATCTCATTGTAACAAAAAAAGTCACCTCTCCCAACGACTCAAAACATACTCATTAAAATACATACTAGGATAAGCCTGTAATAAAAACCTCAAATGATAAGGCAACTCTGACTCTTTTAATTCTCACCTTTCTATATATTCTCCCGCAAGTTCTTGCAAACGTTTTTTCGCTTCATAAAAATTTTTCTTTCATTTTCCAAATCTTTGCATACCAAAACAATTAGGGAATCATTTACCCATTATTTTCTGAATATTATTTTCAATCTGATTTTTAATTTCATCAGAAATCTTCTTCCTTGCACGTAAACAAATTTTAAAATTATTTCACTGATTACTAGCTACTTTTAATCAAAATTCATTATACGATTTTTTTAAAATTCTAACTTTTTTTCATAAAATTTGAATAAATAAATTCTCTCATCACACTTTATTTAAACTACGTTTTGAAATAGATACTCGTTGCCTAGTTACTCACGTCTTATCTTTTAATCAAGCTATTCATATTTCACCACGTTGCAAACGAAAATTCTTAGTTAAATAGTCCACAACATCCATCGTCGTCATGTTTTCCTTCTCAAAAAAGACATACAAAAAATCTCATCTTCATGAAAGAATTCATCCTCACAAAACTTCTTCTACAACAAAGTCTTCCGGTTGTGATTTAATCTGAAATAACATTAGTATCTTTAACAATTGAACAACTATTCTGTAACTATTTTTTACACTTATTCAATATACTTTTTTCTTGACATTTTAAAGAAAAAAATTATAGTAATATTACCTCAAATAAAAAACATCTATTATAAAAATGAAAAGAAAAAACAATTGGTGGAATCGCCTCTTCCACTCAAAAGAAGTGAAGGCTAACAAGGAGCTCAAAGATAAATTTAAAAGACTCATCTCCATAGCTCCCGCATACATTCAGAGAATCGGAGATGTGGACTTTGCGTACGGATACCCCAATTCCGCTAAAGTAACCGGGCTCACCTCATTGTTTGATGTACTAAACATACACAAAGAAATCTGGGCTGAAGGTTTTCAAAACATAAACATTGGACCAGATATGAAAGGTATGTTTCGTACCGAAAACATAGAGAACATGGTTCCGCAAGAAGTATGGCTTGGCAACATCTATGGATTATCCACTAAAGAAATCCCATTTTGGGAAAAGCTTAAAGATGAAAGTAAGAAAGATGGTGGATATCAAATCTACCAATATCTTACTACTTACCAAATCGTACTTAGGCAATACAAACACCATTTGATCAGCAACATCAAAGCTATCAAAAAAAAGGCCGAAAAGGAACACAATGAGCTTACAGAGTTGGGTTATTAAACTAGACTCACATCCCACAATGGAGATACTATATCTTAGTATCTCCATTTTTTATTTAATCAATAAATTTAATTATTTTTTATATTTTGAATCAATTCAGGAAATTCTTCTATATTCATATTTCATCTATCTTCAAAAACTTCAAACTTTGCATTAGGCAAGAACATATACAATCTTTCTCATTGAGAAAACGGAACACAAAAATCATCTTTTGAATGATACAAAAATATTTTATCACAAAATTTTTCTATCTCAGGAATTCTTTGGATATCAAAAACAAAATCTCACAAATAAGATTCCTCTGAAGGCATATCTTTATCATCAATTAATGCTGACACTAAATGTAACTGCTTAACCTTTTCATTAAATCAATTTTCTACCAAATATTTCAAAATAAATATAGTTCATAAAGAATGAGCAATTATAATCTGATCTCATTTTAAAAACGGCAATGCTTTTTCAAACCATATCTTCCATTCTACATATGATGCAATATTTTTATTTGGCATATCAAACATAGCAATTTGATAGTTCTCTCAAAGTTCCTTGGATAAATTATTTTTCCATTTCTTCTTAATTTCAAATGGATTATTATCCCACAATTTTAATTGTTCAACGAAGTCCCCTCTGTTGCGATAAACATTTCATCAGCCAATAAATAATACTTGCTGCATATCCAAATTTTCAAAAAAAATAAAAATCCAATTATCAAATAATTCAATACCTAAAATTTATATCGTCTCACTCTTTCCTAAAAAATATTCATTCTTTATCTAAATTAAATTTTGATAATTCATACTCTCCTATTCTAACTCTTCTAAGCATTGTAAGTATTCATCCAAGTCAAAATTGTCTTCATAATCGATATCAAATTGACCTAATATAAGTTCACGATCCCACATTTAATATTAATTTTAATTCTGGAAATTCATAATTCAAAATTTCATATCAATAGATTTTCATCAATCTATTTTCGATTATTTGTTCTCACTTTCTGGCTAAATCATAAAGTTTTTTTCATTCCTTTTTCTTTGCACTAAATGGCGTAAGTGGTAATTCATATTCAGGAATAATCTTGTCTAATTTCATTTTAATTTCATCAAGAGTAACCTCTCTTCACCTAACATCTATTTCTTCATAATAATCCCAATATCACATATCCCAAGTATCAGATTTTTTAGAGAAATCTATTATTGTTTCGTATGATTTATCAAGTCATATTAAATCATTTAACTTCTTAGTATCATCTCAAGTTCATATTAACATCAATCAAGTAGCTAAAGGATCCAACGTTCCACTATGTCAGATTTTTTTCTCTCACAGCTCCCTTTTTAGTACACGAATCACATCAAAACTACTAATTCAGCTAGGTTTATCCACAACTATCAACATAAATATCAAATCAAAATCTAAAAATCTTGTTTATTGATATCTTTTTCCCACTTTTTAACAAGAAAACTTTATGTAATTTTCTCTTGCATTACATAAATTTATTTGTAGCCTATAAGTACAAATTTTTATTTTTTACAAAACAAAATAATGGATGAACTAACTTATGAATTAGAAGAAACTGTAGATGCATTAACTCCAGATTCTTTGGAAGGTTTAACTCCAGACGCTAATTCATTATGAATGGGATATGAAGAGATGTTTAATACTTCTCAAATGTCTACAAGCACAATTGTTACATCTTGTATTCTTTTTGTTTGGACAATTATTTGTCGATGGAAAATGTTCCAAAAAGCTGGGCTCCCAGGATGGGGAGCTATCATCCCATTCTATAACATCTACTTACGATTTAAGATGTCCGGAATGTCAGGATGGTGGGTATTATCATTATTATTCCCTCCATTATTCCTAATAGTATTTATAGTTTCTTACTTTAAAGTCCCAGTAAGATTCGGAAAACATTGGGCTTGGGGATTTGGATTATGGTTTTTAAATCCAATCTTTATTGGAATATTGGCGTTCGATAAGTCAAGTCACACAGCAAAATAATTAACCAAAAAAAATTATCCTACTCATGAATTGAGTGGGATTTTTTTAATATCTTATTTGCCGCTCAAACTGTACCCATAGAAATTACAAATGATATCGCATCAGAAACTGACACATCAGTTTCTACAAAATCTCTAGGATTCAACAAAACCAAATATCCATTTGCTGGATTAGGTGTGGTTGGTATAAATACAGAAACCAAATTAGTTTCTCATATAGCTTCTTCAAAATTGTCTAGCTCCTCCCCTGTTAGGAATCAAACTGACCATGTTTTTTCTGTTGGAAATCTGGTAAGAATAACTTTTTTGAACGAATTTGTATTTTGCAAAGTATTTGCAGCCTGATTCGTAATTTTAGTAAGAGAACTCAACAATGGCACTCTTTCAATCAAT
>JAEEGL013918741.1_pt1 | contig 10422 bp, 8 predicted proteins | sample 9134231 | NCBI WGS metagenome assembly JAEEGL01 (sample SAMN16246548, study PRJNA631951) | gut metagenome | biome: gut microbiome; feature: rumen; material: fiber-attached | host: Bos | place: Iran: Karaj | collected 2018-10
AAGCACAACAACTGGTCCATCTCCACCGACGAGGGCCAGAACCTCCTCTCCCCCGGCGACACCCCCTATGAGAACGCCCAGTTCCTCCTGTTCCTGTGCGCGGTGCTCAAGGCCGTGGACGACTACCAGGATCTGCTGCGGCTCTCCGTGGCCTCCGCCGGAAACGACCACCGTCTGGGCGCCAACGAGGCGCCGCCCGCCGTGATCTCCGTATTTCTGGGGGACGAGCTCACCGCCGTGCTGGACGCCATCGAGAAGGACGCCCCCTACGCCGGCGCCGCCCATACCCAGATGAAGCTGGGGGTGGACGTGCTGCCCCGCTTCCCCCGGGACACCACCGACCGCAACCGCACCTCCCCCTTCGCCTTTACGGGGAACAAGTTCGAGTTCCGCATGCTGGGCTCCTCCAACAGCATCGCCTGCGCCAACATCATGCTCAACAGCGCCGTGGCGGAGAGCCTGAAGGTCTACGCGGAGCGTCTGGAGGGAGCCGGAGATTTTGAGACCACCCTCCACGACCTGATCCGGGAGACCATCCGGGAGCACAAGAGGATCGTCTTCAACGGCAACGGCTACGACGACGCCTGGATCAAAGAGGCCACCGAGAAGCGGGGGCTGCTGAACCTGCGCACCACCCCGGACGCCATGGTGCGGGTGCTGGAGGACAAGAACATCCGCATGCTCACGGAGCACGGGGTCTTCACCGAGGCGGAGATCCGCTCCCGGTACGAGATCCACATGGAGAACTACTGCAAGACCGTGGTGATCGAGGCCCGCACCATGCTGGATATGGCCCGGACCCTGATCCTCCCCGCCGTGGAGCGCTTCGCGGCAAAGACCGCCTCGGCCGCCGCCGCCAAGAAAGCTCTGGATCCCGCCATCCCCTGCGCCCACGAGACCTCCCTGGTGTGCCGCCTCTCCAAGCTGACGGACTCCGCCGCGGCCCGGGCCGCGGAGCTGGAAGAGGCCCTGGATTCCCTGCGCAGGGCCAAGGACGTGACCGAGGAGGCCTGCATGATCCGCGACCGGCTCATCCCCCGGATGGAAGCCCTGCGGGTCCCCTGCGACGAGGCGGAGACCATCACCGACAAGAGCGAGTGGCCCTTCCCCACCTACGCCGACCTGCTCTTCGGCGTGAACTGATCCCAGGATATCCCGAGAAGAAAAAACAAATGTTTCAGCGCGCCGGCCGCGGCCGGCGCGGAAAGGAGTGAGAAGGCATGGATCCTTCCCTTATGACAACGGTCAACGAGCAGATCTTTTCCGTGTGGTTCCTCATCGGAGCCGCCCTTGTCTTCTGGATGCAGGCGGGCTTCGCCATGGTGGAGGCCGGCTTTACCCGGGCCAAGAACACCGGCAATATCATTATGAAGAACCTGATGGACTTCTGCATCGGCACCGTGGTGTTCATCCTCGTCGGCTTCGGCTTCCTCATGGGGGAGGATCTGCTGGGCTTCATCGGCCGGCCGGGGTTTGATATCTTTACCGCCTACGGCAGCTTCGATTACTCCTCCTTCGTGTTCAACCTGGTCTTCTGCGCCACCACCGCCACCATCGTCTCCGGCGCCATGGCGGAGCGGACCCGGTTCCTCTCCTACTGCGTGTACTCCGCGGTGATCTCCGCGGTGATCTACCCCATCGAAGCCCACTGGATCTGGGGCGGCGGGTGGCTGGCCTCCCTGGGCTTCCACGACTTCGCCGGGTCCTGCGCCATCCACATGGTGGGCGGGATCTCCGCCCTCATCGGCGCCTGGCTGCTGGGCCCCCGCATCGGCAAGTTCCGCAGGGACGGCGCCGGGCAGGTCATAAAGGTCAACGCCTTTCCGGGTCATAACATCGCCATGGGCGCCCTGGGCGTCTTCATCCTGTGGCTGGGCTGGTACGGCTTCAACGGCGCCGCCGCCGTCTCTCTGGGACAGCTGGGCTCTATCTTCCTCACCACCACCGTCTCCCCCGCCATCGCCACGGTGGTGTGCATGATCTTTACCTGGGTCAAGTACGGCAAGCCCGACGTGTCCATGTGCCTCAACGCCTCCCTGGCGGGGCTGGTGGCCATCACCGCGGGCTGCGACGTGACCGACGCCCTGGGGGCCTGCCTCATCGGCACCGTTTCGGGCCTGCTGGTGGTCTTCGGCGTGTGGCTGCTGGACTATAAGCTCCGGGTGGACGATCCCGTGGGCGCCGTGGCGGTACACTGCATGAACGGCGTCTGGGGCACCCTGGCGGTGGGCCTCTTCGCCTGCCCCGCCGCCCCCGGCTACTCTTTGGCGGACGCCTCCGGCGCTCCCCTGGCGGGAGTCTTCTACGGCGGCGGCTTTCGGCTCATGGGGCTGCAGCTGCTGGGCTTCGCCTCCGTGGCCGGCTGGACGGTGATCACCATGATCCCGGTGTTCCTGCTCATCCGGCAGATCTTCGGCCTGCGGGTGACCCGGGAGGAGGAGATCGCAGGCCTTGACTCCACGGAGCACGGCCTCACCTCGGCTTACGCCGGCTTTGGCATGCAGCCGGAATACGTGGAGGAGACCGGCGCTCCGGCTCCCGTGATCGTCAGCGGGGATATCCCGCCTGCGGAAGCGGTGCCGGTGAAGAAGGTCCCCGCCTTCTCCGAGGGCACAGGCCCCAAGATGACCAAGGTGGAGATCATCTGCAAGGAGGCCCGCCTGGAAGCCCTCAAGGCCGCCATGATGGAGATCGGCATCACGGGCATGACCGTCACCCACGTGCTGGGCTGCGGCATGCAGAAGGGCAAGCCCGAGTACTACCGCGGCGTTCCCGTGGAAGCCAGCCTGCTGCCTAAGATCCAGATGGATATCGTGGTCACCAAGGTGCCCGTGCGCAGCGTGATCGAGACCGCCAAGCGGGTGCTGTACACCGGCCACATCGGCGACGGCAAGATCTTCGTCTACGACGTGGAGAACGTGATCAAGGTACGCACCGGCGAGGAAGGCTACGACGCCCTGCAGGACGTGGAGTAAGGCTCCCCGCGCAGCGATATCTAAAGGCCGGCCGGAGAGATCCGGCCGGCCTTTTCCCTGTCCGTGGGGGGCGGACGGGGGATATGGACAGGGCCGGCTTTTCGTAGTACAATGTACCGCGTAGTGCACGGAGCTGAGATCACGGCTTTTTCCATCCGGCTCACGGACGGGGAGCGGCAGCCGGCGGAAAGCCGCGCCGGGCTCCGGCCTGTTCTTTAAGTAAAGGAGGACGTTATGGGATTTTTTGACGCCATCAAAGTTCTCGGCGACGCGGTGGGAGAATTCAACCAGGCCGCCGATGAGGCGAGCAGGACCACGCTGGAGGATCTGGGCGAGCCGGCCTATTCCCTGTACACCGCCCTGCAACTGGGCGAGCTGCACCGCAGGATCGACGTGACGGACGAACAGGGGCAGCTCAAATACTATACCAAGTCCTCCATCATCGCCATCAAGGGCAAGACGGAGATCATGGACGCCTCCGGGAAGGTCGTCGCCCATCTGGAGAAACAGCCCGTCAGCCTCCACGAGAAGCACTTCGTCACCATGGAGGACGGCACCAGCTTCACCCTGTCCAACGAGATCTTCCACGTGATCAAGGATATCACGAACATCGAGGGACTGGGCTGGCAGCTGCAGGGCAACTTCATCGGGCTGACCTTTAACCTGCTGGACCAGGAGGGACAGCCCCTGGCGGCGGTGGGCAGGCAGGCGGTCTCCGTCCACGACAAATACCGCATCGACGTGTACAGGCCCTCTCAGGAGAAGATCATCGTGGCCATCGTGATCCAGCTGGAAAAGATGCTGGAAGCCCGGCGGGAAAGCGAGAAGGGCTGATCCCCCGATCTATCATACGACGCGAAACAGCGGGACGCCCGGAAGACATCCGGAGCGTCCCGCTGTTGTTTTTTCTTTGGGAGATCTCAGGCTTTTTCCCGCCGGAAGATCTTCCCCAGCCGGTCCGCCAGCAGGCACAGGAGCAGGGTGAGGACCATGTCCGGCAGGGTGCTTCCCACGGGGGTGTCCACGCCCATGAGCCAGCGGTACAGAAGAAAGCCCGCGAACCACACCGCCAGGTTGGAAAAGCAGAAGTCCTCCTCCGCCCTGTCCTTCTTCAGGAGGAACCAGTCGGCGATCTGCACCGCCACCATGGGAGCGAAGACCGAGCCGATCAGGTAGAGGAAATCGGTGATGTCCCCCAGGGGGAGGGTCATGGCGCCCATAGCCCCCAGGATCGCCACCGCCGCCGCCAGAGGCTTGCCCTTCACCCGGCGGGAGAGGGTCTCCCCGGAGACACCGGCGGACCAGGCGTCCAGGAAGGTGGTGGTGACGGTGGAGAAGACGATGATCAGCAGCCCGGCGGCTCCCAGGCCCGCTCCCACCATGATCTTCGCCACGTCCGATTCCCCGGTAAAGATGGCGGCGCCCATGCCGATGAGGTACATCCAGCAGCTGACCGCCCCGTAGACCAGGGCGCTGGCCAGGGTGGCCGGGAGGGGCTTTTCCGCCTCCCGGGTGTAGTCGCTGATCAGGGGCAGCCAGGACAGGGGCATGGCCACGGAGAGCTCCACCGCGGCGCCGAAGCTGAGCCCTTCTCCGGAGGAGGGGGCGGCCCCGCCCTTAAAGATGACGAAGCTCAGCACCACGGTGAGGAGGAAGAGGGCCGCCATGGCGGCGGCGTTGATCTTCCCCAGGTTCCGGATCCCCACCAGGATCCAGACCAGGATCAGCATGCCGATGACGCCGCACCAGAAGTTGTTCCCCAGGCCCAGGATCTCGTTGGCGGCCAGGGACCCGTCGTAGATCATGATGGCGGTCCAGCCCGCCAGCTGGACGATATTGAGGAAGGTAAAGAGAAGGGCGCCCCTGCGGCCGAAGGCCATCCCCGCGGTCTGCATGGCGCTGCGGCGAGTCTGCCCGCCGATGAGCCCCGCCAGAAACAGCAGGGCGCAGCCGATCACGTGGCCCAGCAGGATGGCGGCCAGGCCTTTGGAAAAGCCCAGGGGGGCGAAGAGGGCGCCGGTGAGGATCTCCGCGATGGAGACCGCGGCGCCGAACCAGATGAGCCCGTTCTCAAAGACGGAAGTGCCTTTTCTTTCCATCTCAGCGGCCCTCCGCGAAACGGCCCCTCAGATCGAAGGCGTGGTCCATGGGGCCGGAGCCGGCGCCCAGGTCCAGCATGGCGGAGAGGGCCCCGGAAACGTACTCCTTGGCCCGGGAGACGGACTCCTCCAGGGAGAAGCCCTTGGCCAGATTGGCCGCCACGGCGCTGGAGAGGGTGCAGCCGGTGCCGTGGGTGTTGGGGTTCTCTATGCGCCGGCCTTCGAACCAGGCGGTCTTGCCGCCGCTCCAGAGCAGATCGTTGGCGTCGTTGACGCTGTGGCCGCCCTTGAGGAGCACGGCGCAGCCGCAGGACTCCCCGATGGCCCGGGCGGCGGCTTCCATATCCCGGGGGCCGCGGATCTCCATACCGGAGAGGACCTTAGCCTCGGGCGCGTTGGGGGTGACCAGCTCCGCCAGAGGCAGGAGCTCCGCCGCCAGGGTCTTCACCGCGTCGGTCTCGATGAGGGCGGAGCCGGAGGTGGCCACCATCACCGGGTCCACCACCACGTGCCCGGCCCCGTAATAGCGCAGCCGCTCCCCGATCACCCGGATGAGGGCCGAGGAGGCGACCATGCCGATCTTTACGGCGTCGGGCCGGATATCCTCGAAGACCGCGTCGATCTGTTGGCGAAGGAACTCCGGATCGGATTCCAGGATCGCCCGCACGCCGGTGGTATTCTGGGCCGTCAGGGCCGTGACAGCGCTCATGGCGAACACGCCGTTCATGGTCATGGTCTTCAGATCGGCCTGGATCCCGGCGCCTCCACTGCAGTCGCTGCCCGCAATGGTCAATGCTGTTTTGAGTTTCATGAGTATCTCCTTTCATGATCAGCATCGTTTTATTGAGCGGCGTAAGGTGGTGCCCCCGATACGCCGCGAAGCTCCCGGCCTACAGGGCCGGAAGGAACTCCCAGAATTTCCCGGTGTGGAGGAAGTCCTCCAGATAAACGTCCGCCAGCTCCCGCAGGGCCTCCGGGTGTTTCTCGGAAGGGTCCCCCACGCCGACGACGGTAAAGCCGTCTTCCCCGGCGGTCCGGGCCGCGTGGAGGGCGTCCTCAAAAACCAGGCACTGCCGGGGAGGAAGGCCGAAGCGCTCCGCCGCCGCCCGGTAGACGGCGGGCTCGTCCTTTCCGTGGCCCACTTCCCCGCAGGTGAAGATCTCCTCAAAAAACGCCGACAGGCCGCAGCGGGCCAGGGCCGCTTCGATCAGGTACCGGTCCGTGGCGGTGGCCACACACAGGGGGATCCCCCGTTGCCGCAGGGCTGAAAGGAACTCCCGGACCCCGGGCTTTGGCATCACTTCTCGCAGATAGCGGGCCTCTATGACCCGGTTGACCCCCTCCATGATCTCCTCGGCAGGCAGGGCCAGGCCGTACTCCCTTTGGAAGAAGAGGGCGGTCTGCCAAAGGCTCAGGGCCCGCACGTCCTCCCGCAGGGTAGGCTTTCCCTCGATCCCCCGGGTACGGAGGTAGAGGGCCGCCGCGTCGTCCCAGACGTACATGGAATCGAAGAGGGTGCCGTCAAAATCGAAGATCCCGCAGAGTTTGCTCACCCGTTCACCATCTCCTCGGACAGGCGGCGCAGTTCCCTGCAGGCCTCCTGGATATCCGGAGCCCCGAAGATCGCGCTCACCAAAGCGACGCCGTCCACGCCGGTCCCGGCCAGCTGAGAGAGGTTCTCCCGGCTGATCCCCCCGATGGCCACCACGGGCACGTCCACGGCGGCGCAGATGGCCCGGACGGTCTCTTTGGGCAGCACTTCGGCGTCGGCCTTGGTGGAGGTGGCGAACACGGCCCCCACCCCCAGGCAGTCCGCTCCGGCGGCCACGGCGGCCAGGGCCTCCTCCACGCTGTGGGCGGAGACGCCGATCATCATCCGGTCCCCCACCAGCTGCCGCACCCGGGCGGCGGCCATATCCTCCTGGCCCACGTGGACCCCGTCCGCCCCGCAGCGCAGGGCGATCTCCACGTTGTCGTTGACGAAGAAGGGCACGCCGTACCGGCGGCACAGGGCGGAGAGCTCCAGGGCCTCAGAAAGGAACTCCTCCTCCCCCAGGTCCTTTTCCCGCAGCTGCACGCAGGTGGCGCCGCCTTTGAGGGCCGCCTCCACCTGCTGATACAGGGTCTGCTCCCCGGTCCAGGCCCGGTCCGTGACGGCGTAGAGCCGCATCATCTTTTTATCGCATCTCATAACGGGCGCCCTCCTCCAGCTGCTCGGGGGTCATGTTGTACACGGCGTCGATGATATAGTTCCGGTAAGAAGCATTGCCGTCCCGAGGGGACAGCCTCTCGTGGGCGATCTCCCCCGCCAGGCCCATGGCGCACACCGCGGCGGCGGCGGCCAGCAGGGGCCGGTCCGGGTTGGCGGCCAGGAAGGAGGCCGTCAGGGCGGAGAGCTGGCAGCCCGTGCCCGTGACCCGGGACATCATGGGATGGCCGTTGCGGATGCAGAAGGCGGTCTCCCCATCGGCCACCACGTCGATGGCGCCGGTGATCGCCGCCACCGCCCCGGTGCTTCTGGAGAAGGCTTTCGCCAGGGCCACGACCCCGTCCAGCCCCTCCTCCGTGATCCCGTCGTCCGCGTCCACTCCCCGGGCGGCGCCGCTGCCCAGCGCCAGGGCGCGGATCTCGGAGACGTTGCCCCGGACGGCGGCAAAGCGCACCTCACGCAGGAGCCGCAGGGCGGTCTCCCTTCTGAGGCGGGAAGCCCCGGCTCCCACGGGGTCCAGCACCGCCGGGCGGCCCAGCTCGTTGGCTTTCTTCCCGGAGATGAGCATGGACTCCACGGTGCGGCTGTTCAGGGTACCGATGTTGATATTGAGCCCGGCGCACAGGGCGGTGATCTCCGCCGCCTCTTCCCTGTCGTCCGCCATGATGGGGGAGGCGCCGCAGGCCAGCACCATGTTGGCGCAGTCGTTCACCGTGACGTAATTGGTGATATTGTGGACCAGCGGGCTTTTCTCCCGCAGGGCGCGAAAAACGGTCCGAAACATGATCCTCTCTCCTTATCGTTCCGGGGGATCCTGCATGGTCCCCAGCAGGCCGGTCTTTTTCAGGCTCATGATCAGCGCGCCGGCGATCAGGGCTCCGACGGCGGTGGAAACGAAAAACGGGAAAATATAGGCGTAAAAGGCGATCTCCCCCGCACTTTTGCCCATGAGAAGCACCGCCACGGGCCAGGCGCACAGACCGCCCAGCACCGCGGTGCCGAAGACCTCGCCCGCCATGGCGGCGGGAAGGCTGCGGCCGGCTTTGTAAGCAAGGCCCGAAAGCAGGGCCCCGAAGATGCTGCCCGGGTAGGCCATCAGGCTGCCCAGCCCCAGGAGATTGCGGATGAGGGCCGCCAGAAAGGCCGCTCCCACCCCGTAGGCGGGCCCCAAGAGCACCGCGCACAGGACGTTCACCGCGTGCTGCACCGGGGAGCAGCGGCTCCCCAGCACGGGGAAGGAAAAGAGGCTCCCCACCACGGCCAGTGCGCAGAACAGCCCGGCCAGCACCGTCTTTTTGATACCGGATCTTTTCATACTTCTCGCTCCTTTTAAGACGTTCCCCGGGACCCACCGCGCGCAGCGACGCCCCCGGGCCGGCGCGGCAGTTCCCTGCCGGCCTCACGGAAGATCACGGTCGATGCTTATTGGCATCCTCTCACGCCGGAACACGGCTTCCCATCGCTGTTCTACAAGACTCAGGGCGCTCCCCCTCAGTCCGCCGCGGACGCGGTCCCCGATCCCCCTTTCAAGAAGCAAAAAAACAGGAGACGCCCGGCGGCGCCTCCCGTAAAAATCCCTCGGTATGACTTCCTACGGCGGCATTATCCGCATCAGGTCAAAGGGTCGAAGTTCGGTACTTCCTCTCAGCCTGCCAACACAAGCTCCCCTGTATGTATTGATACCGTTATACACCCGTTAGAAGGGAAATGCAAGGGTTTTGGAAAAAGTAAGGATTCAGTTTTCCAACACTTTCTTCAGGAACCGGATCACATAGCCACGCTGCAGCATATCGTGATACTTTTGATTGTAGTAGTTTCGAAGGCAGCCGTAACAAGATGTGTCCATGGCCTCCCCGCCGCATGTGCACGCGGAGACCAATTGAAGGGCTTCTTCAAATACGCTTCTCAGCAAAAGAGGGTCCGCCATTCTCCTGACGTGCCCGGCACCACCGGGCGTCTTGTCATAGAAGACAAATCCGTAATTTGCCTTCAGGGTCTTCGGGTTCATGAACCACTTGAGACATCCGGAGATATCCTCCTGTTCGATACAGAGCGCCTTGCCGGCCCCTTCCAACAGACCGTAGAGGATCGAAAGCGCCTCTTCCCGCGACGTGATCTCCGGTTCAAGGAAGCGCATCGTTAAGATATCTGTTCGAAAGCTGTAGCCAAGAGCCATATTTTTCAGCTTTTCATTCCCGCAATCCTTTCCCGAGGGCATCCTATGTTTCTTTTTCATTGAGTTCGTGAATCGCTTTTCGTCCACCACTGTATAACCACAGGTCATGCAAATATAAAAACGACTGCGGTTCAAGACTGCCATCTCTTCTGATTTGCCAGTACGGAGAAGGACCGACGCTCTGCCGATCTGGTATTCCTCTTCTTCATCCGTGTTATCCGCGCCAATATAGGATACCTCACCGCGATATGTTCTGGAAGGCTTGCGCAAACCTGGCCGGCGGATCTCCCCATCTGTTTCAAAGCCGAATTCCGGGATCAAATAGACCCCTCCCCTTCCCGGAGTGATCGGCTGCCCACAATTGGCACATACGGTGCGCACCGAGTCATCATCCGAGACGTACAGCCTGTAGTTGAGATCCTGGCAGTTCTCACATAAACAGTAGCGATACATTTTCCAGCTTCTGTCGGGACGCTTGATGATATACCGACTGGTCAAAAGTCTGCCGTTTGCCACGATCTGAGATCCTGGCGCGTATTCTGAGATCGCCATGGAAAGATCTCTCTGGAGCTGCAGTCCTGATTTGAGCAGTCCTTTGGGATCGGCGACCCTCATCTCGACAGTGTCTACAGGGAACCCATACTTGGGAAAGATGTTGCTGCGAGCCAAATATGTAAGGATCCTCTCCCTCTCATACACTTTGATCCGCTGGGTAAGCGCGTCGACGCCTCGCCGATCGGATAGAAACGCATTCTCACGCGCCTCGGCGAGTTTTTCAATTTCCTGACGATATATCTCCTCTGAAAGAGACAGAAGACCCTCATCGCCCAGCAAGCGGTCCGCCCAGGCAAAAGACTGCACCCCGAATCTCACCGACAGATTGCCGGGGAGAAACAGCTGGAGATAATCTCTAAGATCCGAAGGCTTTTCCTTGAGATAGCTCGCGAATGCCGTGATACCATT
>JAEEGL014290025.1_pt1 | contig 10422 bp, 5 predicted proteins | sample 9134231 | NCBI WGS metagenome assembly JAEEGL01 (sample SAMN16246548, study PRJNA631951) | gut metagenome | biome: gut microbiome; feature: rumen; material: fiber-attached | host: Bos | place: Iran: Karaj | collected 2018-10
AAGGCTATATCCTTCAGCGAGGTGCACTGAGAGAAGGCGCAATACCCCAGGCTCTCCGCGCACGGCATGGAGACGTACTCCAACTGGTAACAGAGGGAGAAGGAGCGCTCGCCAACGTGTACACAATGCCCGAGGTCGACCGACCTCAGCGTGAGGCACTGGCGGAAGGCCATGTCGCCCACACCCACGACATCGAAGGACAGACCGCCGTAGGATACGGCCGAGGGGACGGCCACGGACACAGGGCCGCCGTCGTATCCGGACACCTCGGCTTGTAGCGGCGAGGAGGAAACCACGCGGTAGGCGAGGCCGCCCAAGGCGAACCCCGCAGGTACCTCATTAAGCCTCCCCGATTCTCCGACGAACGTCTTACCGGCAAGGTTGGCGACCGTATGGGACAGCTTGTTCCCGTCTACGCCGTAGAACACGATCTTGTAGAACGCGCTCCTGCCGACCTCGGAGAAGCTGTCGGAAAAGGAGATCTCCTTGAGGGAAGTGCACCTGGCAAAGGCACAATAGTCCAGATCCGTCACGTCCGACATGATCACAGACTCCAGTGAGGAGCAAAGGGAGAATGCGCGGTCGCCGACGTACTCGCACGCCCCCAATTCGACGGAGGCCAAGGTTCCGCATTCGCGAAACGCCATGTCGCCCACACCCACGACGTCGAAGGACAGCCCGCCGTAAGATACGGCCGAAGGGACGGCCACGGACGTGGGAGCGCCCTCGTAGCCGGACACCTCGGCTTGTAGCGGCGAGGAGGAGACCACGGAGTACCAGAGGCCCCCTACGGAGAAACTTCCTGGCAACTCGCGGAGGGCCCCGTCTGCGCTGACGAAGGTCTTACCGGCGAGGTTCGAGGCGGCGTGGGGCAGCTTGTTCCCGTCCATGCCGTAGAACGAGATCTTGTAGAACGCGCTCCTGCCGACCTCAGAAAGGTTCTCACTGAATGAGATCTCCTTTATCGAAGTGCATCCACTGAATGCCGAGGCCCCGATGGACGTAACGCGGGGGAGGGACACCGATGCCAGGGAGGTGCAGTCACCAAATGCCCAAACCTCGACGGAGGTTAAAGCAGGCATTGACACAGAGACTAAGAGAATGCACCTTTCGAACGTGCCGTTTTTGATTGATGTAACGCAGGGGAGGGACACCGATGCCAGGGAGGTGCATCCATAGAATGCCGAGGCCCCGATGGAGGTCAGGGAAGGCATATCCGCTGATGTGAGGGAGGTGCATCCATTGAATGCCGAGGCCCCGATGGAGGTCAGGGAAGGCATATCCGCTAATGTGAGGGAGGTGCATCCATTGAATGCCCAATCACCGATGGACGTAACGCGGGGGAGGGACACCGAAGCCAGGGAGGCGCATCCACGGAATGCCTCGCCCCCGATGGAGGTCAGGGAAGGCATATCCGCTGATGTGAGGGAGGTGCATCCATAGAATGCCTCGCCCCCGATGGACACAACACGGGGAAGGGACACCGATGCCAGGGAGGTGCAGACAGCAAATGCCCCATCCCTGATGGAGGTCAGGGAAGGCATATCCGCTGATGTGAGGGAGGTGCATCCATTGAATGCCCAATCACCGATGGACGTAACGCGGGGGAGGGACACCGATGCCAGGGAGGTGCATCCAGAGAATGCATCCTCGCCAATAGCAGCAACGCCGTTCCCCGCAATGACATTAATAATGTCTTTGTGTTCGCCAGACCAACCTTCAAACGTACCTTCTCCTGCCAAGTAGAGGGTACCATCGCTGTCTAGGTACGAGGTCACCTCTCCCGAGGACTCAAAAGCTAAAGCAACAATCGGTGCAACTAACGCTAATATAGTGAATAAACACGTGACTGCAATAAGTATACGATTGCTATCGCCTTTGAATGGCTGATCATTATGCATGGGCATATATCGATTAACTATCATATCAACATGCGTATACCATTCCCATGCGCCAGCTATATCCAGATTGGACGACAGCCTCCGTCCACCCGGACCTTAGCAAATCGGGACGTTATCCAAACAATATGCTTTCAGTCTGCATTCTACGTGTTTCAAACATAAAAATCAACACCAGCGTTAATATTAAAATGAGTCCCATCACAAGTGGACAATTGAGGATTTATTCATGAAAACAGCATAGTAGATGGGTTGCCTACACCGCATCCCCGTGACTACATGTAACAACTCCTGGGAGATAATTCTGCCAAGGATCCATCTCTTGACAATCATCTAACGAACCTCGAGTATACATGCTTACAGCAGAACTTCTTCAAGACATGTGGCTGTAATCACATACGGGAATAGCAACGCCACACCTTAATCGCCGGCGACGGCGCCTAACCGCCATGATCACCTTGGACAGGTCCATCTTGTCGTTCTTGTGCTTGGTGGTCAACATGTCTTTCGGAAATGAGAGGTACTCCCCGTAGTTTATCCTCAATACGTCCTCGTAGTTCTTGGCCACCGACAACGTCATCCCTTCGAACGGCATCCTCTTCACAGGATAGTAGTCTTGGACGGAATAGCAATGCCTATGGCGCGTGACGTTGTCTATGCCCAACAATACGGTCTTCTTCTCACCGGACGGACACAGCCGCTTCACCGATATCGGGACGTACTTGCCGTATACTTCCCTGACTTCCGCGTTGTTGACCTGACCCATGCGGCAGTTGATTCTATTCAACACCTCCATCATCTCCCTGGCGATGGAATTGCGAGCGGCCCAGGCCTCGTCAACCGCGGCGTCTGAATAATCGAAGGTGAATATGTCTATGAACAGCCTCTCCTTCGACATCCCGCGTAAGAACAGCCTGGAGGAGAAATTGCGCTGGAATGTGAATTCACGCAATTCGATGACTTTGTTGGTCTTGATGCATTTCTTCAACGCCTCGTAATCCTCGCGCACCATGTACAAGTCCGCATCATCATCCCATGGAACGAACCCGCCGTGCCTGACCGCCCCTATCATGGTGCCGCAGGCCAGAGTATACTTGATGTTGTTGGACTGACACACCCTGTCAAATTCCTGCAATATCAGTGATAACGCCTGCTGAACCACCATTGTATAGTTGTCATGGTTCATTATCGAACCGAACAGCTCGACTTTGTCTTCGGATGTCACCTCTTCCGAAGACTTTTCAAGAATCCCGTTCAATAAGGCGGATGCAGTGGCGTTGTCGAACAACAGGGTGGACCACTTGTATTCCAAGATGGTGATGACCGTCTTGCAATCCGACATCACCGCCGTCCTCACATCGGAATACAGACGTCTTTCCAATTCGTACGTGATGTCCTTGCCGAGATGCACCTCCATCGCATGCTTCATCAGATACAGCCTGGACTGGCTTTTCAGCAGCAGGACCAAACGTCTGAGGGTGCCTTTGGATTTTTCCACGCAGATATCCGCCAACGGCTCGCAGCCCACCTTGCCCATGAGGGAATACGAAAGGACGAGCATCAATTCGAACCGGTCTTTAATCAGCTTCAACGTGTCTAGCCTTTCTATCAAACATGTAAATGCATACGACAGCTGGCTTTCTGTAATCCTGTCTTCTTTGATGCATTTGGTCAATTCACTTATGACGTCCCTGTTTCCAGACACCACCTGATCGCATATTATGCGAATGAGCTTTCCATCGTCGTCACCGACTTTGTCGATGATGAGGCAAGCCGTGAAAGCGCCCTTGTCTGGAAACAATTTGATATTGTTCACTAATGCGTCGATTTTGGAAGGATCCAACTTCTGAAGATCGAACGCGTTCGTTATACAATGGTTAATGAGCTCAAAATCGCCACCGCTCGTATACAACATCGCTTTGCCTACGATGGAGTCGACGCCGTTGTAAAGCAGCCGGTCCCTGGCGGCCATGTGATGCTCCTCCAACAGGTCGGTGAACATCCCGAGCAGATAAGGCGATACCTTGTCTATGGCCCCTTTATTATCGACTACGAACTCGATCGCAGGGAAGAAGGTCGCCCAATCCTGGGCCATATGCGGCTTGTCGCTGGTCCCGTAATACACCCAAGTGATGACGTTGCCTTCGTTATGCAGTCCGTAATAAGGTTTCATGCCTAGCTTTTTGCACAGGAACCTATAGTGTCCGAAGTAGTCGCCGTGACTTGCCAGATTCTCCATCAGAATATACGTGTTCTCAGGATGGCCCCTTATGACGTTCGGAATGTAGTCGACATCGGCCAATCTCTTGTCCATCAGGCCTTTGGCATTCAGCTGCCGGAACATCGGGGACCTGGCGAGATGGATTTGAGAATTGATGGCGACGACGGTCGAGGGGCGGCCGATGCACGACGACGTCAGTATGGATCCTATTCCTCCGGAACTGCTCGACAGGAAGACGATATCCGGATCGGGTATGTTCACCTTCCCCAATGCCTCCCTCAATACTTCAGCAATCACCTCCCAAATCGGACGACCGCTGCTTGACGTTCCGGCAAAGAATCCATGGCTTACGCGATATGAGTAGATCATCGGGTCGTCCACGCATATCATCGAGGCGTCGGTTGCCTGAACGTACGTTCCTCTCGAATATCTCGGACCGTCTTTCCTATCGCGGCCGTATTGGGCCCCCGTCAATGCTATGATGATCCTGTTGCACCCTTCCTTTCCTCTATAGAAAGCAAAATGCACGGGCACTTTCTCTACGTTCACGTGATACTTTCCGGTGTTCAGCGGAGTTTCGAAGTCCCACTCCTCCTCCCCGTCTATCTCCTTGAGCCAATTGTCCTTCTTTACCTCATGCAAAGGTATGGATTCGACCCTTGACTCCTTCAATTCAATATTCATTCCCCTCATCAAATCACACCGGATTTGTTGCCGGAAAGGCATCCTGCCAATCTCTCATAGTCGATTCTTCTGTCTACAGAAGGGACTTTCACTTCCATCGACTGGTGCTTTTCCATATCGGTTTCCGCCACCATCTCGCTTACGGCCGCCGACGTCTTCAACGGCACGCCATCATAATCTATGATCTGCGTGCTCTCTATTCTTCTGGTTTCGAACAGGTTGACGCTCTTGGGCCTTCTATCCGCCCCGATGCAACAGTAGCTGCTATGCACATCCTCCTGCGACAGCTGCTCGAAATATCCGTGATACGCGGACATCACGGCAGGGTCGTTGATCGCCTTGATCCTCTTGGCGTCCAAGGCCATCAGATTCTCCGCCAGATTCGCCCTGACGGCTTCATAGCGACTTGTATCGTCCCCTGGAACGCACTCGATCAGTATCACGTTCAGATATGCCCAGCTCCCTGGAATCGATGGGGGAGCGATTCTATGGACGATCGTCCTTTTGAAGCCGAAATCGATGCAATCGACGGTTCTGCCTGCAGCACATTCCTTGAATCTCTTCCAATCCTTCCGGAACATCACGATGCTAGCGTTGATATCCCAGGGCGAGAAACCGCCGAAACGCTCGCAGTTGACTTTCATTTTGGGGCCGATGCTATAGAAAATCCCGTTTTCAGAACAGATGTCGTCCGTTTCCTTCAATAATTGCAACAGCACCCGCTGTACGGTTTGCACCTTTGAATCAAAGAATTTATACTTTTTAAGTAAAACATTGACGTCATCCGCAGACAACAGCGAAGTTCCAACGTACTGTTCAAGTATGGATGTAATCAGTTCAGAAAAGCTGCTCTTCTTTATTATGAACGATTCGTTGCCATCAAAGTACAATATTGACATCAGCAAATCGACATCGGAGAGTATGCTTTCCTTGACGCCGGCATAGGACCCTTTGTTCGCGATGTACTGATACCCTTTCTTACACTCGATTTTCATCAGCAATTCAAACAAATACTCCTTCGAATCGATCTTGAACAACGACAAGGGCTGTATCAAATCAGTACAGCCGCCGTATTTCAAAATGGTGTCAATGCAATGGCTGATTCCGTTCTCGGAAGCGCATTGCTCTATCGTATAGATGAATAATGGCTGGGGTATGCCGCAACGAACTCCTTTTTCCCATGAAGACAGCATTTCCAACGATTCCGAATACCTCCCTTCGGAATTCATCTCCTCTACTAGGCCCATCATGTCTTCATCCGAAAGTTCACACTCTTTGACTAGGACGATTCTGTTGTCTTTCGCATCCCCTTCCGCTTCGTCAGCCGTCGCCTGCAGATATCCGTTGCCCAGGTACTCCCAGCACACCCCGCCTTTCTTCATGTCACCACCAGATGCTCAAATCTTCATCAAGTATATTCACGTGTTGGTCAAGTATTGACGTGTTACATATTCGGCACGATTCAAGTATGTCACGTTGTATTTTGTAAGCGTTCTGGCCACCTTCAGCAGTTAAAACTTGACGCGGGACGAATCTTCATTAAAGTGCCTGAACATGCTACGATGAGGTCGAGCGCCGTCTCCTGGATTGCAGTCTTCTCAGCCGGTGATGATCTTGTCTCCGACGTATTCAACCGGTTCGAAGTAATCGTCATCGTCCTCCTCCGGCCGGTGCAGTCCGCCCTCCTCTATGAGGATCCTGAGGAAGAAGCCGTCGTCGCCGTACAGGCGCAGGTACTTGGCGTCGCCGGACTCCTCTATGGTGTGCCCCCTGAGCACGAATCCGCTTCCGTACAGCCTGTACTTGATGTCGGGCGCGATGCTCACCCTTATCACGTCTTCGCCTCTCCATCTGCATGACGTGAGGTACACGATCTTCTTTCCGTCGCGTACCTCGGCCGTGTACTCCGACTCTATGGGATCATCATCGCCGTTCACGGTCCAGCCGGACGCGTCCGACCCCGTCAGAGCGTTAACGTCCTTCGCCCCGATCGAGACCAGGGGCTCGGACACCAGCTTGGAGCCGACGACTATGACGCCCTTCCTCATCCTGCTCTTGACCGATTCCTCGCGCATTCCGGGCCTCAGCAGCACTATCATGAACACCACGAGGAAGACGCATTCCACGATCATCCACCAGAAGGTCGTGTATCCGAGCATGTAGTCCGTGACGCCCAGGACGTCCATGATCTGGGCCGAGAACGTCGTCACGAAGCTGATCAGGCATATTCCGAGAAGACGCAGGGATCCGTAGCGGTCCCCCATGAGGCAGAGGATCGAGCTGATTATCATCGCGAGATCCATGATCACGGCCAGAACGGCCGACGGGACCGTCCCTATCTGGGTCAGTATCACCAGCTGCTGGAACATGTTCATCGCTCCGAAGGTCACCCCGGCCATGAAGACGGCGAATCTCAGTGGCCTGTCCAGGGAGAGGAGGATCACCACCCCCGAGTAGGCGTAGACGGGCATCAGCATGTAGCCCCAGTCCACGCCTATCAGCGGCTCCTCCAGCGTCATGATGGTCCCGGCTATGGCCATGCCTATCATGAACAGGCCCATGGCCGCCACCAGGACCTTGTTGACGGTCTTGATGCCGGCTTGGCTCTTCCACCATCCTTTAGAATTCATTCGGCTCCCTCCCTCTGATGAGAACGCTGAATTTCGTTCCATCCTTCCCGAGTCCGTACAGAACGCCGTCGGATTCGGTGAACCTGTCGACCCTGAACCTGTTGGCGTTGAATATCGAGTCGCCCTCGTGCATCACGGTCATGAAGAGGGGCTCCTTCCCCTTCCATATCTGGACCACCGCTGTGGACTTCAGTTCGCCTGTGAAGATGTCGAAGACGATCTCCGACTGCACGAAGCCGTCGTCTATGCGCCTCCACGACGGGCCCGAACGGTCCAAGAGATCCCTGGCGACGTCATCGTAGATGTACGACCCCTCCTCCAACGAATGGGCAGCGCGTATCCTGTCGAGGACCTGGGTGTACCTTGCCATCACCGTGTTGTCGCGGATTACCTTGGTGTCCAGAAGCGCGACCAGTGCGACGTACATCAGGAAGTTTAGCATGAAGTAATACGGATCTATCTCGAACGGCAGATAGGCGGAGAACTGTTCGACATAATCCTCCGCCACGATCAGGAACAGGTCCGTGCTGGCCATTATGGACGCCGTCATTATCAGCGACGTGCGGCTGACCACGTTCCCCCTGGCGAAATGGAACCCGATGCGGGCGAGGTTCAATGCCAGCGCGACGAACACGAGCTCGAAGATGATCACGTAGATCTCGGTGGTCGAGCATATGTCCCCGCAACGGAGGCATAGACGGGAAAGCCCTAGGGTGAGCGCATACGCCCCGGTCATCCTCACCCTGTCCTTGATGCTCAAAATGACGACGGACGCCCCGCCCAGGATCATTATCGAATTGCCGAGGTAATACAGGATGCTCGCATCGCCGTCGAATCCCATGGAGATCCTTTGGAGCCCCTGGCCGATCATCACCAGGCCCAGTATCGCCCCTACCAGCAATGAGAGGATGTCGAAGGCTATCTTCGTCCTTGCCCTGGTCTTCTCCCAGTCCATCCTCTCACCCCTTCCGATTGGCGAAACGGCGTCTGCCTATCAGCACGGTCGCCGCCCCGAGCGCCACGGCCAACGCCAGAAGCGCCACGGCCGTCGCCGTCTTCTCGGGCTCGTTCAACGGGCCGGACACGGCGTACGTGCCCATGCTGTCCGTCTTGAAGACGATGCATCCGTCGCCGACGGTGTGCTGCGTCAGTTCCAGATTGTTCCTGTAGACGTCTATGCGGTACAGGCCCGCCTCCCTCTTGTCGATGTCCGTATTGACCGATATGCTCGCATTTCCGGACAGCTTCTGCAGCCCGAGCGAATTGGACAGCTCTATGATCGTCTCATCGGTGAGCTTGCCGCGCAGGCTGCTGGGAATCTTATGGGCGGCATCCCCGTCCGTCATCCTGAGGTATCTGATCTCGATGCCGTCCTTCAGCGAGAGGCCCGTGACGGACGCCTTGTCGAAGCTCACGGTGTCGTCCCCGCACTTGAGCACCAGCCCTTCGGTGGCGAGGGCTATCAAGAACGCCTCCCCCTTGCCCAGAACGTAGCTGTAGCCATGGTCGCCTTCGAGGCTCACCTCTGCGACGGACCTCATGCTCAGGATCCTCAGCAGGTCCTTGATGCTGTCGATGCCCCAGATGTCGAATCCAGTGTCTATGCCCGCCCACAGCTCGAAATCTATCGGACCGGACGACAGGTCCCTGCCGGGATCGACGTATTCGTAGGAGTCCAGATGGAAATGGATGCGGAACTGGGGGATGGCGAACCTGACCTTCATGTCCAGGCCGTTGACTGTCACCTTCTGGAACGTGTTTCCGTCCGCGTCATACCTGCAGTATTCGGTCTTCCCCAAGGTGACGACCCCTTCCACGACGTCGAGAGAAAGAATCCTCTTCATCAACCCGTTCATGTCGTCCAGGATTTCAGACGCCGTGCCGTCGAACCTAGTCTTGAAATCCGTGACGGTCGTGTCGACCCTGAATGCGCCCTTCTCATCGTATTCGATTCCTTTGAACGCCATCTTCTTCATCGACAGGGACACGAAGGAGTCGGAGCCGGAGGCCATCTCGATATCGAGATCCTCCACATGCACGTCCAGAGGCTCGTCCGGCTCGACGCGGTCCACCTTGATGGAGTCCGCCGTAAGCCTGAACTCCTCCGACCTGTCCATCGTCGGCCTGCTTCCGTCCTTCATCTTCGTGGCAGGCAGCTCCATGTATATGCGCATGTTCGAATTGTCCACGGGATAGATGCGCACATTCCCGATGGACAGCTCCACGCTGTAGTACGGAGCGTCCTGATCCTTGTGGGAATCTATCGCCAGCCCCATGTCGGTGACTTGGAACGGGGTAGGATAGTCGGCGACTCCGTAGCTCCCCCCGACGTCTATCTCCAGATCCAGCCGGATGAGGTCCAGGGAGCCGATGTACCTCAGCAGCCTGTCGATGGTGGACTGGGGGCCCGGCGCATTGACATGGCCCTTGAAATCCGTGAGGTCGAGGCTTATTGACATGCGGATGTCCGCCCGGTCCTCCGACGTGTATACCGTCGTGTAATCGCCGATGGTCACCGCTAAATCATGAGTGTACGAAACGTCCAGCAGGAAGGACCTCTCCTCGCCGTCGCGCTGATAGACGGATTCGATGGACGCGTCGTCAGCCCGCACCGTGATCTTGGGCAGAGGCATGACCAGGCCCTCCATCGCCAGCGAGCCGATGACGATGCGTCCCTGCCCGATCGTGGAGAACGAGATGGCCTTCCCGCCGGATTCGATGAAAAGCCTGTCCACTGTGACTGTAACCCCGTCCTCGACCACGACCTCGGCGCCGCCTAGGATGCGCAGCTCCTCGATCTCGACGTCCTCGGCATAACGTTCATGGCCGGCGACCTGCACCGCTTGAGACTCTTCGGCATCGTCTTCTACCACCGCCTCCAACATGGAAACCATGCCTGAGGGCAACGGCAGATTGTCGCTGCGCTTGGATATCACCTCGGTGATGACGTCGATGGACGAGAGGACGTGCTCCTCCATCCCCTCGTAGA
>JAEEGL015709547.1_pt1 | contig 10422 bp, 11 predicted proteins | sample 9134231 | NCBI WGS metagenome assembly JAEEGL01 (sample SAMN16246548, study PRJNA631951) | gut metagenome | biome: gut microbiome; feature: rumen; material: fiber-attached | host: Bos | place: Iran: Karaj | collected 2018-10
CAGCGTGATCGGTGCATACAGACCCACGACAATGATGTGCGGCGTCAATTCAGCCTGGGCTGCGGCAGGCGCGTCCGCTTTCAGCGACCACGCAAGAAAGACGGCGAGGGCTGCGCACAGAACAAGTGCAAGCACCAAAAGAAGAGAGACGGTCTTCGGCACTTTCCGCCGGACGAGGCACAGGACAAGGAGGATGATCACGAATAAAACGCCCGGTAAAACAAACGTCAGGATGGGGGAGAACATAAATGCTCCTTTCTTTTCATCAAAACCCAGTTTCCTTCTTTCTTATATGCAAATATAACCTATATAGACAAAAATGTCAATATTCCACCAAATACGTCTCAAGCTCGATCTCCCGGATCGCGTCGGCGGGGGTTTTGCCGGTGTTGTCATAGATGTGCCCCTGATTCTCGGGCAGGGTCTCGAGCTTCTGTTTCAGAAACAGCGCGCGGTCGATAAGGTCCGTGTCGCCGCGCTGCCGGATGCGCCTGACGATCTCCTGTGTGTGGGCCGTGAGCACGATATAGTAAAGCGCCGCGCCGTGCGCTTGGGCCAGCGCCTGCACGCGCGGAAGCTCGTCCTCGATCACGTAGTCGATCACCACGTCTATCCTCTGCCGAAGCGCACGGTCGGCCGCGAAAAGCAGGCAGTCCCAGTTGAACGTAAGGATATCCTCCCAGCGCACAGGGTCGACGGGCTGCCCGTCCGCGTCGAAATTGCCGCCCGTTTCCGGCTCCACAAAGCCGTCGTGAAAGCTGTCGCCGTGGATCACGTAGACGGTGCGGTGCGTCTGCCCGGCCAGAAATTTTGCATAGGCGTCCGAAAAGGTCGTTTTTCCGCTTCCGCAGGGCCCGGAGATAAAGATGATCTTATTCATGTCCGCTGCCCCCATCTCTCAGCTCATATTTCCGGGAGAATGCCCGGATATATTTTTCCGTGAACGGCTTGAAATCGCAGCTGCGGTCGATCAGCGTCGGTTCATCCTCATGGAGCCAGGAGACGACGTCGTTTAGGCCCCAGGCCGTGAATACTTCGACGTATTTCGGCGCGACCTCGATAAAACCTTCGAATATGGCGTTCTGGATCTTTTTTGTGCTGTGATTGCTCACGTCGAATTCGGTGACGTTGAGCTCCACGCCGAGACGGGACATGAAGGAAAACATCTGCTCGATATAGTCCCGGTCCTCATCCTCCGAGCCCCAGAAATGACACTGCATGCCGAAGCCGTCGAGGAGCTTTACGCCGTTTTCACGCTCGTAAGTTTGGATCTTATCGATGATCGCCTTGAAAAACCGCTGTTTTTCGCGGTTTCCCTCGTTGTTGTCGTTGTAGAACAGCCTGACCTTATCCCCGAAGATCTCCCGCGCCATCCGCAGCACTTCGATGTAGTAGCCCCTGCCGAGCCATTTGTACCACTGGTCGATGCGCACGCCGTCCTCGTCGTATTCGTAGACGGGATCCCCGGCCTCGCGCATCGCGCGAAGCTCGTCGGGATCCGCCGTGATCTCATTGAGCACGTCCACGCTGTATGGGTCCGGATAGCGGGCCTGCAGGCCCTGCATGAACGCGCAGATAAAGTCAAATGCAAGACGCCGGCAATCCTGCGCACTGCGGCCTTCCAGATATGCCTTCAGCTGCGGCGGTACGTGCCGGTACCACACGATCGTATGGAGCCGGATATCCATCCCGTTCTCCTTGACGAAAGCATAGATCCTGTCGGCATAGGAAAAATCGAAAAGTTCGGTGTTGACCCTGTCGCCGATAAAGGCGGGCTGATCCTTTCGGAAATAGATCTCCATCTTCGTCTCGTTTTCCGGCGTGACGCAGTCGAGATACCGCTCAACGAAATCCGTGAGCTTCGCCATGCGATCGTAGTCGAGCCCGCGGTAGATGGAGTCCGCCGGGCGGTTCTGCGAATCAAGATACCGGTCCCGCTTTTCCTCGAAATCCTGCGCTCCAGAGGAGGATTTATAGATACGGATCAGATCCACCGTAAAATAACTGATCCCGCTTCCGAACTTTTTCATGATGGTTTTCTCCCGATAATGCACTTTTTATCTGTTTTGGCACCTTGAATATAGCATATTTCCGTAAATCCGTCAACAAAAAAACGGCGTGCTCAAAAGCACGCCGTTTTTTATATTCATTCGGTTACAGTTCGCGCAGCGCGTCGATCAGGGCGGTCTTTGCGGCGGCCTGCTCGTCCTTCTTCTTGATGACGCGGGCGGGAACGCCGGCGACCACCATGCCCGGTTCGACGTCACGGATCACGACCGCGCCCGCGGCGACGACCGATCCTTTACCGATGCGCACGCCCTCGATGATGACGGCGTTCGCGCCGATCAGCACGTCGTCCTCGACGATGACCGGCGTCGCGCTGGCGGGCTCGATCACGCCCGCGAGCACCGCGCCTGCGCCGACATGGCAGTGCTTTCCGACGGTCGCGCGGCCGCCGAGGATCGCGCCCATGTCGATCATCGTGCCTTCGCCGATCTCCGCGCCGATGTTGATGACCGCGCCCATCATGATGACCGCGCCGTCGCCGATCGTGACCTGCTCGCGGATGACCGCGCCCGGCTCGATGCGCGCATTGATATTTTTCATATCCAGGAGCGGGATCGCGCTGTTTCGGCAGTCGTTTTCGATCACGACGTCCGCGATCGCGTCCGCGTTCGCTTCAAGCGCCGGCTTCACGTCGCGCCAGTCGCCGAAGACGATCTTGCAGCCGTCGGCGGCGGGGAAGACCTTGCAGCCGGGGAATTCGACGGGCGATTTCTCCCAGACATAGAGCTTGACCGGGGTTTTCTTTTCCGAAGTGCGGATATATTCGATGATCTCCTGAGCGTTCATGGTATCCTCCTTTTATAAGTCGCGCATGGCGATGTCTTCATAAGTCTCGCGGCGGACGGCGACATAGTCGCGCTGTCCGTCGAGCATGACGATGGGCGGGCGGGGGACATTGTTGTAGTTCGAAGCCATGGAATGATTATACGCGCCCGTCGTCAGGACCGCAAGCAGATCGCCGCGGGAAAGCGCGGGCAGCGGGACGTTCTCCTGGATCATGTCGCCGGATTCGCAGCAGCGTCCGCCGACGGTGCATACGACGCTGTTGTCCTGCGCCAGCTTTTCCGGCGCGAAGATCGTATACGGCGCGCCGTAGAGCGCATAGCGCGGATCGTCGCCCATGCCGCCGTCGATGCAGTAATAGGTCTTGGAGCCCGGGATCGTCTTGACCGCTTCGATCGTGTAGACGGTCAGGCCCGCATCGGCCACGATGGAACGGCCCGGCTCAAGCAGAAGCTCCGGCACGGGAAGGGACAGGATGGCGCACTGTCTGCGGATATAGCCGCAGACGATGGAGATCTCCCACGGGATGTCGATCTCGGGATCGGACTCGAGATAGCGCACGCCGTAGCCGCCGCCGAGATTGAGCTTCTCGGGAAGATAGCCGATCTTGTCTTTCATCTCGGCCGTGAAGGCCAGCATCACGTCCGCGGTATCGCGGAAGACCTGACTGTCGAATACCTGCGAGCCGACATGCGCATGATAGCCGCGCAGGTCGATGTGGGGGAAGGCGAGAGCGTGACGGACGAAGGCTTCGGCCTGTCCGGTCTCGATGGGGACGCCGAATTTGGAATCGAGCTTTCCGGTCGCGACAGCTTCAAAGGTGTGCGGATCTATGCCCGGCGTCAGGCGCAGAAGCACCTTCTGGCGCATACCGCGCGCAGAGGCAAGGGCTTCGATCGCGGCAAGCTCCTCCTCGCCGTCGACGATGAAATAGCCGACGCCGCAGTCGAGCGCATAATCGATCTCCGCGTCCGACTTGGAGGAACCGTGAAAATACAGCTTATCCATCGGGAACCCGGCGATCTTCGCCGTGTGGATCTCGCCCGCGGAGACGACGTCCGCGCCGAGCCCTTCCTCGGAGACGATCTCCAGGACCCGCTTGCAGCACAGCGCCTTGGAAGCGTAGAGCGGCAGGGCGGCAGGGAAGCTTGCGTCCATTGCATTTTTATACAGACGGCAATTTTTCCGGATGCGCCCTTCGTCCATCAGGTACAGGGGCGTGTCATACTTTCGCGCAAGTTCGCCGACGTCGCGGCCCGCGAAAAACAAGCGTCCGTTTTTTGCCTCTAAATTTCCACAGATCATAGTATCCCTCAAATCACGCCGGTTTTTCCGGCTTCCCGGAGACGCGTGCGGCGGGACCGGGAGCAGGATAGATTTATCATAGCACACAGGTGCATAATCTGCAATGTGTTGTATAACTAAAAAACCGCGCCGTGCGGCTGTGTTGTGAATATAAATTGACAAGAAAGCCGCGGCATGATACACTCTAGATACGCTTATTTGAGTTTGGAAGTGTGATTTTATGCAGATCATTGAAGATCGCCGCGCTCTGCACCGCATCCCGGAGCTGGATCGGGATCTTCCGAAGACGCTTGCGTATGTCCGCGCGTCTCTGGAGAAGCTCTCATGCCTTGTCTTTGCCCCGGTCGAGTCGGCGCTGTGCGCCTTCTTCGACTTTGGGAAGGACAGCGCGATCGCATTCCGCGCGGACATGGACGCGCTGCCCATCACCGAGCGCACGGGCCTGCCTTTTGCATCCGAGCATCCGGGGCGTATGCATGCCTGCGGGCATGACGGGCATACGGCGATCCTTCTGGAGGTTGCGCGCCGTCTCGACGCGAAGGAGACGATGCCGCACAACGTGCTTCTCGTGTTCCAGAGCGGGGAGGAGATGTCCGGCGGCGCGAAGATCATCTGTGAGACCGGCGTCTTTACGCAGTACAAGGTCGAGGCGATCTTCGGCCTGCACCTGTGGCCGGAGCTTGAAGAGGGCGTGATCCACTCGCGCGAAAACGAGCTGATGTCGCGCTCCAGCGAGGTGCATATCCGGATCGAAGGGAAAAGCGCCCATATCGCCAAACGCGAGGCGGGGATCGACGCGCTGGAGGCGGGATTTGCGCTGTATGCCTCCCTGCGGGAGCTGGAGGCGTCCTTCCCGAAGGATGTGCGCCGTATCCTGAACTTCGGACATATGGAGAGTGGAACGGTGCTCAACGCCGTCAGCGGATTCACAAAGATCGACGGCACGATGCGCGTCTATCGGGACGACGTTTTCGAGAAGATGCAAAGCGGCATACGCGAAAGAACGGCTGAAATCGACAGAAAATACGGCACACGCACGCAGGTCGGCTTTACCGAGGGCTATTATGCCGTCATGAATCCGCCGGCGCTTTATCGGCGTGTAAAGGAGATCATGGATTTTGCCGAGCTTGCCGAGCCCGTGCTGCCGACCGAGGATTTTTCCTGGTACCAGCGCTATATCCCCGGACTGTTCTTCTTCCTCGGGATCGGAGACGTTCCGCCGCTGCACGCCGACGACTTTCATTTCAATGAAGCCGTGCTTTCCAAAGGCGCGGATTTCTTTGAAGTGCTCGCGGAGAGATTTTGATCGGCAATGGATCCATATACGTTCAAAAGGATCGGCAGCGGATTCCTTTGCAGGTTCGAAGACGCGGTCCGGGATATGGGTCTTGCACATATCTTTCTGCAAAAGGAAAACGAAGTCCCGGCTTAGGGGCTTTACCATAAAGACGGATCCACGGGACTAGACAACCATGTATCTTTCGCAAAAAAGCTGTAATGAACAGTAACGGAATAAAAGGAGATAAGGATCATGAAAAAGGATCTTGCTTTGCTGCTTGCCGCGCTGATGGCGCTTTCGCTGCTTGCAGGCTGCGCCGTACAGAGCGGCACGAAACAGGAGACGTCGGAATCTTCGGAAACCGCGGTCACCGCCGACGATTTCAAGACGCTGGCCGACATCGCCGGGTATGAAAGCATCGGATATACCTATGACGAGGAACGTTTTGCAACGGCTTTCGAGGCAGACGGCGTATACTACCGCGTCGACGCCAATATGACGCCGGAAGTCTATGAAGCGCTGGACGAGCTCGACTTCTTCGATGATGAACACGATGCGAAGCTTGCAAAGATCGTTTCGCCGCTGGAGATCACCAAGGTCACAAATCTTACGGAGAACATTCCGACACAGGCCGAGATGGACGCCCTGATCGGCAAGACAGGCCAGGAGCTTCTGGACGAGGGATGGTCGAACTGGGGCTGGAATCTGGATACGCTGGAATACTGGATGTATCACGGCCCCTATGCCTTTACGATCGCCTTTACGGGAGACGTGGAAGTGACCGACGATACGGACGGCGATGAGATCCTTCCGGGGCTTGTCGTCAAATCCGTCACCTATGACGGCCTCGGCAACGCGACCGATCTGGATTGACCTTCCGAAAACGGGAAACGCTTCATAAGTGGAAATGCCCATGCTTGACTATCTGAACAAAAACCTTTCGCGCATGCAGCCCAGCGGCATCCGCCGCTTTACGGCGCTTGCGCGCGCCACGCCCGGCTGCTCGATGCTGACCATCGGTGAGCCGGACTTCGACACGCCCCTGCCGATCCGCGAAAGCGCGGTCCGGGCGCTGGAACAAGGCGTGACGCATTATCCGCCGAACAACGGAGACAGCGATCTGCGCGCGGCGATCTCCGCCTTTGAAAAGGCGCATAACGGCCTTTCGTATACGCCGGATGAGATCATCGTCACGAACGGCGCGAACGAAGCGCTGTATCTGGCGCTCGGCGGCATACTGAACCCGGGGGATGAGGTCATCATCCCGACCCCGGCCTTTTCGCTCTATGAGTCGATCGTGCTGATGTTCGGCGCGGTGCCGGTCTTTCTCGATACGACGCAGACCGGCTTCCAGATCGATCCCGAGCGTCTGCACGCCGTTATCACGCCGCGCACCAAGGCGCTGGTCCTCAACTCGCCGAATAACCCCTCGGGCGTCGTGCTGACGAAGGAATGCCTGCAGGCCGTGCACGACGTGATCGCGCCGCATCCGATCTTCCTTGTATGCGACGAGGTGTACAACCGCCTTGTGTATGCACAGGCGCCGAGTTTTGCGCAGTTCGAAGACCTGCGCGGCCGCATCCTGATCGCGCAGAGCTTTTCCAAGCCCTATTCGATGACCGGCTGGCGCGTTGGATACCTGATGGCGGATGCGCCTTTGATCCCGGCGTTTTCGCTCATGCATGCCGCGACCGTATCGTGCATCAGCGCGTTTTCGCAGAAGGCCTGCATCGACGCGCTGGAGGTCGAGGTCGGGGATATGCTGTGCACCTATCGGGAGCGGCGGGACTATATCTGCGCGCGGCTGACGGCGATGAGACTCGAATTCCCGCAGCCGAAGGGCGCGTTCTACGTCTTCCCGTCCATCGAAAAGTACGGCCTCGACGCGGAGGAATTCTGCATCCGCATGATCAGGGAGGGCGGCGTCGCGGGCGTGCCCGGGACCTGCTTCCGTACGCCGGGCTATCTGCGCTTTTCCTACTGCTATGCGCTCCCCGAGATCGAACAGGCGATGGATAAGCTGGAAAAATTCCTGAAAACCCTGTAAATCCGGCACATTTTCCTTTTATCCGGGGGAAAGGATTCAAACTTTGTAAACTTTGACGAACGAAAGCGCTTGCGCTTTTCGCGGACATATAGTATCATAAATACAAATCCACATGAATAAAGATAAAGGCGCACTGCCCGATCAGTATCCCTGCCGCGTTTCCCGCGCGGAAGGCAGGGGGAAAGGCGTGCGGTGCCGAAGGCGGAGGGACGAGCGCGGGAAACTCCGGCCTGGGTCGGCGGAACAAGATACGCCGGACTGTCGCCTGAGATCGGGCGGAGCGTTATCTTTGCATGTTGTTCTCCGGCGTCGTTGCGCCAGGAGTCTATCGGTGCATGCAAAAGACGTCTGCCTATACGGCGGACGTCTTAATTTTGCAAAGGAGCATGAAAAATGGGACAGACGGTTTTTACAGGCATCGGCACGGCGCTCATCACGCCGTTCACGGAGACGGGCGTCGATTGGGAGTCCTACGGACGGCTGATCGACTGGCAGATCGAACAGGGCATCGATGCGCTCATCGCGGCGGGCACCTCGGGCGAGGGCTCGACGCTGACGATGGACGAACATAAGGCGGTCGTCCGCTATACGGTCGAGCGCGCGGCGGGTCGCGTCCCGGTCATCGCCGGAACGGGCAGCAACTGCACCCTTGACGCCATCGAACTGAGCCAGAGCGCGTGCAAAGACGGCGCGGACGCGCTGCTGATCGTCACGCCCTATTACAATAAAGCCACGCAGAAGGGCCTTGTCGCGCACTTTACGGCGATCGCCGACGCTGTGGACAAGCCGATCCTTTTGTACAATGTGCCTTCCCGCACCGGCTGCAATATACAGCCCGCGACTTACGCGGCGCTTGCCGAGCATCCGAACATCCAGGGCATCAAGGAAGCGGGCGGCGATATCTCGCAGATCGCAACGACGATGTCCCTGTGTGCGGGCAAGCTCGATCTTTACTCCGGCAACGACGACCAGATCCTGCCGCTCATGTCGCTCGGCGGCAAGGGCTGCATCTCGGTGCTGTCGAACCTCATGCCCGCGAAATCGCATGAGATCACCGCACGCTTCTTCGCAGGCGACGTCGCCGGCGCGGCAAAACTGCAGCTCGAGCTTCTGCCGCTGATCCACGCGCTGTTCTCCGAGGTCAACCCGATCCCGGTCAAGGCGGCCATGGCGGCCATGGGCTTCTGCAAAAACATTGTTCGCGCGCCGCTGACTGTCATGGAGGACGAGCACAGCGCGGTGCTCTACAGCCTCATGCGCGAGCAGGGCCTGATCTGATCAAGAATGAAAATACGAACGTCCTGCGGCTGTATGCGGCCGCAGGACGTTTTCCGCTTGGAGCGTCTTGTATTTGAAAGAAGATCGGGCAGTATGGAAACGGGAGATGAGGAAGGAATGAAAAAGAAGAAAGCGCTTGTATGGCTTATCTGTCTATTTCTGCTTCTGCTGCCCGGGTGTGCAAGGACGCAAACCGACGCAGCGCAGGAGCATGAGGTCGGTCTGGAAGACATGTTCGTCGCAGGAAAAGCTTTCCGGGTGACCTATGAGGACGTGACTTCAAAAGACGCGGAAAGAACGCAGATAGGCCTGGATGAAGAGGAACGGGAGGAGCTTCTTTCCATGCTGAAGCCTTATGTCGAAGACCTTACGACGGACGTATTGAAAAGCGATTTCCCTGTTTATTATCTTGTGAAGCTCAACGACGTCCTTACGCTGCAGATCGATGCGCAGGGGGAGTATCCGAAGGAACCGGGAAAAACCTATATGCTTGTAAATCGGCACGTCGGGAACATCGTCACGCAATACGGGGCGTATATCGGCACGGAGGTCCTTGAATTTCTGGAGGGGAAAAGGGGCTGAGGCCCGGATATGAAAAATCCCACAGGACAAAACCTGTGGGATTTTTTCTAATCTTCTTTCTTCGCTTTGACTTTTTCGATCGCTTCGCGCATCTTGTCCTGTTCGGAGGCAAGCTGGGCATAGAGCGTATACACGTCCCACCCGGCGTTTGTCTCGGTCAGCACGGCCTTGAGGGCGCCCGACGCAAGCTTTGCGTTTCGCACGAGCGTATAGAACGCGGAGAACTGTTTTTCCGGGAAATCGGCGAAAACCAGAAGCTGTCCGGCAAGCGCCGGGGCATCCGGATCGGCCTCGATGCGCTTTTCCTTTCCGCACAGCGCGCCGACAGGCTGAAAGTAATCTTCCGGCTTCGCGGCTTTGAGACGAACGTCCTTTTGCCGGCAAAGGTTCCGAAGCGCTTTGAGCTCTTTGTCCTCGAAATTATAGGCGATCAACGCGGCAGACATACGGGGGATCTCCTTCTAAAGGGAATATGACAATAATAACGGATTGCAAAAAGCACTTGCCTCCGCAAGTGCTTTTTTGATGGAGCGGGTGAAGGGAATCGAACCCTCGTATTCAGCTTGGGAAGCTGATGTTCTGCCATTGAACTACACCCGCATTGCTGACTTTCTTATTATACTCTACCGTATGCGCAAAAGCAAGCTTTTTTTGTAAGAAGCGCATATTCCGCCCGATTCGGGAAAAGATGGAAGGGAAGAAAGGATGTGGTTAAAATGCGGGTATCCGACCTTATGAATACGCGGCCCGTGACGCTGGAGCCTGAGTGCCCGGTCACGGAGGCGTCGCGCGTGCTGACGCGCGAGGACATCGGCTCGGCGCCGGTGTGTGAAAGCGGCGGACGTCTGATCGGCATGCTGACCGACCGCGATATCGTCACGCGCTGCATCGCCGCGCACGCCGATCCCGACAAGACCGCGGTGCGCGACATCATGACGCGCGGCGTGGTCTCCGTCCATCCCGACGAGGACGCGCGCAATGCCGCGCGTCTGATGTCAGGCGAGCAGGTGCGCCGTCTGCCGGTGACGGAAAACGGACGCATTGTCGGCGTCGTTTCCCTCGCCGACATCGTGCACAGTGA
>JAEEGL015887106.1_pt1 | contig 10422 bp, 8 predicted proteins | sample 9134231 | NCBI WGS metagenome assembly JAEEGL01 (sample SAMN16246548, study PRJNA631951) | gut metagenome | biome: gut microbiome; feature: rumen; material: fiber-attached | host: Bos | place: Iran: Karaj | collected 2018-10
ACAGTTTTTTTGCGATTATGGCATGAAGTATGGTAAGGCCAAGATTGAAGCAGTGGAGGACATAGAGATTCTTCGCTTTATAGAGAATGGGTATAAAGTACAGTATATAGAAGTGGATTCAGAAACGGTTGCTGTGGACACACCCAATGATTTGGAGAAAGTTAGGGCTATTGTTACGGCAAAAATCAAAGCTGGAGAAATCAAAAACATATAACGAGTTTATATTAATCAAAAAGAGGAATCTTTCATGTCTGACGTAAGGGTGGCAGTTATTGCACTTTACCATGTGGGGTGCCCGAACTATGGTAATATTTTCCAAATATATGCCTGCGAAAAGATATATGAGAAGATGGGATTTGAGGTTGAGACTATCGTTAATGAAGCTCCATTTTCCACGCTCATGCTTTTCAAATATCGAGGATATTGTCTGATTAATTTTTTGACAGGTTACAGACTATCTTCTAAACAGGGGCTTTGGAAAAAATACATTTTTTTTAGAGCTTTTGAAAAGAGATATTTGCATGTCAGATATTTACATTCAAAAAAACTTAGTGATACAAATTATGACTATTATTCCATCGGAAGTGATCAGGTATGGAATCCCAATTGGATATGTCATCCGGATGATATGAGCTGGTTTTTTTGCCTAGACATTCCAGCCCAAAAGTGTATATGTCTTTCTCCGAGCTTTGGTGTAGATTCCATTCCAGAAGAGAGAAAAAAGGAGTTTTCCCAATTTCTGAGAAGATTTGATTTGATTTCCGTAAGGGAAGATGCTGGGAAGAAAATTGTTAAAGAGCTTATTGGGAAAGATGCGGAAGTTTTGATAGATCCTACGATGGCTCTCTCCAAAACGGAATGGGATCAAATACAAAGAAAACCAAGAAGAATAAATGGTAACACTCGATATATTCTATGTTACTTTCTTGGAAGTATTTCGACAGAGAGGAAATCGGCCATTGAGAGATACGCCGAACATTACGATTTACGAATCCTTGACGTCATGGATGAAAGTTCAAAGTCTTTTGTACATGGACCATCAGAATTTATGTGGATATTGACACATGCTGAGGCCATATTTACGGATTCTTTTCATGGTAGCGTATTCTCCATTATCTATGAAAAACCGTTGTTTGTATTTCAGCGTGAAGGTACTGGAAATTATATGTTTTCAAGACTGGATACTTTATTGAAGAAGTTTCATTTGGAAGATAGGATTGTCAATGATTTAGATAGCCTTCCTACCTTTCAGGATGGAAATTATGAGAAGGCGCGCGTAATCCTGCGTTCCGAACAAGAGAAATTGAAAGCATATCTTGAGAAAGCATTAAACAGAGGGTAAACATGAAAGACGCAAGTGAAATCAAATGGGGGTCAATTTTATCATATATGCAGATGGCACTCAGTATTGTTATTGGTGTCGCGTATACCCCTTTGATGATTCGTCTTTTAGGCCAGAGCGAATACGGATTATATAGTACGGTGACTTCAACCATTTCCATGCTTTCAATACTTAGTCTTGGTTTTAACGCTAGTTATGTTCGTTTTTTTTCTAGATATAGGAAGAATAATGATCATAATAGTATTTATGGATTAAATGGTCTCTTCTTATGGATATTTATCATCATAGGAGCCATAGCATTTATTTGTGGAATTTTTTTGACAACGCATGTGGAATTGATTTTTAAGGATGGATTATCTCCGCAGGAATATGAAATTGCTCGCATTTTGTTGTTGTTGCTTACGGTAAATCTAGCAATCTCTTTTCCAACAAGCGTTTTTAGCACCATTATCTCTGCAAATGAAAAGTTTATTTTACTTAAGTCGATGGGGATGATCCGGACAGTATTAAGTCCTTTAGTTAATCTCCCGTTATTGTTAATGGGTTTTCGATCCGTTGCCTTGGTGACGGTATCTTTGGTTTTTTCCCTTCTCACAGATGCAATTTATATTTATTATGTATTGGTAAAACTAAGGTGCAGATTTAAACTGAAAAATGTTGAGAAAGAGGTTTTTGGCAGTTTATTTACCTACACGTTATTCATAGCAATTAATGCCGTCGTAGATCAAATCAATAATAATGTTGACCGTGTATTGCTAGGGCGGTTCGGCGGAACGATTGCAGTTGCCATTTATGCCGTTGGTGCCAATCTCTACACATATTACATGCAATTTTCTCTGGCAATCTCAGGAGTTTTTACACCACGAATTCATGGCATGTATAATAGTGATAAAACGGAGACGAAAAGGGATGAAGAAATATCAAGACTATTTATTAAAGTTGGTAGATTGCAGTATTTGGTTTTGATGCTTCTGGCTTCAGGGTTTGTTTTTTTTGGAAAAGAGTTCATATTGTTCTGGGTGGGAGAAGGGTATGACCGCTCTTATTATGTAGCGATGCTTCTGATTCTTCCGGCAACTGTTCCGCTAATTCAGAATCTTGGCATTGAAATACAGCGAGCAGCAAATAAACACCAATTTAGAAGTATTGCTTATCTTGGAATGGCTTTATTTAACTTAGCGTTAACGGTATATTTGTGCCCCAAATATGGAGCAGTTGGTGCAGCGGTGGGTACGGCTGCCGCACTTATTCTGGCAAATGGTATTATAATGAATATCTTTTATTATATAAAATTGGGAATTAATATTCCGCTTTTTTGGAAAAATATCTTAAGAATAACGATTGGAATGGCTCCGGTATTTTTGTTGGGAATTTTTATCATGCTGATGGTTTCGCTAAACAGTTTGTCGAAATTGTTGGTATGGATAATTATTTATGTATTTTTTTATGTGATCTCGGTATGGCTATTAAGTATGAATGAGTTTGAAAAAGATCTTGTCCGATTACCCATAAAAAAGGTCCTTGGAAAGATCTCAAGGAAATAGATTCTATTTGGGTGAAGATATGATTGACATTGTAGGGAAAAAGTGTTGCGGCTGCGGTGCATGTGAGAATATATGCCCTAAGGGATGTGTTGTGATGAAGAGCAATGGCGAGGGCTTTTTATACCCTGAAATCATGGAAGCACAGTGTATAAAATGCGGTCGATGTGAAACCGTTTGTCCAATTCTATCGAATCATTCGGGAAACGATAAAATGGAAACATGGGGTTGTATGGCGAGAGATAGGGAATTGCTCTATAGCAGTTCTTCGGGGGGAGTGTTTTCATTGCTGGCCAAAACAGTTCTGGATGAAGCTGGAATTGTATGCGGAGTAGCTTTTACGGAAGATTTTTATGGGGTGAGGCATGTTGTAGTAAATAATGCGAAAGGCATAGAAACATTAAGAGGTTCAAAGTATCTCCAGAGTAAGATCGGTTTTGTTTACAGAGAAATTAAGAAAAGTTTGATGGATGGGAAAAGGGTGTTGTTTACTGGCACGCCTTGTCAAGTTGCAGGATTAAAAGGTTTTTTGGGAAAAGACTATGAATCCTTGGTTTGTGCGGATATTATATGTCATGGTACGCCATCCCCACTTTTTTGGGAAAAGTATTTGAAGCATATAGAAAGAACCGTCGGCGGAAAGGCTATGTCCGTTAATTTTAGATCCAAAGAGAATGGCTGGCGTTTGTATGGCATGAACATACATTTGTCTGATGGCAGTTGTTATTACAAGACGATGGATGAGGATCCGTTTATGAGCATTTTTCGGAAAGACTATTGTCTTCGGGAATCCTGCTATCAATGTGTGACAAAAGAAAAAGGTTCCTGCGCTGACATTACTATAGGAGATTTTTGGGGCGTGGAGAATGTTGTCCCGGAAATGGATGAAACTAGGGGAATCTCCCTTGTCATAGTCCATACGGAAAAAGGTTCAAAGCTATTTAAATCCGTGTTTTCAAGTTTGAATGGCAAACAAGTTGTATATGAAGCTGCTTTGGCAAAGAACAGGGCATATCATCGGTCAGTCGCACGTCCAAGTGAACGAGATATGTTCTTCCGTGATCTTCAAAACAAGTCGATGCCGCAGATTATAAAAAAATATGCTCGACAAAAATTATCAGTTCGCTTAAGAAAAAGGGTTGCCTCATCTCTTTTGGGTAGATTACGAAGACGAATTTTGTACAAAGACAATAAGAGCGATAGGGCGTAATGTGAACTCTATACTTATGAATTTATGAAAAATTGTCGTGGAGGAAGGGCATGAACAAAGTACAAATACTTGATTGCACTTTGCGCGATGGCGGTTATTGTAATGAATGGCGTTTTGGTTTTGAAAATGTAAAAAGAATTATTACCGGCTTGGTTGAAGCAAACGTAGAAATCATTGAATGTGGTTTTATTACCAATCGGGTAAAATATGACCCAGAAGTTACGAGATATACGCTAGTTGAAGAAATTGCGCGAGTCATCCCCGAAAATCGAGAGGGAAAGATTTTTGTTGCCATGATGAATTACGGCGAATACAATATTGATGAATTACCTGTTTATGACGGTTCTTCCATCGATGGTATCCGTGTGGCTTTCCATAAAAAGAATCTGACGGAAGCACTTGAACTTTGCAAAGCAATTAAGGACAAGGGTTATCTTGTTTTTGTTCAGGCAATGGTATCCCTCAGTTATTCTGACGAGGAATTCTTGAACCTGATTCGTTCCGTTAATGAGTTCGAACCATATGCATTTTACATCGTGGACAGTTTTGGGATGATGAAGGGCAAGGACTTAACGCGCCTGTTTTACATGGTGGAACACAATCTGAAAGGAAATGTCTGGATTGGATTTCACAGTCATAATAATATGCAACTGGCATATTCCAATGCTCAAAGATTAACTACAATTCAGACGAGTAGAAATCTGATTATTGATTCATCCATTATGGGTATGGGACGAGGAGCTGGAAATCTAAATACGGAACTTTTTTTAGAGTATCTAAATGAGAATGAAGAAAAGAAGTACCAGGTTAAGCCACTTTTGACAATCATTGATAAGACATTGACCAGTTTTTATGAGCAGAATTATTGGGGGTATTCCCTTCCAAATTATATTTCAGCCGCCCACAATGCTCACCCCAATTATGCGGGGTATTTGGATGCAAAGAAGACGCTTACGTTCGAGGATATGAACAATATTTTTGATATGATGGATGAGGATAAAAAGGTCTCATATGACAAGGATTATATTGAAAAATTATATTTAAAGTATCAAGAAAAGGATAGTGTTCAAGAAAAGCATTTGACTGAGTTTAGAGAAATTGTTTTTGGAAAAACGATTTTGCTTATTGCGCCAGGGCCAAGTTCGATACTTGAAAAACATAAGATAACGGAATTTGCAAATCAAAAAGACACGATTGCCATTAGCATTAATTATGAATACGATGAAGCAATTACTGATTATATATTTGTAAGTAATCTAAGGCGGTATAGAGATATTCCGGCTGATAAGAGGAAGAAATGTATTGTGACATCCAATATTTCTGCATTGGACGTATATTTGCAAGTATGGTATAAAGAGTTGCTCAACAAGGTCGAAGCCGTTGAAGACAATGCATGTTTGATGTTGATAAAGTTTCTGACCAACATTGGAGTAAAAAAGATTTATCTGGCTGGAATGGATGGCTATTCCATGGATTTCAATGAAAATTATGCCGATGAAAAAATGAGTATTCTTATGGGGAAGGAAATGGTTGAAAAGAAAAATGCCGGTATGATTAGTGTTCTGAAGACACTAAATAAAGAAGCGGAGATATTGTTCCTTACGACGCCTAGATATTTGATGATATAAACATTATGTTGAGGAGACAAATGGGTACCATATTATGAATCAAGAAATTTTGACAAGTGTGATAATACCAGTTTTTAATGTTAGGCAATATCTGGAAGAAGCTTTGAATAGTGTTATTTCTCAAACCTATAAAAATCTTGAAGTTATTATTGTAGATGATGGGTCTACGGATGGATCGTCAGAGATATGTGATGAATATGCCCTAAAAGATTCACGAATTCAGGTTATTCATCAAAAGAATCTAGGGCTCAGTGCTGCGCGAAATGCTGGACTGGATATCATGTCAGGACAGATTGTTGCTTTTCTGGATTCTGATGACGCATATTGCTCTAACTTTATAGAAGCAATGGTGAGCAGCATGATAGAAACCAAGAGTGATATTGTGGTTTGTAAGTATACGAATCATAATACGGAAGAGGCAATGGAACTGGATTTACGACTTAAGAGGTATCCAGCAATAAAGCAAGGCCTATATGAGCGGGAGAAAGCTTTAATAGCACTAGTAGATGGTGAGTTGGATCATATTGCGTGGAATAAAATTTATGCAAGACATCTGTGGAAAGAACATCGTTTTCCCGTGGGACATGTTTTTGAGGATCTAAACACGACCTATCAAATAATTCCTCTTTGTGAAAGAATCTTTGTGTTGGATGACATCCTTTACTTGAAGCGATCGCATGAAGGGAGTATTATAAAAACATTTTCGAAAAAGAATATCGATGATTGGCTGTTGGCTAATGCTCATTTCGAAAAATATGTTGATGATAATACACCAGATATTTTTGGTAATAGGCAGAATGATCGTTTGAAGCGTACAAGATTACATAAATTGATAGCGATCTATATCTTTTACTCGAGAACGAATAAAGATAAAACCATTCATTATCAGAAAAAGCTGAGACGAGAAATTTTAGTGTTGGAGAAGAAAATAGGTATCGGAGTCTGTGAGAGACACATAAAAGTTTATTTTTTTATCATCAAGTATCTTCCATGGGTATTAGGTATTATTGACTGGATGTATAATCCCATTCGCTTTTGCAAGAATAAATTTCGTAAATGAAAGGATTTATGTCTTTTGATTGACAAGTGTAAAGATGATGAAAACTCATGATTCAATGCGCATAAAAAACTCAAAAAGAAATCTTTTTAGTGGAAGCTTGTATCTGTTGATCAATACACTTCTTCCGTTTGTTAATCGTACGATCATTATTTATACGCTAGGATCAGAGTTTACCGGTCTTTCAGGCCTGTTCAATTCAATATTACAGGTCTTAAGTTTGGCAGAGTTTGGCTTTAGTATAGTTATTGTTTATTATCTGTATGAGCCACTTGCCCAAAATGATTTAAATTCAATAAAGCAGATAATGCTTTGGATGAGAAGAGTTTATCATGTGGTCGGAACCGTAATTATCTGTGGCGGATTGATGGTAACTCCATTTTTAAAATCTTTGATTCTTGGCAGTGCCCCTGATGGCATCAACATTTTTATCCTTTTTTTGATATTGCTTTTTAATTCGGGAATCGGCTATTTCCTTTATGCATATCAAGGAGTTTTGCTAGTAGCCGACCAAAGAAATGACATTATAAATAACATCAATTCTGCAGTGAAAATAGGAGTAAATCTGTTTCAGCTTTTGGCTCTGTTGTTTACAAAAAATTATTATCTGTATGTTTTAGTTTTGATCGCTGGAACTGTATTTTCTAATTTGTCAATTCATGTTGCAGTGAAGAAAAGATATCCTTATTTGAAAGGATTACAGGCAAAAGGAAATGTTTTACTACCGAAATCCATGAAAAAAGAACTTATGGGAATGATAATTAATCGTTTATCAAATGTCAGCCGAAATGCATTTGACAATATGGTTATCAGTAGTACGCTTGGTTTAGTTGCTACTGCCATTTACGGGAATTATTATTTAATATATTCTGTGGTGATGGGGATCACTGGTGTTTTTTGTGGATCTATGCAGGCGAGCGTTGGAAACAGCATAGCAACTAGAAGCGAAAAAGAAAATTATGATAATCTCTTAGATTTCTCTTTGCTATATTCCTGGATTGTCGGATGGTGCACCGTGTCAATGGCATGTCTGTATCAACCTTTTATGAAGTTGTGGGTTGGGGAAGATTTAATGCTTTCGGAATTTAACATGTTGTTGTTTGTGGTATATTTTTATTTTATTAACATGACACACATGCGCAATCAATATATTCTCGGAAATGCTTTTTGGTGGAAACTAAAGTGGGCCTATCTTGCTGAGGCATTTGGAAATTTGGTGTTAAACATTCTGCTTGGTAAACTTTGGGGCATTTCTGGAGTGTTGATTGCTACGATTATTACCATCTTTTTGTGTAACTATCTTATGTGCAATAAAGTATTGTTTAACACATATTTTAAGGATGAGTCAAAGTGGGAGTTTTATAAACAGCAGTTCTATTATTTGCTAGTTACGGCTTTAGTTTGTGTAGGTACATATGTTATATGTAAAAACATAGATAATATCATTCTTAGGGGTATGATTTGTATTATTTTCCCCAATATTTTATTTATGCTGTTTTATCGACCAAGCAGTCGCTGGGAAAGTAGCATGTCAATAGTAAAGAGGATCATAAAGGTGCGATAACATGATAACGATGATAAAAAAGATGATGCCCAAGGCAATGAGAATAATGTTGGAAAACGTTTATGTACGCATGGAAAGATGGAAAGAAATGCTAAAAACGCAAGGCCGTATATTAAGTGCAAAATTGCAGCCGGCCAAGGCGATATATTATTGCCCTTGTTGTAATCATAGATTTCGGAGTTTTATAACAGTAAGTTTCACTGATCGTTTGGACTTTTATTATGCAGAGAGATATCAAGGGATTCAGCAGGAAATTGAATGCCCCATATGCAAATCTATACCGAGGCACCGAATTTTGGCAGAATGGTTGGGTGAGCACAAGGAAGAATTAAAAAACAAAGAGATTCTTTATTTTGCAGTGGAAAGCGGAATTAGGAGATGGCTTAAGAAAAATAAAATTCAAGTAAAGACGGCAGACCTTTATACACAGGCTGACTTGAAGATTGACATAGAGAATACGATGTTACCTGATTCTTCATGGGATTTCATTGTGTGTAATCATGTTCTTGAGCATGTGTTTGATTATAAGAAAGCATTAAGTGAGCTTTATCGTATTCTCAAGCCAGGTGGAACATTGATTATATCGTTTCCAATTTTGGCTTCTTTGCCTACTTTGATTGAAGAGACGGAACATACCGAAGAAAATATAAAGAAAAGACTTCAATTATACGGACAAAAGGATCATCTTAGAATTTTTGGCGCAGATAGTAAAGAGATGCTGGTAGGAGCTGGATTTGAAGTGGCAATGATTGAAGGTGAGGGGATGCCAACGGAGATTCTGCCTGTTGTAGGACCTGCAGACTATGACGTGAATTATTTGTTTGAATGCAAAAAGCCTATTGTTGTAATGAATGGAAAGTGAAAGGAAATATGTTAAATGAAGATTATAGATGCTTTTGGTGGTAAAAAGCTTGTCATTACGGGGGGAACCGGCTCTTTTGGCTCTACGGTGCTCAAACATTTTTTGACAACTGACATTGATGAGATCCGTATCATTAGTCGTGATGAGAAAAAGCAGGACTGGATGCGCCACATGTTGCAGGCGCAGTATCCTGACTATGCATCGAAGGTGAAGTTTTTCATCGGTGACGTACGAGACATTAATTCAGTTCGTGATGTCATGTACGGCGCGAATTACGTGTTCCATGCGGCAGCGCTGAAGGAAGTGCCCAGCTGTGAATTCTTTCCGATGGAGGCCGTAAAAACAAACATTATTGGTACGGATAATGTAATTACGGCAGCAGTGGAAAATAAGGTGGAGAGAGTGGTATTTCTTTCTACGGACAAGGCTGCTTACCCCATTAACTCCATGGGCATGACGAAGGCAGTTGGGGAGAAGATCGTGGCAGCTCGCGCGCAGACCGCGTTTGACAGGTCTGGAACTGTTCTGGCCTGCACGAGATATGGAAACGTAATGTGTTCCCGCGGCTCGGTCATTCCACTGTTTATTGATCAGATTAAGAGAAAGGCTCCGATCACGATTACGGATCCGAACATGACGCGTTTCCTGATGAATCTGGACGAGGCCGTTGACCTGGTGGCATTTGCGTTTGAACATGCGGAGCCCGGCGACCTGTTTATCCAGAAGGCTGACGCTTCGACCATTGGTGACCTTGCTGACGGCGTGATGAAGGTGTTTGGCCAGACCGAGAAGAAGATCATCGGAACACGTCACGGCGAGAAGCTGTATGAGACGCTGATGACCCGTGAGGAGAGACTTCGCGCAACTGACATGGGACATTATTTCAGAATCGCTCCTGACGGAAGGAGCCTCAACTATGACAAGTTCTACGTGGAGGGCAACGTGCTGACCGAGGGCGACGAGGCGTACACGAGCCACAATACGGTGAGACTGGACGTGGACGGCGTCGTAAAGAAAATCATGACGACGGACTACGTGAGGGAAGAGCTGGAAGGCAAGGCTCACACGGTAGAAGCTTAGTTTATCATAGTCATAAACTAGTGGATTTTAAGCCTGATAATCATGCATTATGGAAACGGGAGAATATCTGATTATGGTTAATTTGAAAGAGAACGGAAAGATCATGCTGATGATCATCAGATCAAGCTGATGATCATC
>JAEEGL017164667.1_pt1 | contig 10422 bp, 9 predicted proteins | sample 9134231 | NCBI WGS metagenome assembly JAEEGL01 (sample SAMN16246548, study PRJNA631951) | gut metagenome | biome: gut microbiome; feature: rumen; material: fiber-attached | host: Bos | place: Iran: Karaj | collected 2018-10
CAGCACCCCACCGTAGTTTAGTTGGGAATGAAATGTGAGAATACCAATTCTCATTGTGCACATTCACAAAAGCGATTCCATCGATTCTGGACGATCTCAAATATCCGCGACCTATCATGCCGCGTCATACCTAAAGACAGTGCGGCAATTCCAACTGACAGAACCGATGTAAATCCAGTAAATATCATTCGTCCAAAAGACGGCTTGAAGTTACTAACGACTAAGAGATAAGGAACAACAGGCGACAAAAGCATAACCATAAGACTTCTACCGTAAACAGTTCGCACAAACTCTAAAATACGAAACGGAACATAATGCCGACAGATGAACATGTCGCAGATGTTACCAATTAACATTGAGCCAATTGTCGCCCAGAAAACCGACTCAGGAGGCATACCAAAACGAAGAAACATATACCCAACCGGGAATGCCAGACAAAGGATTGTTCCAACAATTAAGTTTGCCATCAACAGTTTTCCATTGGCGTGCACCACTTTGACGATCGGAGTCTTCAATGTCTGCAACAAACATACGGCCATAACGAGGTAGAAGAAATTGAGGGTGTGATCAGGATATCTCCCCAACCAAAGAGTCAGGACATAATCTCCCTCCAAGCACGCAGGCAACGCCAACATCAAGACAAGATAGAATGAGAAACAACTGCTCCGTTTCACGAGTTGCCACATCTCGTCAATATCACCCTTGGCAAAAGATTTGATTATTTGTGGTGAAACCGCTGTCATGAAATTATTGCTGAATTGCGTTGTCATACCTTGAAGCCCATACGCAATTCCACGAGCTGCATTTACCGCAGGTCCAAAAAAAACATTCAACAACAGATTGAAACCCTGTCCTTGAGCCAGAACAGACAGATTTCCGATAAGGTCCGATCCTGCGTACGTAATCATTCCCTTGTATAGCTTCCTGTCTTTGCAAAAGCGTAATGTGGTTTCAGAGTATTTTCTCATACAATAAACCCGATAGAAAGTAAGTGTCAGTAGACTCCAGACAAAACCAAGGAAAGATATCGATACCAACTTGTCAAACGGAGATACTATCAGAAGTCCGATTATGGCAAGACGAGCGACCGCATCAACAATACTGACATACGCATATATCTTCATGTTTTCATGGGCGATCAGAATAGCATTATATGGTATTTGGGAAAGCATCAATGGAACGTTTATTATTGAAAGCTGAAAAACCCAAAATGCCGCCTTCAGCCGTTCATGAGGAATTGTCATCTTGTTGTAGAAGAACCACACTCCTATGGTCTCAGAAAGCAAAACGATTACAAGTGACAGGCAGATAAAAACGACAAGCGAAACGTTGAAGATACGGTTCACGGCAACATAATCTCCCTTGCCGAGCGCGTATGTTATATGACGAGATGCAGCGCCACTTATCGAACCGTTCAGGAATGAGAACATGGCAACAATACCACCGAGAACAGCATAGAGGCCATAGTCCACCTCCCCAAGGACACGCAATGTGACCCCCGCCGTGAGGATGGATATCCCCATTACAAGAAACATTCTGAAATACAGGAACAGCGTGTTCTTGAATATTCTCTTATTGTCAGTTGCCATCTACAAGTATCCCAGTATCCTTAAGTACTTGTCGTGTAAAAAGTTTTCGTCCGCGCATATTTAGGAAGAAACTGTTGAAATAAAGATCTGGCGAAGCGAAACGTTCATCCGTTGTGTAATCTAGGAAAGGAACCCCTCTAATATTACATTCAGCGACAAAATTTGTAACAAGATATTTCTTTACGTCTTCCGGGAACTTGTCAGACAAGGGCTTTGTCATGGGGACACAAATGAATACAGGTTTATAGCCCCTCTCAAGACAAAAATCAATCATCTTTTGATTAATCGAAACGGCTTCTTCATAATATTGCTTCCATTCGTCGTTGAACACATCGCGTAAATTCCTAAGCTTAAATTCTTCATGCCAAATTTTCATCCATTTTTCCGCATCAACCGCTAATTCAAACATCGTCATAGGTTGCTCTGATATTGCATATCTTACATCTGGCGGAACATCATTGAGGATATACTTCCATGCAGACCGATAGAACTTCAACGGACTATTCATATATGTTGGAATCGATTCGTTATACGGCAAATGCCGCCTCTGTTCTCCATCCAAGAGCTTGTAGAACTTACTGTAATAACGTAAATCCCAATATTCATTGCGCGTTGAAATGAACGGAGAAATCGCCGTGAACGGCATGACCGGAATCAATACCGTAGCCCCCTTCTTGAGATAGGAATGATAATACTTCAATATCTCAAAGTCCATATCCAATCCTTGCGAACCTGTTGACCATGACTGGCCTACTACATTTTCGTAAAAGAAAGCGAATCGGGCTGGGTTAGAACCAAGATTAACTATGTCATAATTTCTGATTGTAATGTCCCTATAGCCCATGTTAGACACAAACTGACTAGTAGCAATATATTGATTCCTCCACCAGTTGGTACGTTTGACCAACTTATCCAGAATCTTCCAACCAATACGAATACCTGTAAATACAATGCTGCACAATGCAACAAATAGTCCCAACCAAAAGTTGAGGGCACAAGACACCACCAACAATACAAAGGGGATGGAAACGATCCTTAACAATCTATATAACTTATGTTTCATTTTTCAATATCCCGGACAGTTTAGAGATTCTGGATGAAATTTATAATCCATGTCCAATCCGAAGATTCTATCCATTTCAATAGCGGATAACTCAAAATTCCAAACATCGACATTCCCGTTGATATGATCTGGGTTGAACGATCTGAAGATAGGGATTACTCCCTGTTGTACATGCCATCGCATAATTATCTGTGTCACCGTCTTTCCATGTGCCTTCGCAATTTCGTTTAGCACATTGTTTTCTCTGACGAACGGCAACATGAGACAATTTGCCGAATACGCCTCCATTTGGCACCCAAATTCAATACACATTTTCCTGAAAGCAGGCACCGTCCTAAAAGGATGGTACTCTATTTGCATGACATGCGGCATCTCAAGTCCTGCTTCACGTAGCGCAACTATATGTCGTTCGCGACAATTGGCAATTCCGATTGCCCGGGCTTTCCCTTTTTTATATATTTCAACGACCTGCGACCAGTTGTCTAACCAATAACCCGGCAATGGCCAATGTAGCATCCAAAGATCGACATATTCCAGTTTCAACGCCTTAAGGGAAATGTCTATCTGCTCCTCCATATTACGAAGGCGTTGCTGCCCGTTCCCCACCTTTGTGGTGACAAACAATTCATCACGTTGACACCTCCCGCTTGCAACCATACGCAAAAATATGTCACCCAGCAATGACTCGTTATAATAATCCCTTCCCGTATCAAATCCCACCGCCTTCAATGATTCGGCAAATACAACAGAACGCTCTAGTTGATGCATAAGATCGCTCTTATTACCTTTAGAATCCCACAAAGAAGTACCCATCATCATAGCGGGCATCGCAATTCCATTCCTCAGTTTTATTAGTTTCATTTGCAGTCCTTGCCAATCCAAACATATGATGAAATCTGTTTTAGACCTAAAAGAACAATCTCCTACAGATACGTCCCAGCAACTTCCTGATCCTTCTAACGAGAGTTCTATCTTTTTTCTGAACGGCCGCAGCCATGTCATTTACAACGACCTGAAAATCTTCACTCAATATACGAGCAAAGAACCTTCTTCTGTCAACACTTGATCTTGGAAGCGAGGCGACCAATGCCGGATTACCTTTTAATACTTCGTCGAACACAACATTTTCTGTGACGAGCGCTTTTTTTGCCTTGTCAAAAAAAGACTCTCCTTTCTTTGAATTAAGCATGACGACCGAAGTGCCTTTGTCATCATCAAGAGAACAGTTACCTTGACGAGTCCAATAATCCCCTATAGTAATATCGCCATATCGAGGGAATCCCTTGAACGCGCAGGAATAGCAAGATGGCCTAGAGACACAGTTCAATCTCATCGAAGCCTTGAGGAATATGTCATCGTCTTTAGTTCGATAATATGACGTACCATTGTCAAAAACATACTTGTGAGTCAACTTCCGCCATCCGAGTTCTTTATTCTTTGCTTTAATATATACAGTTGTCCCGCCAGACTCTCTTTCAAGACTATCCAAGTATTTTCTGAAGGCAAGAGGAGAATTTATGTAACGACAGATTAAATCAATCAGGATGAGATTATTGTAGTCTCTTCCTAGAAAGCACCTTATAGCCGCAATTTGACAAGGCAAACCACATACGAGCAGAAGTTTCCCTGATGACAACACCTTCTTTATGCAACAGTACATTCCCCGCGAATCACTTTGGATATATTTGCTGCTTCTTAATTTCGGTAATGTGGCCCTATCATTTGTCAGAAACCATCTAACACCCCAAGACTCAGTATAAATTGCACCACACACATAACCGCCTTTCTCAAATATCGCTTCAGCTAATGCCGTAAATACCCCCCCTGATGTAGAATCCATCCTAATATCAGTGTTAATGTGGTTTGCTGCAATACATTCAGGCGATGAATACTCATTCCCCTTTAGTCCACTTGCGCAAAGGTGCGGACATACTTGTTCACATTTGCCGCATTTAACACATCTTGCTGCGTCAATAAATGGATACAAAAAACCTTCTTCGTCATACCTGAATGTGATTGCATCCTTGGGGCATGCATCCCCACATGCATTGCATCCACAGCAGTCTTTTTTATCGCCAGACTTTAGCATAAAAATTCTTACGATGAAAGACGTTCAATCAGTGACACCATATCGCCAACATTCTCAAGAAGGGTTATCTCCTTCATCGGGAAGTGTAGACTGAATTCGCCCTCCAATGCCCCGATTAGCGCTATCTGCCGAAGCGAATCCCAGTCTTCAACATCATTCGCCGTTGTATCATCCGTCAACTCGACATCCCTATCAAACACATCATTAAACACCCCCCTTAACCTTGACCAGACCTCTTCTCTCGTCATCTTTTTTCTCCTTTCTTTTTTTGTGAAATCATCTTTTGCCTCCATCAAGGACAATGACTTGCCCATTGATGTAGGAAGATCTGTCCGATGAGAGGAACACTGCCGCTGAAGCGACATCTTCAACAGTACAAAGACGATTCAACGGCGAACCTTTTATTGATCGCTCTGCCTCCTTCTCGCCAAGTATATTTCCCATATCGGTCTTCATCATGCCTGGTGCGATTGCATTGACTCTAACTTTAAATATGCCGGCCTCAGCGGCAAGTGTTTTGGTGAAAGCGACAAGTGCCGCTTTCGAAACTCCGTAAGCACAATTTCCTGCATTCAAGTCGATTCCTGCAATTGATGCAATATTGACAATACTACCGCCACCTTTCGAGATCATGTATCTCAACAGGTGCTGCGTAAGCGTCATGGGAGCGAAAAGATTTACCTCCATGGTTGAACGAACAACATCCATAGACATCAATTGGAAATAACCCCATTTGCCAACCCCCGCATTGTTAATAAGAACATCGATTCTAATTCCTTCATCTATTAATTTCTCAACAGAAGATTCCATCGCATCGTAATCTGTCATATCAAAATATATCGGTCTCACAAACACGCCATACTTCTTTGCAACTTGATCACACCATTCGTCAAACGGAATGGTATTACTGCAATCATCGTCTGATTTCACTCTACATTCACTACGTACATGTGCAATAACATTCGCTCCATTCCGAACGAATTCCGTCAGCAATGTGCGACCTAGTCCACGATTCGTTCCGGTAATGAAAGCCGTCTTACCTTTTAACATATCGCACCTCATTTCATCACGCCTACCGACATTTCGCCACGTAACACTTTCTTTCCTTCGCCGTTACGAATCGTCACAGCCAATCTGATGGTTCTGAATCGTTCATCCTTCTCCTTAACCATCCCTGAAACCGTTAGCGTTTCTCCAGGGAAAACTGCTACGGGAAATTCAAGTTTCATAGAATGGATCAGGCTATATTTGCCTGGCAGGTATACGCCCGCAAGTGTGGAAAGGAAAGCAGCCGTCAACATACCATAATTTACGCATTGTTTTCTTCCTCCGTATTTTTGCGCGAAATCCAAATCCGTGTGTAACGGATTCACATCGCCCGTCAAATCTCGGAATGCTGCCATCATTTCTTGAGTCACCGTAACACAGAATGTTTCCACATGTCCAATGGGTATCTCATCAAAACAATACTCGTTCATTTGATCTTTCCTTTAGTATTTTTATTTTCACTTTTTCCATTCTACACCTTCACTCACAACTCTTGCCGGATTGCCGAGGACAAGCGTGTTGGCTGGAACGTTACTGAATACGACTGCCTTCGCACCAACAATAGCCCCAGCCCCGATTTTTACACCGGGCATAATCGTACAGCCTTCACAAAGCCACGCATGATCACCTATTTCCACGGGGGCCGTCTGCTTCGCTCCTTGCATATTGGTCCAGTGCCCACCATTGTTGTCGCGTATGGTCACATTACGACCCAATGAAACACCATCGCGTAGCGTAATCCTAGATCCACACACAATGTTTGCATTAAGATTGAGGAAGCATCCTTTCCCAATTTCCAGCCGTCCTCCTTTAAACACCTCAATATCCGCACCGTAATATATCTTGCTCGTCCCATGCGTCTTTAATTCACCACCATTTCGGATGGCAATAGCCGTAACATGCAGTGCCTTCTGGAAGAAACCTTTTCCAATAATTAAGTCCCCACCGAGATTCATAACCCCATCGCATTCGATTATTGCTGGTCCCGCCACAATAAGTATTGGACGCCCTGAAATTAGATCAAAGAATCGGTTATATCTAAGTGTCCTCCAAAATGTCGCAATACCCATGTTTTTTATACGCCTACCAAATTTTGCTAAAACACGAAGAGCCCCTTTCAAGCCCCGTTTACGCCGAATTGGCGTGGCATCTATACGCTCCACAACAGCGTCAAAACCTCCATTGTTCAGTTCAGCAAAAAAAATCGCCCTGTCAACATCTGGCATGTGCAGTGATTCGAAGAACATCATATTTCCATCCGTAGCCGTGTTGAAAGGCAGTTCCTGTACTTTCATTGAACCTAAACAAAGTTCAAACAGACGTTGCCCGTGTTCGTTGTTCACGAATACAACTGAAGTACCAATATCTCCGTCCATCCCATACTCAAGTGCCTTGGGGTCTCCCCAGTAATCACCGATCGTCAAATCTGAAAACCTCGGCGCCCCCTTACAACGGCATTCGTAGCACGATGGACGGCAAAACTGATGTGTTCCAACAAAACCTTTCGTAAATAGGCATGTTTCACGCGTATCATATTTTACCGTACCATCTGCAAAAATCAACTTCACCGTAAGATTACGCCATCCAAGTTCCTTATTCTTTATACGTACTTTTGTAACTTTACTACCAGATTGTTTCTCATGCCATTTCAAGAACTCTTCAAAGACTAACGGGGAATTCACTCCACAGCAAATGAAATCTACCGTGTACAACTTGTCTGTCGGCACATTTATCACAGAAAGAAACGAGCGAAGTGCTATCATCTGGCATGGCGTCCCACATGCAAGAACAGGCTTACCCGTATTCAGAGCATCCGCAACAGCTTTGTAGAAGCCACGCGCATCACTTTGCGTCAACTTGGATTCACGTATCCGCAACAAATCAATTTTCTCGCAGGAAACGAATTGTCGAACGCTGAATCCTTCATCCCATACGGCACCGCCCACATATCCACCTTGTCTGTATATTGCAGAGGCAAGCGCAGAAAAAACGCCTCCAGAAGTGCTTGCAAAGCGTACTGCGGTGTTCTTGTGAACTGCCGCATAGCACCTTGGCTCTCCCTTATTCAGACGACGTGACTCCGTATCTATCCATGGACACACCTTTTCACACAATCCGCAATCAATACATTTGGAACGATCAACCACAGGATAAAGAAACCCTTCGTCATCGCGTTTAAACGATATTGCTCCCGATGGACACGTATCGCCGCATGCGTTGCATCCGCAGCAATTCTTCTTATCACAAATATCTATCACGGTAACTCTTTCTCGCTAAAGTTTGACGTAGATTACGATTCAACGGAAATATACCTATTCTTCCTTGTCCACCCGGCAGAAACATCCAGTTCCCATATGACATTTCCTGCTTCATCCTCTGAAATCTTATCAAAACCGAAATCTGCATAGAAATTTCGAACCATCGAGTTTTTTGCAGTTGGGCGATATAGTCCACGAAGCCATCTACAACCTTTCGCAATCGCTGCATCAACCATCTCATCCATCATGGCTAGTTCCATGTCGCGTTTAAGAACACGGCAGGACATGAGCCAAAGGACGAATTCGCACACATCTCCCTTAACCTCGCCTATTGAAACCGCCACTATTCCGTTATCTCCGAATTTATCCTTTAAAGCCCCATATCTAGTGATGAAGCTACCGTCAACGGCAGTCGCCTCAATCTCCTCTTGAGTATAGCGACGAGTCGTGAGGTTAAACTGGTTGGACTTGTTGGTGAGTTGGGCTATTCGCCCCATGTATATCTGCTCAAATGGTCTTATGGTAGCGCGCATGTCCAAAGACTTGAGATATTCACCGTAATCAGCAAATGACATCTGTAGCTGTGCCCTCTCGACGTTCTCTTTGTACATCGCGTTACGTTTCAAGTCATCACTGGAAAGTTTCGTTACCTCGAAATAACCTCCATGATCAATCGCTGAAATATAATTCTCAACCACGTCTATGTTCGGTACGGCGCAACCCGGTACTTGCTGTCGAATGATCTCACGTTCAGCAGGATTGTCGTCCACGAACACGAACGATTCCGGCAGAAGCGAAAGCTCTTGTGCCATTTGCTTGAGGTTTTCGCTTTTAGGCTCCCAATTGGCCTTGATGTTGATAAAATCCTGTTCTTTGAGCACCATCTGTGGATGGGCGAGTCCTGCCTTCGCATTTTCTGGTTCGTTCTTGGAGATGACGTTAAGGATTACACCTGTCTTGCTAAGGTCTTTCAGATACTGCTGAAATTCAGTATAACTTTGTCCAACGGCCGTTTCCGTGCCAAGTTCGAGATTCTCTGGACCGTCATCACCTACGACACCTCCCCAAAGAGTATTGTCGAGGTCAAGCGCGAGGGCCTTCTTGTTCTTGCCGAAAATGGCCTTGATAATATTTGCAACGTTAAACGCCACAGTCGGTAAAGCGTCCTTGCTCATAGCATACTTGTAAAGACACCAGTATGCCTCGTCGTGCCAGCGAGAAAGGCCAAAATCAGCTGCTTGCCAACATATGTCGTTTATGTAGATTCCATCATGTTCTCTAGCATAATCAGCAAATGCCGTATTAAGACGACGCACGAAATTCACGCGCCCGCGCAAGTCTGTACCGTCAAGATTACCAAGAAGGCGATATGGCAGATAGTCAAAATTGTTCTGGATTATGGGACATTTGAATTTTTCTTCAATCTTCTCCCAAACCCCCCGCCATTTTCCGATAATTTCATCCACGCCGTTATCATTTAGTTGCACATCAAATTCAGGCCAATTCCGTATATTGCGTACGCTGGTATGTATTACAACGACATCTGGCATAAATTTATCCAATTCGGAATTGCCGAAAACACCGTCTTCCCACCATTGATTGTATTCGCTTTCGTAAAACATCGGTTTTATCCCATTATCCAAAAGGAATAATTCCATAAAGACAATCAAATCATGAGTAGTCGATCCGCCAAGGATGGCAATGCGTTTCTCAACCAACCCGTTCTTATCTAGTAAAAGTCTTTTCAGTGCCATCTTCTTGCGCATCAAGAGTCTAGTATCAAAAGGGTATCGTAACAAATCAGTCATCACATCTTCCCTCCTTGCATATGCTCATGTTTCATTGAGCCGTATATCCTGTATATTCCGTGGTTCGATCAATCCACTTTTCTTGCAATGCTCCGCGCACGTGGGGTATACAGCAAAATACCTCATTGGTGACTTGCCTGATGACTTTCTCATCATTTTCGACGACAATAGTTTAACCTATCGGCTACTTGGGATCAAGCGGAAAGATCAACGCTCGCGAATAGCGCGACCACCGGTGGCATGAAACAGTTACACGAACTCCATCACATCGTCAATCGGCAGACAAAGCTCGCTATCCGCCTCTTGGGCACGGTCGTTTTCCAGAATGCGTTCCGCACATTTCCTCATCGCAGGATAAGCGGCACGGAGCAAGTGGTTGGCGTAGATGACTATGTTTATGCCGGCGGCGGAAAGTTCGGTCTCAGTGATTTTCGGATATGTGGTGGGCATGACAACAAGCGGCTTGTCGGCCGAAACCTCATCGCGGAAGCGTTTCGCAAACGCAAGCACCGCGTCAGCCGTTTCATTCTTGGAATGTACGAGGATGCCATCCGCGCCTGCTTCAAGA
>JAEEGL010273847.1_pt1 | contig 10421 bp, 6 predicted proteins | sample 9134231 | NCBI WGS metagenome assembly JAEEGL01 (sample SAMN16246548, study PRJNA631951) | gut metagenome | biome: gut microbiome; feature: rumen; material: fiber-attached | host: Bos | place: Iran: Karaj | collected 2018-10
AATCTATTGAAGGGCAGTTAAAGGTTTGTCGGGAATATGCAGTTAAAAATAATATGAATGTTGTGGGCGAATATATTGACCGTGCATTAACAGGCACAAATGATAACCGCCCGGGACTTCGTAAAATGATTTACGACAGTTCAAGTCACAGGTTTGAATCGGTATTGGTATATCAGTTAGACCGATTTGCAAGAAACCGTTTTGACAGTGCAATAAATAAAGCGGCATTAAAGAAAAACGGCGTTCGGGTTATTTCGGCCATGGAGCCCATTACCAATGATGCCTCCGGTATTTTGGTGGAAGGCGTTTTGGAGAGTATGGCGGAATATTATTCAGTTGAACTCTCGCAAAAAATACGGCGCGGTATGTGCATCAATGCAGAAAAGTGCTTGTCAAACGGCAGTAATCCGGGTTTAGGGTTTATAGTAAATCCCGATAGAACATTCAGCGTTGATCCGGAAGGTGCTGCCATCGTGAAAGAAATATATGAACGGTATGCCTCCGGAGAAACAAAAACCGAAATAGTCAAAGATATGCAGCGGCGAGGAATTATGACATCCATTCACAAAAAGTTCAGTATGAACAGTTTGAGTAAAATGTTGACTAACAAGCGATATATTGGAGTCTATATCTATAAAGATAAGGAAACGCCGGGCGGTATGCCGAGGATTTTAGATGATGAACTGTTTTACAGAGTTCAGGCAATTATAAATAAAAACAAGAGTGCACCCGCCCGAACACACGGCGAGGGCGAATATCTTTTAACAACAAAACTCTTCTGTGGATACTGCAAAGGAATGATGATAGGATACGGTGGAACCAGTAAAACCGGGCGACAATACCATTATTACGCTTGCAAGAAAGCAAAGAAGAAAAAGTGTAATAAGAAAATCGTCAGCAAGTCACTTATTGAAGATAAAGTAATATCCACCTGTCTTAGTATGCTTACAAAAGACAACTGCAAATATATTGCCTCACAAATGATAAAATACTGTAATGCGGACGGCAGTAACCTGACAATTAAAAATCTAAAAAACGCAATTAAGAGTATTGATACCGCAATCGAACACTTATGGCAAAGTCTTGAAAGTGGTGAAAGCAACGGTATGGTTACAGACCGCATCAATGCCCGTATGGCAGAAAAAGAAAAATTGCTGATTGAGCTTGAAAAGGAAGAAAGCAAATGCGTATCTTTAAGCGAAGAGCAGATACTTGCGTTCCTCGATTATGTGATGAAACTGCCATCAGACGATATAAACAAACGGCGGGCGATTATCAATATATTTGTGAATGCGATTTATCTGTATGACGACCATTTTGACATTGTTTTCAACGCAAGCAATCAAATGATGGAGATAAAAGACATTCCCATCGACGACATCGAAACGGCTCTTTCGGGCTGCTCCGATGCCGTACATAAGAGTTCGTCTATAAACGACTCTGCTCCACCAGAAAATCCTGTCGATTTTTGTCGGCAGAATTTTTTTATGATGTCGTGGAATGTTGGGTAGTGCTTCCTAAATAACACCTCCGAAAAAAGGTGTTAAGGTTGGATATTTTTGCTTTTTTATTGTTACAAATCATGAATGATCCTAAATGGAAGCCGGAATTCGGGGAAAGTGAAAACTATAAAAATTGGATTGCGGTTTTAGATCCCAGAACCTGCTTTGAATGTCGCTCCCGACACGGTAAAATTTGGTTGATGACAGAGATGCCGGATAAAGAACCACAGTTGCATTTTCATTGTCGGTGCAGTATTCGCAAGATGGTAACGGTGAAAGCTGGTACAGCGACGATTAACGGAATAGACGGCGCCGATTGGGGCTGAAATATCGAGACGAATTGCCGGAATATTATATCAATTATCAGGGCGGATTCAGAAATAGCCAACGGTACTCAAATGGTTGCGGCTTTTGCATAGTCTTGGAAATCTTGGTTCCAAAGATCATAAGCGCTGTCGCCCCGGTGATCGGGCAGGGAAGTATGCGCCGCTAAATACTTTCCAATAAACAGAGTAGTTTTTCTGGCGCCGCGAATATTTAAATGATTGCCTTTGTCACGGGTATCGGTTTCCCAGTTAAAAGCAAAACGGTCGCGATCAAGATTTAAATCCAAAAATGGAAGATGATTTTCTTCGGCATAATGCTGCACAGCATTATGCCGAAGATAATTCCATGATGTTTTTGAGGGCAACTCCAGCAGGATCAGCTCGATATCATTATCGCGGCAGGCTTTTACAAATGTATTGAGTGATGTAACAACCGATAGGGACAAGCTTTCCTCTTGATCGGTGGGTACCATATATTCGCGGCCTTTATAGGGCTTGACGTCATTGCTGAGCCATTGTCCTTTTGCAAAGTTACGGGCGGTGTAGTTGGGCTTTTTAAAGAGTTCGCCGTATTGCACGGTTTTCCACCGGTCGTGATAGCGAAAGATAGAAAACGGGGAACCCAAGCGTGCGTTCACGATCCGGGCGGTACTGACGATAAATGTAGATTTAGTAAAAAACTCATCGGTCTCTAGAATCACAACTTTGGGGGATTGTACGGTTAAAATATTACTCAGTATAGCATAAGATTCTGCAACAGACTGCCGCCCTTCACCGCTGACGTAGGAAGTATAGCCATAGGCGTTCCACAGTTCCATAGGGGAAAAGCCGCTGTAAGCATCGGAATTGCCAATCACAGCAATATCAATACTGTTTTTCGCTTCAGACAGAAAACCGTGTGCCACAGGATTGTTCATGCCGCTTTCAACGGTATTATTCTTTGGCGCCAGCATGTAAGAAGAGGCGGTTAACGACAGAATCAACAGGCAGAGAAAGCCAGCCGTATGGAAGAGGTTTTGTAAAGACGGTTTCATATTTTTGCCTCCTAGAATTGACCGTAGATTAAATCTACGGGTTCATATCCGGGGCCGTAGGCACCGAAAATGATCACGGCAAGCACAAGCGCCGCATACACTGCCCAACGAACCGGCAATGCCCGATGTGACAAACTTTGGCGTATTGCCACACCGCGTTCCTGCAAAAGCCCGACTGCCAACAGAAACACAACGCCAACGGAAACGATGATAAAATCGTGCTGGTCCATTCCGCAGGTCAGCACGGTATTGGCAAAAGAAGATATGCCGGGAGTGGTAAAAATCCGTTTGATCATACTTCCCCACATTTCCACGGTGTCGGCACGAAAAAGCATCATCCCGATCACCACAAAAGCGAAGGTTCTAATTCTGCTTAACAAGTTAAAAAAACGATTGTGCCGCTTAATTTGAAGTGCCGCAAAAATTTTTACCCACAGTGGCTCTGTACACATGCCGAACAGCATAAGGATATAATAATACAATCCGTAGACAAGGTATTTCCAACCCGCACCGTGCCAAAAGCCCATTCCCAACCAAACAAAGAACATAGCGAAAGCGGCGGGCAACAGCGTGGCGGCGGTCTCGTTAAAATGCCGCCGAGCAAATTTTGAAAGCCGCATGCAGGGCCTTGATAGGGAAATGGGGTAAAATACATAATCCTTCAACCAATTTCCCAGTGTGATGTGCCAGCGTCGCCAAAATTCAGGCACCGATTTTGCAAAAAACGGACGTGCAAAATTTTCTGCAAGGGGTACGCCAAATAACTGTGCACTTCCGCTGACAATATCCATACAGCCGGAAAACTCAGCGTAAATTTGCAGGGTATAAAGCATACCGCCCAACAGTAAAATACTGCCTTCGAAGGTTTGGAAATTTTCAAATACCGTAGCAACAAACAAGTTGACGCGATCAGCAATAACTATTTTTTTGAAAAGCCCCCACACAATGCGCTGTAATGCTTGGGTGACACGGTCGTAATTAAACGAATGCCCTTCATAAAGCGGGTCGCCCAACAAATCAAATCTGCCAATGGGGCCTTCCACAATTTGCGGAAAAAAGGAAAGGAACAGGGCCACTTTGCCAAACTGTTCGCACGCTTTATATTTGCCGCGATAAACATCGATCAGATAACCTGCCGCCTGTAAGGTATAATAAGAAATGCCAAGCGGCAATAAAAACCAAATTTCGGGCAGTTTGGCTCTTGTGTGAAAAAGGCTGAAAAGGGAAATGACTGTTTCGGTAAAAAAGTGATAATACTTTAAAACCAATAAAAAAGAAAACTCAAAAAGGACGGTTGCACAAACCACCGCTTTTTTTTGCCATGCGATTAGTGCCTTTAATCTTTTTCGATCCGCTTTTTCAAGCGCTTTTTTGGAGAGGACGAACCCTTCTTCTATGCGGTTTAAAAGAATACCGGAAAAATAGATCGTCACGGTGGTCAACAGCAGAAAAAAGAGCAAAGCTTTGCTGTTGCTCCAGTAAAATACATAGCTTGCCGCCAGCAAAACCATCCATTGAAAGCGCTTGGGAACAGCGGTGTAAACAGCAAACACCGTACCCAAAAACAGAATTAAATATTGGTAAGACAGATAACTCATTCGTCTTCCAGCCTTTGAACCAAGCACCAAATGCTTTCAATAGTACGAAAATTGTCGGGCGTAACGTCTAAGGGCGAAACGGTGATATCAAACACATCGTTTAGCTCTGCAACCAGTTGCACAATTTTTAAGGAATCCAAAATATGTTCTTCCAGGAGGTCTGTGCGCGGCGTAAATTCCACACCGGGCTTCATTTCTTTTAAAATGGCAATGATTTCTTCCATAATTTTTCCTCACATTTCTTCGAGCAAGTGCTTGCGGTCAATTTTTCCGTTGCGGTTATATGGCATAGCTTTCACCTGTATAAGGACGTCTGGCAGCATATAATCGGGCACACGGATTGCAAGCTCATGAGCGATAGTTTCTTTTTCTTTAATAGTTCCTTGATAAAAAAAGATGAGTTGATCTTTGTTTGAATCGTATACAGTGGCGCAAATGGCAATCCCGTTTATGGCATTACCCGCCGCCTCAATTTCGCCAAGTTCAATGCGGTAGCCCCGGCGTTTGATCTGAAAATCCTTGCGGCAAAGGTATATAAGCTCACCCCGGTCGTTGTATTTCACCAAATCGCCCGTTCGGTAAACCCGTTCCGGGTAAGCGGTGTTCAGGGGATTTTGTACAAAGGCGGCACCGGTTTTATCAGGATTGCGGTAATAACCGTCTGCTAAAAATGAGCCGCGCACATACAATTCGCCTTCTTCGCCATTTTTTGCTTGTTTGCCATCTTCTGTAATCACCAAAACCGCACAGTTATCGCAGGCCCGACCGATGGGCAATGTCTCGTGCGGTGAAAAAGGACGGTCCACGATGTAATAAGTACAAATATCGGTGGTCTCGGTGGGGCCGAATAGGTTGGCAAACAGAACTTTCGGCAATTTCTCCTGCAAATAGTTTAAGGGCTTGACCGGCATTACTTCTCCCGCAAAAAGAATTTTTTGCAAGGAAGGACAAGAAACGTAATCCAACACCCGCCAGTTAGCAAGCATACAAAGTGCCGAAGGTACCCAGTAAAGGGTGTTGATCTGATGTTGGTTTAAAAACTCCACCAGCTTGATAGGAAAAGAAAAGAACAATTTCGGCAGAATATACAGGGTTGCACCCACACAAAGAGTGCTGAATACATCCGATACTGACATGCTGAAATAGAAGGGGGTTTGACTACCGAAAACCGTTTCTTCGGTGATGGAAAAGCAATCGGCAAACCATGCCGTATAGGTTAGCACACTACGGTGGCTGACTACTGCGCCCTTCGGCACACCGGTAGAACCCGAAGTGAACAGCACATATGCCGGATCAGTATCAATCATAGTAGAGCGGATAGCATGAAGGCGTTCTGTATTTTCCGGGCAGGAAAGCGCCTCTTCCAAAAGAAATAACCGTTCGCCAAACCCCAACTCTTTAACCATATCAGCATATGCGGCTTCGCTTAGCACGGCGGCAGGCTGCAGGGTGTCTAAAATAGCTTTAATCCGTGTAGGCGGTGTTTCCACATCCATTACGGTGTAAAAGTTGCCGCTGTACAAAACTCCCAACATGTCTTGCGGGCAACGAGCCGAGCGTGAGCAGAAAACAGCAACCGGACGGGTGGAAAAATTCCACTCTGCCAAACGGCTTCCAATGCGCTTTGCCCCATCCAAAAGGGCACGGTAGGATAAGCTGTTTTTATCGTCTGCGAAGACCGTTTTATTGGGGAAGCGCCGTGCCGACGTTTCCACTGTTTCAAGAATATTTTTCATATAACGTTACCGGTTTCTAATTGCATCGATAGGTTTCTTAGAGGCAATGCGTTTAACTGGCACAAAACTGGCAAGAAAAGCAACCAACAGGCTTGCCGCTAAAAGCAACAGAACTTGCCGAACGCTGAAATGCAAAATGGTGACAAGGAAACCAAACTCGTTGCGAATGATGCGATTGATGGTTAAGGTGACCACACATACGCCGATACTTGATAAAATAAAGTTGATGCAGGCAATGATGAAACTTTCCGAGAAAAAAATGCGGAACACATCGTTACTGCGGGAACCGATTGCCCGTAAAATGCCGATTTCCTGTTTTTTGTAAGAAATGCTGGTGGCAATGAAATTGGCGAGCATCAATCCTGCAAAAACAGCGAAAAAGAGACCAATATACAAGAAAATTTTTGAAAATTCTTTGAGCTCTTCATTTACCATATCCAATTCAAAAGTCACAGCGTTTCGCAACGGATATTTGGCGCTATTGGTTTCATCATAACAGAAAGCTACCGCTTTTTGCAGTTTATCCCGTGCTGAAGGAATTTTGCCGATAGCAAGGGTATAAATATATTCTTTCCCTTCGGCAAAACGATTGTACAGGCTATCGGCGCAAACCATCGTTTGCGTAAAGCCGGAAATAGGGGTATCAGAAGGCTCTTCTATCGTGATATCGGAGCTTTCGGAATGATCGTTGACTTGAATCACGCCAACAATTTTGTAACCTGTTTCTTCCAGCCAGTCTTCATCGCTGTCATATTCTTTACCATTGAGAGTAAAGTTGTTGCTGACTTTTAAAAGCTTTTTGTAATCAGGTAACTGCCCGTAGGAATCTTCATCTTCATAAAAATAAATCGCATCAGACGAAACAAGAATTTCATTTTCGCCTAATGTCTTTTTTTCGCCGTCAATCCAAATAATTTTTTCGTTTTTTACATCATCCAGATGTGCCAAATAATAAGGATCAATGGAAGCATTATCAGAATGCAGCGAAATGGAACCTTCAGAAAGGGTTGCTTTTTGGGTGCGGGTATTTGCCAAATTCTCCACGTAACCATCACCCACCATGACCATGCCGGTATAGCTGTAACTGATGGCGGAAGAAAACTCGTTATACAGGAAATAATCCACTAACTGATTGGCAGTACTTTGCATTTCCTTTTCTTCGGCAAGGCCCTCGTAACGATCCATACGGAAACCAGTGTCAATCACGGCGGTGATAGTATAGGATTTTCCATTCATTTTTAAAGTTTTGCCGACAAGGTCATTGGCGCTGACAATCGTTTGAACCAGGCGCTCTTGGGTGCCGTCTTTTAACGTTTTTATTGATTTGCCGTCATAATAGCCGCCTTTTCTGAAAACTTCCAACACATATTCGCTTACGGCAATTTCGTCTTTGGAGCCATCAGGCAGGCGCCCTGCTAACAAATGAAAGCCCATATCCTCAATCACAGCTTGGTCTACCGTGACGAAACCTCCGCTAAAATAGGGAGTATATAATGTATAATTTCCGGGGTTTGCTTCACTGAGATCTCCTACGAACTCTGAAAAAGACAAATCGTAATCATTAGGGATATATACCCCACGCATGGGAACGCCGGTACCTTTGCTTAATAGGGTAATTTCTTCTGCCGAAAGGGAATAGCTTCCTTCGTTCCAATAGGCACCGTTTTTAATATATTTGGCTTTCCCGGCAGACAGATAGTTGACTTGGGTATCAATTAAGGAATCGGTACAGGTTTTTACATGGTTATAGGCGCCGAAAGTATCAGAAAGCCCGAAAAGACCGAAAGCCACACACGAAAGCAAAATGGTCAAAACCAGACGGATTTTTTTGTATTTCAGCCCGCTGGCACCGATTTTAAAGGCGCTTTTGATGGGCAGTTTGGATTTGATAAGCCGAAAGCCCGATTCTTGCCCGCTTTTGATTTTAGAAACATCGGTCGGTACAAACCGTTTACCGGCGACCTTTTTCCCAGATACCGTGAGAGTAAGATCACCGTTTTGAAGCATATCCAAATAATTGTTAATAGCGGTGCGGTCTTCCTCGGTAATGTGATAGCCGGAAGGCACGGTTACGGTATTGCCGTTAAAAATAAGAATATCGTTGGTTTCAGAGGGCGCTTGGGTGTTCCGGTCAAGCTCTACATCGCCAATGACCACACCGTCGGATAATTCGATAATGCGGTCGGCATATTGTTCGGCAAAGTCACGGTCATGAGACACTACAATCACAAGCTTGGTTTCAGAAAGCTTTTTCAAGGTGTCGAATACCTGCTTGCCGGTGGCAGAGTCCAACGCACCGGTAGGTTCATCCGCCATGATAATTTCAGGGCTTTTTACCAATGCCCGTGCAATGGCAACACGCTGTTTTTGCCCGCCCGAAAGTTCGTTAGGATTGCGGGCACCATAGCCCGCAAGATCGACTTCGTTCAAGATGCGATTGACTTCTTCATCGGTTGCTTTTCGATTTTGCAGTTCAATGGCAAGGGCAATGTTGGCGCCAACTGTGAAGTCGTCCAACACATTGTATTCTTGAAAAATAAAGCCAACATAGGTGTTGCGGTAGGAATCAAAGTGTTGTTGTTTAAAGTTTTTCGAAGAAACGCCTTTAATGATGATCTCGCCGCCCTCATAGGTGTCAAGACCGCCCAGTACATTAAGTAGGGTGGATTTTCCGCTGCCCGATTTTCCGAGCAAAAATACCATACCTTTTTCGGGAAATTTAAGCGAAATTTTATTTAGCGCCGTCACCGGCACCCCTTTGGCAGGGACGTAAATTTTTACTAAGTCTTTGGTTTCTAACATGATATCCTCCTTATTCATATTTAGATAGCGAGTTTAAGTTGTTTCTAAGGCTTTCAAAGCTTCAGCAACGCTGTTTTTCAGGCCTTCCCATGCATCCGCATTCTCCACATAATACAGTGGGCAAAGTTTGCCGGTAATATCATAATGGCGAATCACATCATCGGGAGTCAAGGCTAATTCATGCAGTAAATACGCTGTAAGTTTAACCACCGCGTTGTAGGTCGCTTCACAAAATTGACCGGTTTCATCGAGGTGGCAGACTTCGATAGATATGGTATCGCTATTGCGCCAGTTGCTGGCGGCCGAGCGTTCCCACAGCGGTAAGCACTGAATGATTTCGCCCTCTAATCCCACCACAAAATGAGAACTGACGCCGGTAGAATCTTTATCAAAATAATCGCGATTGTTTTTGGCGGTGGAGCCGGGATTTCCTACATAATGAATTACAATATTGGTAATTTTATTAACTGATGCGCCGGTGCGGGCAGTGTTATGCACATGAATCAGCTGTACATCTACCCAATCGGGAAGAGAAATATTTTTTAAATACATCAGCGCGCCGTCTTCCGCAGTCCTCACAAAATATTGTTTTTGTTTCCACACGTTAATACATTTGACTGTGCCGATGAAAACGGCGGCAAGCAAGAGCATACAAAAAAAGCGCTTAACTCTTTTTTTAAATTTCCGTTTTCTTTTCACTATGCCGTTTTCCTTTCGTAGCCGGGAAAGTACCGTTCCCCGGATGTTTCATCAAGAGCTTAAAACTTCCATATTCAGTGGGGGGTAGCAAGACCAGATTGCTACCAAGTGTGACTTATTTTTTCGGCCGTTCAGCCGGATACTTCCAACGTAAGAGGAGGATGGTGTGATTTTTGTTTGCCGCCTCAGTTGAAATATACCCGTGCAATCACGCTTGCCCGGATGAAAAGGTTTGGAGAGAGAATCATTGGCAATGATGGGAAGCCCTAAAGTTTTATTCTTTTTCTCGGCGATTAAAAGAATCAAAGGAATATTGCTTTTCTGGCGAATTTTCACCATGGTGGCGAGGGAGAATATCCTTCCGCCTTTCAATGAATGTTCAGTGCAGAGACAATGTCGTGTTCATCATCACAAAGTAAAATATGGACTACGTTGTTCACCGCGTCTGTACACGAGTTTACCAAAAAAACTTTTAAAATACAAGAATGAAAATTTTAAAAATATTTTAAGATTGTATATTTAAAAATTTTGTAGTATAATTATTATACTACATTTTCTATGGAGTTGCAAGATGAAGCTGTCAATTTTAAATGAATGTCCAGCTTTTTTACGGGATTTTTTGACTTACAATGAAACCATTCGAGGAAAGTCTTCCCGCTCGGTTGAGGGATATTATATCGATTTAAGAACCTTTTTTCGGTATATGCTGTTAATGCGCGGGAAA
>JAEEGL010983134.1_pt1 | contig 10421 bp, 11 predicted proteins | sample 9134231 | NCBI WGS metagenome assembly JAEEGL01 (sample SAMN16246548, study PRJNA631951) | gut metagenome | biome: gut microbiome; feature: rumen; material: fiber-attached | host: Bos | place: Iran: Karaj | collected 2018-10
ATACGCGCCTCTAGCTCAACTGGATAGAGTGTCAGACTACGAATCTGGAGGTTACGAGTTCGATTCTTGTGAGGCGCGCCATCATCGGGACGTAGCGTAGCTTGGTATCGCGTCAGTTTTGGGAACTGAAGGTCGCTGGTTCAAATCCAGTCGTCCCGACCAGATTTGAAAAAAATGCATCCGAAAGGGTGCTTTTTTAATGCGACATTCAGTATCCCAAATTATAAAAAAAATAAAAAATTGTACAGCGTTTTGTGAAAAACGCCCTCTTAAATATATAGGAGGACAATTTATGATTAATAACGGCTTTAAAGTTGAAGAAGATTTAGAAAGAGCCCTTGATAATGTTCGCTTTAAAAATCTTTCTAACAATCTCAAAACCTTAATTGTGCAATTGTTTGGTGAACAAAGCGGCTCCAATAAAATTCAGTGTCGACGAACCGAAAATTTTATCAAACCAGATCTTGTCATTTCATGCGAAGGAAAAGTGGCGTATGTATCTGTCAAAAGCGGCCATGCACAATGTGTTCATACGGAAAACACCCATACATTTATCAATTTCCTAAAAGGACTTAATATCACCAACGAAACTATCGAGACAATTCTATACTTCCAATATGGTGATGGAACTCTCGATGGTTCTGGTGAAAAGCGCATGAATTATCATCAGGCTTTTAATTGGCTATGCGAGAGAATCAAAAAAGCAAATTCTGAATTCGAACACAAGCAAGATGTCGTTGAAAAAGTTGTTGATCGCCTTCTTTTCCAGGGTGTTGATATAACTGCAGATTGTGCGGATTATATTTATTATGGCGACGTCGAATTCGGCATTCTTATTTCGAAGAAACAAGTCTTTAATCATTTAAGAAGAAAAACTTGGTCTTTTTATGAAAATTTGCACATCGGCCCAATTATGTTGAAGCCACACGCGAGATATGCCGATAGAGCGATTGTTAGCGACGAAAGAAGACATCAAACGATGTTTTATTGGCCTAATTTCGGTGTCGATCTCGAATATATCCAAAAACGATATAATTTTTAATCTCACCGGAATTAACTTTTCTTTTATCAGGTGCTCCCCTGCACTTTATTTCTCTATGCCCAAAAAACCGCATTGAAAAATAACAAAATATTGTATTTTTATAAAAAAATGTGTATCTTATTTATCGCCGCTTTTGTAATGGCGGTTTTATGGGTCTATAGCTCAGTTGGGAGAGCACCTGATTTGCATTCAGGGGGTCGAGAGTTCGAGTCTCTTTAGATCCACCATATGGCTGAGTAGCTCAGTTGGCTAGAGCAGAGAGTTCATACCTCTAAGGTCGGCGGTTCAAATCCGTCCTCAGCTACCAATCAGTTAATAGCGGGGTTGGAAAACAACCCCTTTATTTAAAAAATCGGACCAGTAGCTCAAAGGAAGAGCCTTCGGCCCATAACCGAATGGTTGGGGTATCGTGATCCTCCTGGTCCACCATATGGAGAATTACCCAAGTGGTTGAAGGGGTCGGTCTTGAAAACCGATAGGGGATGCAAGTCCCGCTAGAGTTCGAATCTCTAATTCTCCGCCAAAATATAAAAAATGGTGAGTCTCAATAACTCACCTTTTAATTTATTTAAATTGAGAAGAGTACATCTCATAGTAGAAACTCTTCTTTTTCATTAATGATTCATGATTACCGGATTCGATAATATGACCATCCTTTAAGACAAGAATAATATCAGCCTGCTTAATCGTGGACAATCTATGAGCAATAATAATTGATGTTTTTGACCTCATCATTGAATCAAAAGCGGTGGTAATAAGTTTCTCACTACGTGTATCAATATTGCTTGTCGCCTCGTCTAAAATAACGATTTCTGGGTTCGCTAGCATGACGCGAGCGATGGCAATCATCTGTCTTTGACCTTCTGACAAACCAGATTTGCTATTAATTTGGGTATTTAAACCATCAGGTAAAGTACTGATAAAACTATCAGCATATGATTTCTTACAAGCATCCCAAACTTCTTCTATAGTCGCATCGGGTTTAGTGTATTTAATATTTTCAAGAATTGTCCCATCAAAGATCCATGTATCTTGGAGAACCATACCGATATTTTTTCTTAAAGAACTTAAAGAAATATCTGTGGCAGGAATATCGTTCACTAAAATTCTTCCTTCTCTTGGTTCATAAAATCTCATGATGAGGTTGATAAGGGTGGTTTTACCCGCACCTGTTGGTCCGACAATCGCCACTTTATCGCCTTTACTAATGACTAAGTTAAAGCTCTCAATTAGTTCTCTTTCTTCATCATATCTAAAAGATAAATTATCAAATTTGATGGATTGGATATCTTTGATATCTTCTTTCCCTTCATCTATTTGATTGTCGAGATTTAGAAAATCATTTACTCTCATAAAAGAGTATTTAGCAATTTCATATTCTGAGATGACGCTGCTGATTTCATTAAATGGTTTGCTGTATTGGCTAGTGTAACTTAAGAAGGATGATAATTTACCAATTGTCATTACTGCGAGAATTAACGCTAGTTTAGCATCATACGCAAGCATGATAATTCCAGCAATACCAATCAAAACATAAATAGTGTTATTCACTAATCTAGTCGATGGATTAATCCAAGAAGCAGAGAATTGGGCGAGGGTGCCTTCTTTTTTTAAAACTTCATTCGTGGAATTAAACTTATGAGAAGATTGCTCTTCATCATTTAAAGATTGGATGACATCGATATTATCGATAATTTCCATACTGATAGAGGAGATATCGGATTGTAATGTAGCTTGTTTTTTGAAGTATTTATGATTCTTTCTTGCCACAAAAGTGGACATCAAAACACTAAGTGGTGTTAAGACAATAACTCCAATCGCGAGAATCCAGTTGACCATGAACATCATGATGATAGTGATGACCACACCAAAGATTCCTTGGATAAATGTCTTAAAGACTGCAAAGATGCCGGTCGCAATATTTTCCATGTCTCTTAATTCGAGTTGCAAAATATCACCTTGTGTCTTTTGATCAAAATCTTTAATAGATAAAGCGTTTATCTTCTTAAAGATATCATCTCTCATCCTCTTGATGATTCTTTGAGAAATAACACCGACAATATATTCAAATAAATAATCGCAAACAGTGCCGAAAATAGCGAGGGTTAGGGAAACAATCAAGCAGATATAAAATGCCTTGCTATCACCCGCTTTTGCGTAGTCTAAGGTATAGCCTAGTAAGAAAGGCTGCGCCATCTGGGAAGAAACAAAGAGCAAACCGAAAATAACGCTTATGATTAATCGAGCTTTTTCTTTATTCAAATATGAAAGAATTCTCTTTTTGTTACTCATATTCGCCTTTCTGGGTTTGGGTTTCATAAATCTCTTTATAGATTTCACAAGATTTTAGTAATTCTTGATGTGTGCCTTTACCAATCATCTGTCCCTTATCTAAAACAATGATTAAATCTGCATCGCTGATAGTGGCGACACGTTGAGAGATAATAATCTTGGTCATATCTTTCATTTCACTTAAGTGAGAACGAATCTTTTTATCAGTTAATAAATCTAAAGCAGAAGTGGAATCATCTAAGATTAATAACTCAGGAGATTTGATAATGGCACGAGCAATACAAAGTCTTTGTTTTTGGCCACCTGAGAAATTGCTGCCTTTTTCTAACACTTCATGGTTGATGCCATCTTCGTATTTGGAAACAAATTCATAAGCTTCTGCCGCTTTCAAAGCGGAGACGATTTCTTCGTCAGTGATATGAGGATTTGCCATTAAGAAATTAGATTTAATTGTGCCTTTAAATAATGATGACTTTTGATTAACTAAACCAATGTCTTTTCTTAATGAAGATAACTTATAATCCTTAATATTATTATCTTTATAGATAATGTCACCTTTTGAAACATCATAGAATCTTTCTAATAAGTTGATCAAAGTGGTCTTGCCAGAACCAGTACCACCGATGATACCCAAGGTTTGATTTTTCTTCAGTGAGAAATCGATTTCTTTTAAAACATATTTATCAGAATTTTCTTTAAAGGAATAATGGACATTTTTGAATGAGAGGTATTGTTCAAATTTTTGAGGAACTTCTTTTTCTCCATCTTTGATGGATGGATCAATCATCAAGATTTGATTAATTCTCTTACGTGAGACGCCCGCTTTGACGATATCTAAAAGAACAGGCGGGAGTTGAGTGGTGGCAAAGAAGATCTGGGCGAGATAGGCCATCTCAGCGATTATCGTGGAAGCCACGACAATCTTTGTCTTATCATCTCCATTAAGTAGTGGCTCTCTCACTAAGAAAACAACAAGAATGGTAATGAGTGCGGTAGCCGCAAAGACAATCGGATTTAGAACAGAATTCAATCTGTGCACTTTAATAGATTTATTTTGATAAGCAGTGGTGACTTCTTCAAATGAAGAAACTTCTTCACTTTGTTTGTTAAAAGCACGAACCACTCTAGCGCCGGAAATATTATCGCCACCTTTTGTGGAGATATCATCTAATGCTAATTGTATTTTTGTATATTTCTTACTTGAATTAGTCAAAACAATGAGAATAACGGTAATTAAAGTTGGGACCAATAAGATAAATGCTAAGCCGATTCTCCAATCTAAAATAAAGGAGAACGCTAAAGCGCCAAAAATCATAATTGGAGAACGGACTGCTAAGCGGATAAAAAACAAAATACCAGTTTGTACTTGATAAGTGTCGCTATTGAGCGTGGTCAACAATCTTCCATTGCCAAATTGATCTCGGTCTTTCTTAGAAAGAGAGAGGATTTTCCTGAATAATGATTCTCTGATTTCCGTTCCGACATTCATCGCTGTACGAGCGGCAATATATTGGGTCACCATCGTGCAAGCAAAGCCGACAATACCCATCACTAAAATGATGACACCGCCGATAATCGCATCGTTCAAAGATTGGTTGTCTGGTATCCAAGTGCCAAACATTCTCAAGAATAAAGCGAGGTTTCTACTAAAAGTATTCTGAATTAATTCTGGATCCCCATATTGGTTTAAATCGATGATTGCTTTCATGAACAGAGGCATGAGTAAATCAAAGACTGCTTCTATGATTTTAATAATCGGCCCAAAGATCAACGCTATTAGATGCTTTTTATAGCTGTCAGATACTTTCTTCATCATGTGTTCTATCTTAACACATGGGAGGACAAAATGTTATAATTGCCACATGAAATACAAATATTTTGGAAATGAAGTAGTTGAAGTAAGACCACAAAACAATCTTTATCCTGGAATTGAAAATCCAAGACAACTTTATGATGCTTTATCCCACATCTGGAGTATCGAAACATGCGCTCCAAGATATAGACCAGAATGGAGTGAAGAGAATAAAACACTCGGTCAATGTTCAATAACATCATTCTTGGTGCAAGACATCTTCGGTGGTGAAGTTTTTGGGGTCAAACTCCCTGATGGAGGATATCATTGTTTCAATGTTGTCGGTGGTAAAATGTTTGATATCACTAGTGAACAATTCGGAGAAGAGAAACTTGTCTATACGTTAGAATACCCACAAACAAGAGAAAGTCATTTTGCTAGCGAGGAGAAGAAACAAAGATACGAACTCCTCAGAAATGAGTTACACAAATATCTTCTAAAAAAACATATTGAATAGCGATATTTATTTAACCTATTGATACTATTATTAATGTATCTAAAAAAGAGAAATCGAATATTTAGAAATCTATATAGTTTGTGAAACACCCAATATAAGACTAATAAATGGTCCATAGGCGGGTGTTTTTCATTTTCTTCATAAAAGAAGTGCAAAAAAGTAGTAGTCTACTTTATAATTGTAGTCGCGAAACATTAATATAACGAGGTCGTAGAATTATGCCATATTGTAGAAACTGTGGTGCGAGAATCACCAAATTTGAAAAAGATATTTGCCCTGTTTGTGGAACTAGAAATCCTTTAGACGGTGCAACAAGCGATACAGTTGAGATTACATCTCAATTAGATATTCATAGCAAGGAAAGTAAGAAAATGGTGAAGATGCATTTCCGTCTTAACACTTTCTTATTGTTCTTCTTACTCGGATGGACTGGCGCTGGATACTTCTATTTGAATTTCAAAAAGATGGGCGCTATTTGGCTAGTTGCTAACTTAGTGGTCCTCGGTGGTTTATGGGCTTTATTTGCCTTTGCCTTATTAGCTTTAAACAACTGGTTATCATATGCCGCTCCATTTGCCGTTGTCTATCTCGTTAATATTGGTGTTGGTATATATTACCTCGTCAAAACCGATCTTAAAGACGGTAATGGAGAATTCATTCGTTAATGCAAAGATATTTTGCAAAACTTATTAATAATAAAGTGATTTTAGATGATGGCGATGTTCATCATCTTTTACATGTGATGAGAAATAAAAGTGGTGATGAGATTGAAGCGGTCATCGGGGGAAAGCTATATAACTGCATCATCGAAGAAACATCACCATTATCTATTAAGATAAATTATGAGATTCCCTCTAATAATGAACTACCTGTTGATGTCACTTTGTTCTTTGCATTAGCCAAAGGCGACAAGATTGATTTGGTTGTTCAAAAAGCCACGGAAATCGGTGCTTCCAAAATCGTACTTATCAAGACAGAAAGATGCGTTGTTAAATTCGAAGAGAAAAACATCGAGCATAAACTTGAAAGATTCACAAAGATCGCTAAAGAAGCAAGTGAACAATGCCATCGATTAATAGTCCCTGAAGTGGTGGGTGTCATCGATATTAAAAACATCCCTGCATGTTTACTTGCAGATACGAATTTATTAGCGTACGAGAAAGTCGCCGGCGAAACCAAAGATATTCTTTCTCTTGTTAACAACAAGTCAGTTTCTATCATGATTGGCCCAGAAGGCGGTTTTAGCGAAGAAGAAGTTAAAACCTTGAAAGATAAATATGGTTTCCAATTAGTGTCTTTAGGAAAGCGTATTTTAAGAACAGAAACCGCAGCGATATACGCTTTAAGTGTGATTTCTTGTCTATTGGAGAAATAAAATGAAAAAGACGATTTATGAAATATTAGAAAGCAAACAAAAAAACCGTCGTCCATTTTCTAGTGGCGAAGACTTTAAATATTTCATTGAGAACCGTGATAAATTAGGAAAATTCAAACGCTTTGCCGCGCTTTATGATAGCGAAGAAAATGAATTCGATATCATGAGAGCAGTCATTCTTTTACGTGGGTTAGAAAATAAAACATTATTTGAGACCGAGGCACTTAATATTCATCAACACGGTGAAATGGAACACACGAGATTTGTGGCGACACTAAAAGAAAGAACCGTCGACCAACCTTATTATCAATTTGGTGATAACAAGATTTATATCCCCTTTTTCTCTGTTGCTTTAAATCAGATTTACACTCAAGAACCGGAGAAATTATTGTCTCTTCCTTATAGCGAACTCCAAAACTCATTTGAAGATGCTTGTATCGATCCATTCGATACCTTTGGAGCGGAAATCTTTAACTCTTATTTTTCCTCATTAGTGAAGGTTGCTTCTTCCAAGAAAGTAACAGCTTTTTATCACTATGACACAAATACGATTTATATGATTAATGACCAAGGCAGACTAGACGCCAAAATTGTTCTCTTCGATAAATACATTAAAAGGCCTTCTTACACTCATATGTTAGAAAGGCTTTCTCCCTTTGTAGATTCATACTTTAATAACGACAGAAAAGGTATGATCGACAACCTGTTTAATAGTAAATTAATTTCATCAAAAATGCATAAGATGCTCCTCGAATAAAATGAAGTTCAAAACAATATCATTAGGTTGCAAAGTAAACTCCTATGAATGCTCCGCGCTTTCATCTCTTTTGTTGTCCAAAGGCTATCAAGAAAGCCATGATAACGAAGCGGATATTGTGATTATTAACACCTGCTCAGTGACCGCAACAGCTGACCAAAAAAGCAGACAGCACATTCGTAAGATGATGAAGCTTTATCCTAACGCCATCTGTGTGGTGATGGGATGCTATTCACAAGGCAATAAAGAATACATCGTTAATGAGATAAAACCTCACATTTTAATCGGTACTTCACATCGTGATGAGATACCAGAATTGATCGAGCAATATATCAAGGGAAAGACCCCAATTATTAAGATTGATGATAATCCCAGAGACTATGATTATGAAGAGATGGGCGTCACCTCTTTTAGTGAGAATGTTCGTGCCTATCTCAAGATTCAAGATGGCTGTGATAACTTCTGCTCATACTGCTTAATACCTTATAGAAGAGGCAAGATGAGAAGTAGGTCAAAAGACAACGTTGTCAAAGAAGCTAAATACCTAATTGAACAAGGATATTCCGAGATTATTTTGACCGGAATTCATGTCGGTGGTTATGGGAAGGACTTAGAAGGCACTTCATTTTCTGATTTAGTTAATGAATTAGCCAATTTAAAAGGCCTCCAAAGTTTAAGAATATCTTCAATCGAAGAGAGCGAAATTGACGACCAGCTCATCGATTTGGTCGCAAACAATAAAGTTTTAGCTAAGCATTTACATATCCCTCTTCAAAGCGGAAGTGAAACAGTTCTAAAAAGAATGAATCGCAAATACAATAAAGAACAATTCTTAAAGAAACTACACACTATTAGAGAAGCAGTTCCAGATATTGCATTAACCACAGATGTAATAGTGGGTTTCCCTGGCGAAACTGATGAAGAATTTAACGAGACTGTTGATTTTATCAAAGAATGCGATTTCAACATGTTGCACGTGTTCCCGTTCTCCGCAAGAGAAGGTACAGGCGCTTACCTAATGAAGAATCAAATCGATCCCAAAATCAAAAAACAAAGAGCGGCCGTTCTCCTTGAACTTTCCAAAAAGCTTTGGGATAAATACACAGATAAGTTTGTCGATAAAGACATCGAAGTCCTTGTTGAAAAGTTAGAAGATGGCAATGCGATTGGTCACACAACTAACTATATTGATGTAAAAATACCAGATATTTCCCTAAAACCAGGCGAAAGAACTATAATAAAACTACAAAAAAATATGATTGTATCGTGATATTCTCCGTTTTTTTAGAACTTGACAAAAGAATTATTGACACAATTATAGAAAAGTTAATATAATTAACGGCGTTACGAAATGGAGGAACTATTATGGCAGTCCCACAAAGAAGAATTAGCAAAACCCGTAAAAGATTAAGAAGAACTCACTTCAAATTACAAGCAGCGGGATTAATTACATGTCCAAAATGCGGTGCGATGATCAAATCACATCATGTCTGTCCAAAATGTGGATATTATGATGGCAAGGTCCAAGTCTTAAATGGCAAACTCATTAAAGAGGAACCAAAGAAAGCTCCAGCCAAGAAAGCACCAGCTAAAAAAGCTTCTAAGAAAGAAGAGAAATAAAGATTAGGTCGAAAGACCTTTTCTTTTTTGTTAAAATAAGAAATAGGAGTTTTGAAATATGCAATATAACAAGTTAATTGATCATACTTTATTAAAACAAGATGCTTCTCCTGAACAAATTGTGAAGCTCTGTGAAGAAGCCAAAGAATTTCATTTTATGAGTGTCTGCGTCAACCCAGCCTATGTCCCACTTGCCGCGAAATGTTTAGCGGGTAGTGATGTCAAGGTTTGCACAGTTATCGGTTTCCCATTAGGAATGAACCTTACAAAAACCAAAGTCGAAGAAGCCGAACTCGCCATTAAAGAAGGCGCTGAAGAAATTGATATGGTCATCAATGTCGGTATGCTTAAAGCGGGCCACGATGATTACGTGAGAGAAGAGATCCGTTTGTTAAAAGAAGTAGCGGGTTCTAAAGTCCTCAAAGTCATTATCGAAACATGCTTATTAACAGACGAAGAAAAAATTAGAGCATGTCTTGCTTCTAAAGAAGCTGGTGCTGACTTTGTTAAGACAAGTACAGGTTTCTCAACTGGTGGTGCAACTGTCCATGATGTCGCTTTAATGAGAAAGACCGTTGGTCCAGAAATGGGCGTTAAAGCTTCCGGTGGTGTCCGTACTCACGAAGACCTCGTCGCCATGGTGGAAGCCGGCGCTAACAGAATTGGTACTTCTAACGGAACAAAAATAATCTAATAATAAATTTTATTATTGACTGATAATGCAATCGCAACTTTTGTGGTTGCATTTTCTATAACGTCAAGTATAATAATACAAGTGCGCTAAGCATGAATGGAGGTGAAACTATGCCAAAAACAGTTGTTCGTGAAAACGAAACACTTGATGATGCCTTACGCAGATTCAAAAGACAAGTTAACAAGGCTGGTACCATCCAGGAGTGCCGCCGCAGAGAGTCTTTCTTAAAGAAAGGTCTCAAGAGAAAACTTAAAAGCGAAAACGCTCGTCGTAAAAATCGTAAATAAGTTTATTAACCAAATGGGCTCTGGAATATGGGCCCTTTAACATCG
>JAEEGL011791351.1_pt1 | contig 10421 bp, 7 predicted proteins | sample 9134231 | NCBI WGS metagenome assembly JAEEGL01 (sample SAMN16246548, study PRJNA631951) | gut metagenome | biome: gut microbiome; feature: rumen; material: fiber-attached | host: Bos | place: Iran: Karaj | collected 2018-10
ATGATTTTCCGGTATTGATACCTTTTTCTTTTATGGGGAGTGAGACAAAGAGTGCTTCCGGAATGTTCTGCACCGCGATGGCTATGGCAAGGACCAAAGCGGTAGATGCGGAGATCCACTCGGTTTTTAAGAAGTGTCCGGCATAGATCGCGCCGATGGCAATTCCTTCGGGAATGTGATGGATAACCTCGGTCAGCATAACTTTAATCTCGGGATCAAGGCCGCTCTTTGGGCCTTCCGTAATATCCGAATATACATGAGTGTGCGGTACCATACCGTCTATGAGATACTGAATCATAACCCCTGCGCAGAAACAAATTATGATAGGGATTATTCCGCCGCCATTGCTTTTTATACCCAATATTGCAGGCTCTGTCATTCCCCATACGGCTATGGATATCATAATGCCTGAAGTAACACCGACAAGTATCATCCTGATATCATCAGTGATATTGTTTTTGGCGTACACGATCGCAGCGCCCAAAAGGGTTCCCAAAAGCGGGATCAGCATGCCAAAGATAGTCTCTGAATCGGACAATGCACCCGACTTATCGAGATGTGTTATAAGAGAACGGAATCCAATGAATATAAGTATGGTTCCACCCATTATCTCAGAACCTGACTTGTATCTCGTACCGAATATATGACCGATCTTAACGCCGATCATGGAGATTATGCAGGTGGTAACAGCTATTATAAGAACTGCAAAGAGAACATTTATGATCCCTTCAGAAGGGCAGATCTTTACGGGAACGGCCACGAAGGTGATACCGACGGCCAGTGCATCAATGCTCGTTGCGACGGCCATCATAAACATCGTTTTGATGTCGAATTCTGGCTTTACCTCTTCGGGGGGAGCAAAAGCTTCCCTGACCATATTACCACCTATAAGCGCAAGCAGAATAAACGCCAGCCACGGGGCGATAACGTTTATAAGCTTTTCAAAACGAGAACCTATAAGATAACCGATAAAGGGCATGATGCCCTGGAAAGAACCGAACCATATACCGCACAGAAGATATTCTTTTGCGCTTATTTTTTTAACTGCAAGCCCCTTGCATATGGATACGGCAAAAGCATCCATCGATAATCCTACAGCCAAAAGCAACAGTTCAAATAATCCCATTTTTGCAAACCTTTCATATTATACAGAAAAACCCAAGTACAGCCTTGCCTATACTTGGGTATATATTCTAAAATACAGACCGCACGTATAGTCAACCTATACATGAGTCTCGCAATTTAAAACAAGCCAGGTCATAAGACCAGTATGTTGACTTGTTACGCCATGCGCTTGCTACTCCCTCATGGGATACAACTTGTTGATTTTATCACGCGGAGCATAGTTCTGTCAATTTATGGAGCGTCATTATAGAATCGAAAAAATGAATAAAAAAAGAGGTTGACAGAATTGAGCACGAGTGATAGTTTATATATGTTAGCTAACAAAGTTAACAAAGGAGCAAAAAATGCCAAGAGATAAATCAGCAAGTCACATTAAGATCATGGCTGCCGCCAAGGCGGAGTTTATGGAGATGGGATATGAGAATGCCTCAATGCGAAGTATAGGCAACAGATGTCAGATGACGGCTGCAGGGATATACAGGCATTGTAAGGATAAAGAAGATCTGTTTTATCAGTTGGTATCTCCGGCAGAGCAAAAGCTGAATGAATGGGCAGAGGCACATATGATAAGGTATGAGGAGCCTGTTAAAAAGGGTGAACATGTTATATGGCAGGATTCCAATATTGATATGATGAGGCAGATCATATATCCCAATATGGAAGATTATCATTTGCTAATAGCCAAGTCCAAGGGGACCAAATATGAGAATTATCTGCATGACATGACTGAGACATCTCAATGGAAGATGCTATCGTACTTTGGGGAGTTAAGAGATGCCGGATATAAAGTTCCATCAGTTAAGCCGGCAGAACTTCATCTCTTGCTTACGGCTTATATAACGGCTCTCTTTGAGCCTGTTGTACATAATTATGCATACGAAGAAGCGTTGAGCGCGCTTGATACGATAGAGAAGTTCTTTTTACCCGGTTGGAAGCAACTTATGGGATTTTGAACAAAGCACATATTTTATAACGAGTAATTTCACCGTCTGATTTCTTTGAGGAAATCAGGCGGTGAAATCGTTTAAGGGGTTGGCTAACAGAGGGTTAAATGTGTTAGCTAACACATAAAGTCAAGAATATATATAAGAAAGAAGGATTAAGTATGAATGAAGATGCAATGAACGAAAAGAAATGGTTTGGGACATTGCTGTCCTATGCAAAGGGGAGTGGGGGACGGCTGGGGATATCAGTCGTATTGTCCATGTTAAGTCTCTTATCTGGGCTTATACCATACTATTGCGTTTACAGGATCGTTGACAGGTATATGGCGGGATCGCTTGATAAGCAATATATCCTCACCTGTTGTTTTGTCGCTGTATGTGCATATTTTATAAAAGTACTGTTTTTTGGGTTTTCAACCGGCATATCACATTATGTAGCATTTAACGTCCTGGAAGGATTAAGGCTTAAAGTGGCGGATACATTTTTAAAAGCTCCGCTTGGAGAAGTGTATGCACATTCGATCGGTGAGATCAAGGGGGTGATCGTCGATAAGATCGAGGATATCGAACCGCCACTTGCGCATGTGGTACCGGAGGGAGCGGGACATATTCTTTTACCTGTGATCAGCTTTATTGCACTTGCAATAGTTGACATACGTGTCGCGCTTGCGGCGCTTATAGCGTTGCCGCTCGGGCTTGTCTTTATGATGCTTACTTTTAAATTAAGCGGAAAGAATATGGAAAAGTACCAGACTGCAAATGCTCATATGAGCAGTGTGATAGTTGAGTATGTGGAAGGAATAGAAGTGATCAAAGCCTTCGGGAAGGCCGGTGTAAGTTATGAGAAATTTGCCGGATCGATCACAAACTATAAGGACTTTGTTATTGAATGGATGGAATCGACATGGATAACCATGAAGCTTGCCTTTGCTTTTCTGCCGGCCACACTTTTGGGCGTGGTCCCTGTAAGCATTCTTCTTGTGGGTAATGGGAGTCTTACCGTATCTGAAATGGCATTGTGTGTGATGCTTGCGATGTCAATGGTTATCAGTATGGCCAAGATTGAGATCTTTTCAAACGGTCTAAGGCAGATGCAATACACGGTCTGTGAGATACAGAAATTGCTTGATATTAAGAGCCTGTCAGAATCGGATGCGAATAAGAAGCCGGACGAATATTCAATAGAACTTAATGATGTGCATTTTGCTTATGATGAAAAAGAAGGAGAAGTCCTTAAGGGAATCAATCTTTCTCTAAAGGAAGGAAGTTTCACGGCTTTGGTAGGCCCCAGCGGAGGAGGTAAATCTACGGTAGCCAAACTGATAGCGAGATTCTGGGATGTGACAGGCGGAAGCATTAAGATTGGTGGTATAGATATCAAGGATATAAGTGTTACGGCGCTTGCGGATATTGTGAGTTTTGTGACACAGGATAATTTCCTTTTCTCGCGTTCAATCATGGAGAATATAAGACTTGGAAAACCTGATGCGTCAGATGAAGAAGTTATACAGGCAGCAAGGGCTGCATGCTGTGAGGACTTCATACTTAAACTTCCTGAGGGATATAATACATCGGCCGGAGAGGCAGGAAAGAGGCTGTCGGGAGGTGAGAGACAGAGGATAGCCATAGCGAGAATGATGCTTAAGGATGCACCGATCGTTATACTTGACGAAGCCACTGCCTTTACGGATCCGGAGAATGAAACAAAACTCCAGGAATCAATAGGAAATCTGACTAAGGGCAAGACATTGCTCGTAATCGCACACAGACTGTCAACAATAAAGAATGCGGACAATATAGTGGTGCTTGATAACGGTCGCATCGAAGCAGAAGGGACTCAGGAAGAATTGATGGAAAAGTCACCACTCTATCAAAGGATGTGGCAGGCTCATATCGGAGCAAGAAACTGGGCGGCCGGTAATGTGAAGGAGGCGTAAGAGATGTTTAAGACGGTTAAGAGGATCATAGATTGGTGTGAAGGATTTAAGACAAGTCTTTTTGTCGGATTTGTGTTTTCGTTTTTCTCATCATGGGCTATAGCTGCCCCGGTAGCATATTCCGGTATGGTGATCGGGAATATCATTGAGGATCTGAATAAAGGTAAACAGGTAGACCCGTCGTTGTGGATCAAGAGTTTAGTTCTAATATTGATCATGGTACTTGCAAGATTTTTATTTGATTACCTTAAGGCAAGGTTTCATGAAAAGATAGGTTATGAACTGGTTGCAAGAGATCGTCTGAAGATCGGAGAGGCACTTAAGAGAGTATCGCTCGGATATTTTCAGACAAATGACACGGGTGCCATATTGAATGCAATAACCACCGGACTTGCAACTCTTGAGAATATGGGTATAAGAATGGTGGACGGATTTGTCGGAGGATACATTAATTTCCTTTGTATACTGCTTTTTCTGATATTTGTAATACCGGAATGTGCATTAATAGCGCTGGTTGGAGTGCTCATCTCTTTCATTTTCCTTCTAATGATATCAAAGCACAGCACTGATAATACGAAGGTTCTTAATGAGGAAAACGAGCGGCTTACAAGGGCGGCGCTTGAATATGTGAGAGGCCTGCCTGTCGTAAAATCATTCGGCATGGAAGGAGCATCGGTCAAAGATTTTACTGAAGCATGTCGCGGTGCAAAAAAGATCGCGCTTAAGATAGAGTGCGGATTCATTCCTTATAACTGTCTTCATATATTTGCATTAAAGGCCGCAAGCGTATGGATGGTTATCGCTGTAATGTATGCGGGACTGGCCGGTAAAATGGAATTGCCGATGGTGCTAATTGTCTCTTTCCTTTCATTGTCCATCTTTAATTCGGTAGAACCTATTGCGGACAGCGCGCATGTATTATCGGTTATCAATAATGCATTTGATAAGATGGAGACATTTTCCGATACAAGACTTCTTGATGCGGACGGTGAGGATATTAAACCGAAAACTTATGATATTGAGTTTGAAAATGTGGGCTTTTCTTATTCCAATGCAAAAGAGACTGAAAACAGAAAGGTGCTTAAGGATGTGTCATTTACCATTCCGCAGGGAAGCACAACGGCAATAGTAGGTCCGTCGGGAAGCGGCAAGACAACAATATGCAACCTTATCGCCAGATTCTATGATGTGACCGACGGCAGCATAAAACTGGGTGGAACTGATGTTAAAAAGTACAGTCTGGACAGCCTGCTTTCCAATATTTCAATGGTTTTCCAAAATGTATATCTGTTTAACGATACGATACGGGCCAATATCTGCTTCGGACGGGATAATGTAACTGAGGAAGAGATGGTAGAGGCGGCAAAGAAAGCGCGCTGCCATGATTTTATAATGGAACTGCCTGATGGGTATGATACCGTGATCGGAGAGGGCGGCGGGACGCTTTCGGGTGGACAGAAGCAGCGTATCTCAATAGCGAGAGCAATACTTAAGGATTCTCCGATAATTATCCTGGATGAATCAACTGCCAGCATAGATCCGGAGAATGAACATCTGATACAGGGTGCCCTTACCGAACTGTCTAAAGGCAAGACAGTGATCATAATTGCGCACAGACTTGCAACTATCGAAGCTGCAGATCAGATCCTTGTGGTTGATGACGGGCGTATTGTTGAAAAAGGCAGACATGACGAACTTGTAGAACTCGGAGGAAGATATGCCGGATTTGTAAAGATACGTCAGGCTGCGGAGAACTGGCAGATAGCCTGATTGTTTGTGAGATAAATACATAACTGTATAAAGAAAAGTATTGATTTTATATTTGATAAGTGTTAATATCTGTGGTTAGTAAGTACTAACCACAGATATTTTTGCCTACCCATGTCGCTCCGCAGTACGCGGAGTAATATTTAAAAGAAGAGTTAGATAAGCCTAACTATATAAACGGTAATGTTGTTTCGCGTCTTAACTCACTATGGAGGAAGATGGAATGGGTAATCTGATCATAATACTGGTTCTCGTATTGATAATAGCTATGGCTGTGCTTGGCACTGTTAAGAGGATACGGTATGGTTCTTCCTGCTGCGGTGAACACGATCCTGCAGATAAAAAGATAAGGGTTAAGGACAGAAAAAAGAGCAATTACGCTTATACATACATTCTAAGGATAGATGGCATGCATTGTTCAAACTGTGCAAGGAGAATAGAAAATGCATTTAATCAAAATTCGGGGAGATGGGCAACTGCAGATGTGGGGAATAAGGAAGTAACCCTGCTTTCCAAATATGAAGAGGAAGAGAGTGAACTTGGAAAGATTGTCTCCGATGCAGGTTACACAATGATCTCTTGTTGCAAAAAATGAATTGATCCGCAAAAGCGGTGAAAGATAAAGGAGGGCATAATGAGAAAGCTATCAGAACTGAAAAAAGATTCAGAGGCTGTTATTACAGCCGTAAACGGTGATTCAAGATTCATAAGCAGGATCACATCAATCGGACTTACACCGGGATGTCCGATCACGATCATTAAAAATGAAAAGAACAGGCCGATACTTGTATACTCGCGCGATACCATGATCGCCCTTAACAGATCGGAATGTGACCTTATTGAAGTAGAGGGAGGTATAGGAGCATGACTGAGAAAAATGAAACAGTTATTGCGCTGTTAGGACAGCCCAATTCCGGAAAATCAACGCTTTTTAATGCGCTTACCGGACTTAGACAGCATGTGGGTAACTGGCCGGGTAAGACAGTAGAAAAGAAAGAGGGAAATTTCACACATAACGGAAAGGATTATCTTGTTGCTGATCTTCCGGGTACATACAGCCTGTCCGCTAACTCGGACGAGGAGATGATCACTCGAGATTATATAGCTTCGGGTAAAGCCGATGTGGTATGTATTCTTGCCGACAGTTCGCAGTTACAGAGAAGTCTGTATATGCTCGCAGATTATGCCGGAATAACAGTTCCGTGTTTCCTTGTCCTTAATATGAGCGATGTTGCGGCACAACAGGGTAAGAGTGTAAATGTAAAAGAACTTGAGAAGAAACTTGGCATTCCGGTTGTATCATTCTCAGCACCGGATACCAAGGCTTATGACGGCTTCTATGCAGCGTTGGAACGTGCCGTAAAGGATAAGACCGTACTTAATACGGTGGCATTGGAAGTGCGTTATGCTCAGCTTGATGAATACGGTAAGATAAAGGCTTTGATATCGGATAATATTATACCCGGTTATTCAAAAGTATGGCTTGCAGCCAAAGCTGTTGAAGGTGATGCTCCTGTTGTTGCCAAGATCAAAGCAACTTTGTCCGATAAGGATAAAAAGGCCTTTGAAGAGGCTGTATCATCTGTCAAGAAAGGCGTTGTTCTTACAGGAGAAAGAAAATTTGCATGGATCGATGAATTGTTATCGGACACTGCAAAGGTAAAGAAAACAAAGGTGTCTCTTGGCAAATTCGATCGGATAATCACTCATCATTTCTGGGGAAAACCCGTGGTGGTTTTGACGATCATTCTTGGATTGATAGCATCATTTATTCCTGCACTTCCTCTTATGGGAGTAGGGCAGTTAATTGGTGCGATACCGGATCCTCTTAATGAGTTTTTGTTAAATATCGGATGTCCTGCTTTCATAGCGGCGATCATATGTGATGTCTTTTTCAGATCACTGTCCTTTATAGTTCAGATGCTTGGATTTGTATTTGGTGTGACACTCGTATTCGGATTGCTTGAAGAGATAGGTGTCATGGCACGAATATCATACGTGTTTGATAACACAATGGCCAAATTCGGACTTCAGGGCAAGTCGGTAATGCCTTTCCTTATCAGCTTTGGATGTACAATGGGAGGCGCTGCGGGAACCAGAGTGATTGACAACTGGGGACAGAAAGTGCTTACGATCGCGCTTGCATGGGCGGTTCCGTGTGGAGCGGCATGGGCGGTAATACCCATGCTTTCAACAATATTCTTTGGAGCATGGACACCGGTGATAATCGTAATAATCCTGCTTACAATGATATTCCATATGTGGCTTACCGCTAAGATCTTCGGGCGTTCATTGGTAAAATCCGAAGACAGATGCGGAATGATAATGGAACTTCCTCCGTATCACAAGCCTAAGTGGGGCGCATTATTAAGATATGTCTTCGGCAGAACAAAAGAGACATTTATGCGTGCTTTGAAAGTGGTATTTGTGGTGGCACTCGCATTCTGGCTGTTGTCTTATACTTCTTCCGGAGATATGACCGCGAGTGTTCTGTATAAGATAGGACATTTCGTTGAACCCGTTACGAAATTGTTCGGAATGGGTTGGCAGACATTTATGGCATTTATTGCATCAAGTCTTGGAAAAGAAGGAGCACTTGGAGTACTCAGTACCATATACACAGGCTCGGGAACCATCTCTGTGGGTTCGGTCGTAAGCGGTGTCAAGGCGGATAATATCAATGAGTTGTTAATATCCAATGTATCAAAGCCTGAGGCATTGGCGCTTATATTTGCAATGACATTCAATATGCCATGTATCGTTGCACTTGCTGCAACTTACCAGGAGACACATTCCGTTAAGTGGACTGCGCGTATTGCTCTGTACTATACGGGAGTAGCGCTTATACTTGCCGGGATCGCATATCATATTGGCTTGCTTATTTGGTAAGGACTTTGGAAAAACATGAATGAACTTATTGAATTGCTGACGGACGGAAGATCCCGTACTATCGAGATGCTTTCCGATGAACTGAATACTCCCGTTGAAAATGTAAAACGCGATATAGAGTATCTTGAGCGTATGGGAGTGATAAAAAGAATAGAGTTTAATTCATCTCATCCCTCATGTAATGGCTGCACCGGCTGTGGCACGGGCTCTAAGACCTGTGCCGGGTGTATGCCCGAGAATGGATTTAATAACATGGGGACGATGTGGGAGATCGTCGGATAGTTTTTTGTAAAAGTACTTGACAATAAGTGAAAGAGATACTAAGATAACGTTGTTACGTAACAACGTTATCTTTGCTTTGTGGGCCATAGCGAAGACTTGTATTTGAATATAGGACAGACAATTAATGAAGGATAATACCGAATACGAAAAAAGAGACCTGCTTATTGAAGCAGCGAAGAAAGAATTCCTTACCAAAGGATATAATAAGGCGTCGCTTCGGAGTATATGCGCAAGCGCAGGAGTTACAACCGGTGCTCTGTATTTTTTCTTTGACAGTAAGGCAGAGTTATTCGCGGAAATCGTTGACGGACCGGTTAACGGATTAAAGGAACTTGTTATCGAACATTTTAAAGAGGATAGCGAGCAGATGGAACATCTTTTATCGCTTAATGATATTGAGATGGATCACAGTGATCTAAGTGATGAACTCATAGAATATATATACAGATATTATGACAGCTTTATGCTCATACTTAATTCCGCGGAGAATACGATATATGAGAACTGTGTGGACGAGTTCGTGGAGATGACGGAGAAATTGGTTCCCGAGATGATGTCCGGTATTAAGGGATATACATTTGATGAATACATGGCACACTGGATGGCTCATATTTCGATAGATGCGATAATTCATGTTATCAACCATGAAAAGGATAAGGAAGATGCCAAGAAAAGAATGAGATCGGTCATGAACTATCTGGTTCAGGGCTGGGTGAATCTGGTAATAGTAAAACAGTGAGTAAGTGATACCGTTTTCGATTATGTGTCGGAAACGGTAAAAAAATAACAAATGCATAACAGTGTTATGTAGAGGCAATACAGCAGGAGGGAAATATGTATCTGGAGATCAAAGATGTAAAAAAGAGTTATGGGCAGGACGGAAGCTATATACAGGTCCTTAAGGGAGTGAATACCGGAGTGGAGAAAGGCCAGATGTGCGTTATACAGGGAACATCAGGCTCGGGCAAGTCAACGCTGCTTAACTGTATCGGCGGCTTGGATATTATGGATTCGGGTTCCATAAAGGTCGACGGGACAGAGGTGTTCGGCATGAAAAATGATGTACTTTCGAATTACAGAAGGGATAATCTCGGGTTTATTTTCCAGTTCTATAATCTGGTACCAAATCTTACGGTAAAGGAAAACATCGAAGTGTGCAAATATCTTACGGATTCGCCGCTTGATATGGATGAACTGCTTGACATACTGGGGCTGACAGAACACCAGAATAAGTTCCCGTCACAACTATCAGGCGGTCAGCAGCAGAGGTGCGCGATAGCAAGGGCTCTAATAAAGAATCCCAAACTGCTGTTGTGTGATGAACCCACCGGTGCATTGGATTCCAATACATCAAGAGACATTCTGATACTTCTTGAACAGATCAATGAAAAATACGGGACCACAATGCTTATTGTCACCCATAATAACTCCATTAAAAATATGGTACATAAGGTGATCTTCTTAAAGGACGGAAAAG
>JAEEGL012028149.1_pt1 | contig 10421 bp, 14 predicted proteins | sample 9134231 | NCBI WGS metagenome assembly JAEEGL01 (sample SAMN16246548, study PRJNA631951) | gut metagenome | biome: gut microbiome; feature: rumen; material: fiber-attached | host: Bos | place: Iran: Karaj | collected 2018-10
AGAAGCGCCGACCGAGTTGCGGGTCGCCGGTGGCGACCTCTGTGGCATAAGCCACAGAAGCAACGACCGAACCGGGAGGTGAGAACGGCAGGCGAGACCCGCCCTTACCCGATTATATATGCCGAATCAGCAAATATCGCTTTTTTAATGCGGCTTTAGCCGCCACCTTAATCATTAATTTTTAATCATTAATCATTAATCAAGCGCAGCGACAAATTCCAATTTCAGCAACATTGCCGCGTTTCTGTACAATATCAGTTCCCGCTCTTCCTCCGTCAGCGGCAGGCGGAGAAATGAAGCGAGCGTATCCGCTTGGTCCGCCCAGGGGCTGTCAGAGCCGAACAGCACACGGCGGGCGCCGAAGGCGCGAATCAGCCGCAGGGCGCGCTCGTCGTCCAGCAGCGGCAGCTCTTCCTCCTGATAGAACCCCGGCTCGGTGGGCCGGATGCAGCCCAGCGAAAAGGCCGTATCGATATACGTATTCGGGAAGGCGGCAAGCGCCTCCGCCGCTTCCCACTGCCGCCAGCCGCCCATGTGCGCCAGCACGAGGGGCACGGGGCCTACCTGCCGCAGGGCGTTTCCGATCTTTTCCACCGAGGACTGCTTTTGCCCCGGAAAGCCCACGTCCAGCCCCGCGTGGGTGATCACGAACAGGCCGTTTTCCCCGGCGGCCTCCATCAGGCGCAGAAAGCGGATATCGTCGATATCCGTGCGCTGGTACACGGGGTGGATCTTGATCCCCTTCAGTCCCAGCGCGGCGGCGGTCTTCATCTCTTTTGCGAGATCGGGCGTATCGGGGTGCATGCCGCCCAGATGGATCGCGGACGTTTTGCCGTTGCACCCGGCGGAGAAGGCGTTGATATGCCCGGCCTTTTCGGGGTTCGTTACCACGGGCAGCACCACGCCGAGATCGACGCCCGCGGCCCGCATGGACGCAAGCAATCCTGCGTCCGAACCGTCCGTGTAGGCGGTAAGACGCGATTTTTCGCTCATATGAGCCACCGTGGCGGCGGCGATTTTATCGGGAAACGTATGCGTATGAAAGTCGATGACCATAAAAACAGCTCCTTGTACGTCGGGGATCGGCCACGCAGCCGACGGCTTTATTCTACTATCGGGCACAGAAAAATGCAAGAAAAACTTGACAAAGCGGGTAACGCGTGCTAACATAAAACCGATATCAGAAGAACGGATGCGGGGAAATCCGGTGCAACTCCGGAGCAACCGCCATTGCCGTATCAGGGAACCCCCTCCAGTCGGAATGCCTGCGTTCGTTCTTTGTGTGATCGCCCTTCGGGCAAACGGACGACAGTCCCGGGGAGGGTGCGGCCATATACCGGCGCGGGAAACCGTGCTTGCTTTGGTATTTCCGCACCGTCCGCAAGGCCGGTGCTTTTTTCATCCCCATTTTTCATTCCTCATTCCCCCATCCCCCATCCCCTATCCCCTATCTCCTATCTCCTATCTCCTATCTCCTATCCCCTATCTCTCCTTTTATGCGAAAACTCACTAAATATTTAATCATTATATATATCGCCGCTTTGCTCTGTCCCCTGCTGCCCGCGCGGGCGTCCGGGACGGCAACGGTCAGCGTGGAGCTGCGCGCGATCGGGTGCGGCGCGCTGGTGCCGCCCACTGAGATCGAAACGGACGGTACGCTGAAGGCCAGCGAGGCGATCCTGCGGGTGCTGGCGGACAGCGGCTATACGGCCTTTTACGGCGGCAGCCCCTCGGATTCCTTTTACCTTGCTTATATCGCGGACGGCGATAAAACCGGCAGTTTCAACGGCTACCGCTGCGCCTGCGAGCTCTACCCGGCGGCGCAGCCGAAACGCCTCGGCATTTCCACGCGCATTCCCGAAAAGGTGAGCGCGTATCTTACCGCCAACGCCGATTATTTTGATCCCACGGATTACGAAATGAATTTCGCCGGTTACATCGGCGAGTTCGTGTACACCAACGGCTCCGGCTGGATGTATAGCCTGAACGGCGCGTATCTGCAAAAAGATATGGCCTCCGTCAGCCTGCAGCCCGGCGATACGCTGACGCTGAAATACACCCTGTGGTACGGCGCGGACGTGGGCGGCGCTGAGCCTGCCGTGCAGGCGGCCTTTGACGCTGCCATGGCGCAGGCGGAAACAACGGCGCCCCCTGAAACAGAAACTGCCTCCGAACCCGTTACCAACGCCCCGCCCGCATCGACCGAACCGGGCACCACAGCCCCGACCGCGACGGTTCCGGCCACAACGGTTCCGGCCACAACGATACCGGCCACGACCGTTCCCGCGGTACAAACCACCGCGGAAGAAACCACGACGGCGCAAAGTACGACCGAAGAAAGCACCGTGGAAGAGAGCACCGCGGCGGAGAGCACAACGGAAGAGAGCACGGCCGCCGACCCTTCCGAAACGGACACTTCCGATGGACCGGCGGCGGAAACAGACAAACCGAACGGCAAAACGTATTTATATTGGGTAATTCCGGCGGCCGCGGCGATACCGGTAACCGCGCTTGCCGTAGTTATATTCAAAAAATACAAGCAAAAGGAGACTGAAAACACATGAAAAAGCTTGTAAGCATCCTTCTTGCAGCTCTTCTCGTAATGAGCTGCCTGCCGCTGATCGCGCTGGCGGACGAGGCCCCCATCGGCTACGCCACCGTGAGCATCACCGATAACGGCGACAGAGAGGCCCTGATGGATATGTTCGGCCTTGATGAAGACGAGATCGAATACGCCGAGCCCTTCGGCGAGATCGTGCCCGCCACTCAGGTACCCGTTTACGCGGGAGAATCCGCGGCGCAGGTACTGATCCGTCTGCTGGAGATGAACGGCATCACCTACACCGCCTCCGGCGAAGCCGAGCTCTACGGCGGTTTCTATCTGAAGACCATCAGCTTTACCAGGGACGGTGAAGCCGTTGAGAACTTCGGCGAATACTCCATTACCCCGGACGACGACTGGGCGAAGTATATGAGCGGCTGGATGGTGAAGGTGAACAACTGCTTCGGCGACGGTTTATCCTACATTGAAGCGGACGACGAGGACGTGATCGAAGTCCTTTACACCTGCACCATGGGCGCGGACCTCGGCAGCGATTATGCCAATCCCTCCGCCGCCATCACCGCGCTGACCGTGAGCACGGGCGAGCTTTCTCCCGCCTACAGCCAGGACGTGAAGGCCTACACGCTGACCGTAGCCGAAGACGTTGACGTTGTAAAGATCGGCATGGAAATGGAAAACTACGGCGCGGCCGTGACCTGCACCGTGGGCGAAGTCAGCTACAAATACATGCGCGCCATTCCGGTAACGAACGGCACCGTGATCACGCTGAAGAGCGTATTCACCGCCTACGATAACACCACCTACGAGCCCTACACCGCCGATGAGGACGAGATCACCATCACCGTGGTCAAGCCCGAACCCGCCGCGGAGGATCCCACCGAAGCGCCCGATACGCCCGACGGCAGCAAGACCATTCTGGACTATATCACCGAAGTATGGAATATGTTCTATAACTACTTCTCGCAGCTCTGGGCCCGCGTTGCGGCGTTCTTCGGCAAGCTGTTCTGAGAATGAACACCCGTATTTTTCATAAAAAGATCCAAAAAGCAGGCTGCGTCTTTTTAGGCGCAGTTCTGCTTCTTTTTTCGTTTTTCCCCTTTGCGGGGGCGGCGGACACGTTGGAAGCGGATATTCCGGCGGCGTTTGCGGGCCGCACGGCCCATACCGCCGCGGGGGAAAAGCTCCTTTCGGACGGGGCTTTTCTGCAAAACTGCGCGGGCACCGGCAACGGGGACTGGGCGGCCTTTGCCATGGCAAGGTTTTCCGCGGTTGACGGAAAGGGAAAAACGCTGTATTATTACGAAGAGGATTACGGTTCCTACCGCGCCGCGCTGGAAACGAAGCTGGCCGAATTTTACGAAACGGCCGGGATCGCCTCCGGTACGAAGCTGACGGAATATTTCCGCATGGGGATCGCCCTGACGGCGCTGGGCGGGGACTGCACCGAGCTTCTGCTCGCCGCCACCGTAAACAATCCCGTGGCGCTGAAGCGCTTAAGCATTATCACGCTTTCCTACGCGCTGATCGCGCTGGACCTGAAAAACATGCCCGTGCCGGATACCGCCGTACACACGCGGCAGGAATTTACGGACCGGATCGCGGCGCTGCAGACGGAGGACGGCGGCTGGAGCCTGACCTCGATGCTGGGCGGCGCGGCGGACGTGGACGTGACGGCCATGACGCTGACGGCGCTGGCCCCCTATTACCGCGCAGGGGACGAAACCGTAACGAAAGCGGTGGAAAAAGCGCTGACGCTGCTCTCGGGAAGGCAGTCGAAAAACGGCGATTACGCCACCTACGGGCTTTATAACTGCGAAAGCACCGCGCAGGTGCTCACGGCCCTCACGAGCCTGGGGATCGACCCCTTAAAAGACGCCCGCTTTATCAAAAACGGCAATACGGTGGCGGACGGTCTGATGCGGTACCGGCTCCCGGACGGCAGCTTTACCCATTCCTACACCGCGGATCCCGAAAACGACGCCGCAGCGGCGGGGGCGTACAATTACCTCGCCACGGACCAGGCCGCCTACGCGCTGGTCTCCCTGTGGCGGCAGCAGCAGGGGCTGAACCCGCTTTACGATCTGCGGCCGGACACGAAAACCGGCTTCGCTTCCTTCGTCCAACGCCTTGCCGACGTGATCCGCACGCTGATTGCGCGGCTGAAAGCAATCGTACGATTTGATTAAAATCGGAATTTGTCGCTCGACGCGACAGCCGATAGCGGATAGCCGATAGCAGATAGCCCCTTAATCCGTAGCGCGGCGCACCTGCGCTGCTCCCGACATTGAATCTTTTCCATTTTTCATTTTTCTTTTTTAATTCTAAACTCCCTGACAATCAGAACTTTGGAATTATGAAAAAAACGCTCTCCCTCATCCTCTGCATTTTCATCGCCTGTGTTTCCATTCTCCCCTGTTCGGCGGCTGCCGCCCCGGAGGAGCTTTCCGGTTATGCGGCGGATATCGTGAATTATAAAAAAAGCGCCCTCGGCCTTGCGCCGGAGGAGCCGCTGTTTGCCGGGGAGCTATTGAACGCCGCTGGCTCCACCGCCGGGGACTGGTATCCCTTCGGCATGGCGGCGGCAGGGCTGGAGGACGATTACGCCGCCTATCTTGCCGCGCTGCGGGAAAACGTAAGATCCCGTTACGCGCAGGACGGCACGCTGAGTGACAATAAGGCCACGGAATGGCACCGCGTGATCCTGGCGGCGCTCTCCTGCGGGGCGGATCCCACGCGCTTCTGCGTTACGGCGGACGGCGCTCCCGCGGATCTGCTTGCGGACGGCGTTTTTTACCGCAATAACGTGGGGCGGCAGGGGATCAACGGCTATATCTGGGCGCTGATCGCCCTGAACACGCGGGACTATCCGGTCCCGGCGGACGCCGTGAACACCCGCGAAACGCTTTTGCAGTCTCTTTTGAAAAAACAGACGCCGGACGGGGGCTGGGCCGCCGCCGGAGACGCCGCGGACACGGATCTGACGGCCATGGCGCTGATCGCGCTCGCCCCGCTGACGGAAACGGACGCCGCGGCAAAAACCGCCGCGGAAAAGGCGGTCGCCTGCCTTTCGGCCCTGCAGGAAACCGACGGCGGCTATGCCAACGGCGGGCTTTCCAACTGCGAGAGCTGCGCCGTAACGGTCACGGCGCTGTGCTGCCTCGGGATCGACCCCGCGGCGGACGAAAGATTTATCAAAAACGGCCGCAGCGTATTGGACGCGCTCCTCTCCTACCGGCTGGAAAACGGCAGCTTCACCCACGCGTTCACCGAGGACCCGGAAAATCCCTCGGCCGTGCCCATGGCTCCCAACGATATGAGCTGCCAGCAGGCGCTTTACGCGCTGGCCGCCTGTTATCATTTTAAAACGGACGGAAAAAGCATCTTTGATTTCCGCGCAAACGAGATCTCCGACGCGGGCTGGGATACCCTGCCGAAGGCGCCCTCCGCGCTGGAGGATACGGCGCGTACGCTGGGGCGGAAGCTTTCGGCCTTTTTCGGCGATCCGGCGAACCGCAAAGCCGTGATCTCCGCCGCATCGGCGGCGGTGGCGCTGACCGGCGCGGCGCTGCTGATCCTGCGCATCAGAAAGCGCAAACGGAGGGACGGCGAATGAAAAAGGATATTCTGATCATTTTTGCCGTGATCCTTGCGCTGGCCGTGCTCATCGGCGGCAGCGAATTCCAGAGCGTGGAGGAATACTACCTTGTCCATATCGACGATATCACGCCGGAGAGCGAGACCGTGTTCATCACCATCGACTGCTCGGACGTGCTGCGGCATATGGATCAGCTCGACCGGGCTTTGACGGACGAGATCCCGCCGGACGGCATGATTCTGGCGCGCACCGAATACGTGCTGCGCCCCGGCGATACGGCCTTTGACTTATTGAAGCGCACCGTGCGGCACAACGCCATCCAGATGGAATACCAGGGCGCGGACCGCAACGCCTTCGGCAGCGTGTACGTGCAGGGCATCGGCTACCTTTACGAATTCTCCTGCGGGCCCGAAAGCGGCTGGGTCTACCTCGTCAACGGCGAATTCCCCGATCAGGGCTGCTCCAATTACAAGCTCAGCGACGGAGACGAAGTGCTGTGGTATTATTCGTGTGAGAGGGACTCCATGTTTTAATTTCAAAGTATTGAGTGTTGCGTTTTGAGTGTTGAGAATGAATGATTAATGATTAACGATTAAGGATTTCGGATGGACTGAAGTCCATACCTGATTAAAAAATCGAAACGATCGGTTTGGTTTTTTGATGCAGCGTTAGCCGCCGCCCTAATCGTTCATCATTCATCGTTAATCGTTGATCAAAAAGAGCGATAACCTGAAACTTAAATCGCAACCAAAAAAGCAGAGCCACACAGCTCTGCTTTTTGTCTCCATGCGAACGGCGAACGGCTATTATATGCCCAATTCCGGCAGCACCGTTACCCCGCAGCTCCGCGCGAAATCCCAAAGCCCGTCCACGGCGGCCTCGTCCGTAAATACAGCGGGATCGTGGGCGTCCAGTCCGATCACGGCGGGGATCCCCATTTCGCCGCACAGCTCCCAGAAGGCACGTCGGGGATAATGGCGTTCGTCCGCAAACCCGAGGCGGTTCAGCTCCAGCGGGATTCCCAGCGGCTTTACGCGCTTCAGAAAATCTGCGGTCAGTTCGTGATACGCCGCGGGGTCGCCCTCGTATTTCAGCACGTCCGGGTGGGCGATATACAAAAATTTTCCCGTGGCCGCCGCGGCCAGCACGTTTTCGTAATATTGCCTGAGCCGCTCCGGGTCCTCTGTGCGCTGAAAGGACGGGAAACCGGTCTGTTCGTCCCACACGAAGTGCTGCCCCAATATCATATAGTCCAGCGGGAACCGCGCCATATATTCCAGATATCCCTCAAACAGCGCAGGGTAATATTCCACCTCCACGCCGATCAGGATGCGGATCTCGTTTTTATATTCCTCCCTGAGGCGCGAAAGGCTTTCAAAATAATCCGCCGTCATCTCCAACGGGATGCGGAAGCCGGAATAATACCCGTTTTTGAAGACCATGGGGGAATGGTCCGAAAAGCCCAGCGTGCGGATCCCCGCGCGGATCGCGTTTTCCACGTAATCCCGGTCCGCGCCGCAGGCGTGGCCGCAGCGATACGTATGCGTATGGTAGTTTACTGATAAACGCTTCATAATTCACCCCGAAAATAATCGCAGATATACCCATTATACACCCGTTTGTCAACAAAATATGGTGGCTGCGTACAAATTTTTACGAAATTGTTGTGTATTTATAAACTTTTCAAAATCTTGTATTTTCATATTGTATTTTGAAAAACGGTATGATATTATGTTATTGCATTAATGTGTATTTTTATATGAGGAGGTGCAATTTATGGAACCTGATGGCATCCTTGCAATCGTAAAAGCTTTCTTTGAGGCTATGAAAAAGATCCTTGAGGCGTTCGGCGTCTTATAAGAAGCGGGCCTTTCCGGTCTGAAAACAATTCATTAGCATGCTAAAAAAATGACGGCCCTTCGGCCGTTATTTTTCTTCCTGCCGGAACGCGGCGCGCCGGTGCTCCGCGCGCTCCCGCCCGGGGGTGGCGCATCCTTTCTGCGGCCGACGGCGTCCGCCGTGCACACTTATTTTCGTTTTTTCATCAGATTATGTACGCATCGGGACTTTTTTCATATTCTGTTTGCCATAATGTGAATAAACTGTAAACTTTGGCGGCAAAGAAAAATTCGCTTCATTTTCTTCTTGCCTTGTATTTTTGATTGTGATACTATATTGTTGCGAAAATAAATTTGAAAGTGAGGTGTCCGAAATGGGCTCTATCCTCAACATTTCCGAAGAAGAGATCCTTGCATTGGTAGAAAAAATGCTGACCGTTTTCAAGCAGATCATGGCTTGGCTCGGCATTCTGGTGCTGCCGGAGGACGGCGAATTGCCCACGCAGCCGACAGAAGAAACAACCACTGTTACAGAAGGTTAAGAGGTGAAACAAATGAATATCGATTTTTCCAAGGATATCAGCTATTGGGTAGATCTTGTAAAGCAGTTCCTGGACATCATCGCGGATGCGTTCAGCTGGTTTAACATCGATCTGTTCAAGAAGGCAGAATAAAAAATTTTAAAATTTACAGAGAGGTATTGTCATGAAGTATTTTGACGCTTTTATCGCTTTTATGCAGGCGCTTTTCACTGCGCTTACCGCGTTCCTCGGCAAGAGCATTCCCTTCGTGAGCGAGATCGGTACCGTGATCACGGATACCACCGAAGCCGCCGACGGAGAATAATCCGCAGCTACGGATATCATATTCGGATAAGAGGTGAAATGCATGTCCACGTTTGATTTTCAGGGTCTGATCCAGTTCCTTACCGCACTGTTCAACGCGCTGAAGGAAGTATACGAGACGCTCTCCAAATAAGTTCGTTCTTTTGCCGCTGCGGCAGGAACAAAGAAAAAACCGATGGCTCTACGCCGTCGGCTTTCTTTTTATACTCGCTGCGCTCGCGGGAAGCGAACGGCAAAAGGCTAATTTTCCTCTTCATACTTCCGGAACAGGCTTTGCGCGAAAAAGCATTTTCCCCCGTCCTCATGAAAGCAGCAGGCGCGCAGATGCGCCTTTTTGCCGGCCGCGTCGTTAAATTTCGTGATCATACAGGTGTTTTTGATATAGCCCTCGCACATAATGCGGTTCTCGTTTTCCTTCACGTAGAACGGGCACTTGATCAGCGCCTCCACGGTTTTGTTTGCCATCTTTTCTGCCTTGCGCGCCGGGCCTTCCCCCGCCCCGGGCGCTTTTTTGCTCCTTTCCTTTTTCATGGATGCGCAGCGTACGATTCTACGTACACCACCGGCGATATACTGTATCTGCCGGAAGCCGGAGAACCGTTTGCCGCTCACGGGACCTATCATACAGCATCTGAAAAAAGCATTCTCCCCAAAATGACGGTTTTTTGAAAAAAAGAATTGACTTTTTCATTTTTCTGTATTATTATTTGTTTGTGGCAGCTGATTTTACAGATTTCTGTATTATCACAAGCACTATCATAATACGAAACCCGATATTTGTCAACCGTTTTTTTAAGAGTGAGGAGATATTTTTATGACCACTTACGAAAAAATACAGATGCTGTGCGAAAACCGCGGGATCCGGCTGAGCACGCTGAGCGAGGAGACCGGCGTGCGCAGTTCCGTATTTACGGAGCTGAAGATGGGCCGCACGAAAAAGCTGTCCTCCGCCACGCTGGAAAAGCTGGCGGCCTATTTTCAGGTGCCGCCGGGCTATCTGATGGACGATCCGGCTGCGGCGGACGCGATGCAGGAGGAGATCTTCCGCAAGCGGATGGCGCTGTTTGATTTAAGCGAAAAGGCCGGCGCCGCGGAGCTGGACACCGTTTACAGGCTCATGCGGTATCTGGTGGGCGAGGACGAAGGAGAATAAATTGGAAGATATCATCATCCGGCTGATGCCGCTGCCCGTGCACGTAAGGGCGTTTACCATGGCCGACGAGCAGGGGGATTACAACGTGTACATCAACGCGCTGCTCTCTGCCGAGCAGCAGATCCGCAGCTATCAGCACGAGCTGCGGCACATCCGCCGCGGGGATTTTTTCAAACGCGATAAAACGGCGAGGGAAATTGAAGACGAGAATAAGCAGTAAATTGAAATTTTTCGCTCGACGCGAAAAATTTCAAAGTGATATTTTTTTACTGTGCAAAAAAGTGAAATCCGTTCATCGGGTGAAATCTTCCGCAAAGCGGAAGGTGAAATCTTTGCCGCTTTGCGGCAAAGGATAAGGAAGGGCGCGGGTGTCCGGTGGACACCTCTGCCGCAGGCAGAAGCGCCGACCGAGCCGGCAGGCGAGACC
>JAEEGL013223561.1_pt1 | contig 10421 bp, 11 predicted proteins | sample 9134231 | NCBI WGS metagenome assembly JAEEGL01 (sample SAMN16246548, study PRJNA631951) | gut metagenome | biome: gut microbiome; feature: rumen; material: fiber-attached | host: Bos | place: Iran: Karaj | collected 2018-10
GGTACGGTACTGGCAACCATTGCCGACCGGGATAAAAACGAGGCGCTGGACCTGATCCGCCGTTTCTATAACCTGGGCTTCAATATTGAGGCGACAAGGGGAACGGCCCGTTTCCTGAAGGAGCACGGCATCCGGACACACGCGATGCTGAAGATCAGCCAGGGTTCCAATGAGATCCTGGAAAGCATCCGGCAGGGACACGTGGCTTATATCATCAACGCGCGGGAGATCGGCGAACCGGAGAGCGAGAGCGACGGTCTGAAGATCCGCCGCTGCGCAACGGAGAACAACGCAACCATCTTCACCAGCCTTGACACGGTACGGGTGCTGCTGGATGTGCTGGAGGAGACGACGCTGACGATCTCGACGATTGATGCGTAAAACAATGTTTGTTGAGTGTGAATTCAGGGGGGCTTTACGACTGAAATGCATTTATTGAGGGGAAATCTTTTATGGAACAGCAGATCTTGAGGGTAACTGAGAACGTTCCGGTTACAGAAAGCGTTTGGCGGATGCGACTGGAAGCCCCTGAACTTGAGCAGCAGAAACCGGGCGGGTTTGTGAATATCCGGCTGGAAGGGCTGTTTTTGCGCCGGCCGATATCGGTGTTTGATTCGGAACCCGGCCGCCTGACGATCCTTTACAAGGTCGTCGGCAAAGGAACGAAACAGATGACGGGCCTGAAACCCGGCGCAGAGACGGACATACTGACGGGCCTCGGGAACGGATATGATCTGTCCAGGGCCGGAAACCGACCGCTGCTGATTGGCGGAGGGGTCGGCGTACCGCCGCTGTACCTGCTTGCAAAGCAGCTGCGGACGGAAGGAAAGCCGGTTACGGCGGTTCTGGGGTTCAATACCGGGACGGAGGTTTTCGCGGAGGAGGAGTTCCGGAAACTGGGCTGCGATGTCACGGTTACTACAGCGGACGGCAGTTACGGTACAAAAGGCTTTGTGACTGACGCGCTGCCGGAAGAGTACAGCTATTTTTATACCTGCGGACCGGAACCAATGCTTCGGGCGGTCTGGCGAACGACCCGTACGTCCGGACAGTTCTCCTTTGAGGAGCGAATGGGTTGCGGTTTCGGGGCCTGTATGGGATGCAGCTGCAGGACGATCACCGGATATAAGAGAATCTGCCGGGAAGGGCCGGTGCTGGAAAAGGAGGAAATCCTGTGGGACGACTGACGACCGTATTATGCGGACTGGAGATCGATAACCCCGTGATCCCCGCCAGCGGAACTTTTGGCTTTGGGTATGAGTTTGCCCAATGGTACGATATTAACTGTCTGGGCACGTTTTCCTTCAAAGGAACAACCAGGGAGCCCCGCTTCGGCAATCCCACGCCGCGGATTGCGGAATGTCCGGCGGGGATGATCAACGCCGTGGGGCTGCAAAACCCCGGGGTTGACAAGGTGATCAGCGAGGAGCTACCGAGACTGAAGGAAGTCTTCCACAAGAAAGTGATGGCGAACGTCAGCGGCTTCAGCGTTGAGGATTATGCATACACCTGCGGGAAGCTGGACGCGGAAGAGCAGGTCGGATGGCTGGAGGTCAATATCTCCTGCCCGAATGTACACGGCGGGGGGATGAGTTTTGGGACAGATCCCAAAGCGGCGGCTGAAGTCACCCGGGCGGTGAAGCGGGTGACGACGAAACCGGTCATCATGAAACTGAGCCCTAACGTCACGGATATTACAGCGATCGCGAAGGCCTGCGAGGACGCCGGGGCGGACGGGGTCTCCCTGATCAACACGCTGCAGGGAATGCGGATCGATCTGCGGACACGCAGGCCGATTCTTCGGAACGTCATGGGCGGTGTGAGCGGACCGGCGGTTTTTCCGGTGGCGCTGCGGATGGTCTGGCAGGTATGCCGGGCGGTGAAGATCCCGGTGATCGGTATAGGCGGAATCACTGCCGCGGAGGATGTGCTGGAGATGATAATGGCAGGGGCGGCAGCGGTTGAAGTCGGTGCGGCCAACCTGACTGATCCGTGCGCATGCAGAAAAATTATAGAGGATCTTCCCAGCCTCATGGATCAGTATGGAATCAAAGATATAAGAGAGCTTTCCGCAAATTTGGCATGAGAATATTGAGAGAGGAGAGAAACACCATGGGAAAAGATGTTATCATTGCCTGTGACTTTGCGAGCGCGGAGGAGACGCTGACTTTTCTGGACCGGTTTGAAGGACGGAAACCCTTTGTGAAGATCGGGATGGAACTGTTCTACGGCGCCGGCCCGGACATCGTCCGAAAGATCAAGGCCCGGGGGCACAGAGTCTTCCTGGACCTGAAACTGCATGACATCCCGAATACGGTGAAGAAGGCCATGACGGTTCTGCGGGATCTGGATGCAGATATCTGCAACCTTCATGCTGCCGGCACGATCCGGATGATGGAGGCGGCGATTGAGGGACTGACCCGGCTGGACGGAACCCGGCCGCTGCTGATTGCTGTGACCCAGCTGACGAGCACGGATCAGGAAGCTCTGGAAAAGGATCTGCTGATCGAAAAGCCCATGGATGAAGTGGTTATGCACTATGCCCTGAATGCCCGGAAGGCCGGACTGGACGGAGTGGTCTGCTCTCCGCTCGAAGCGGGGAAGGTGCACGAGGTCTGCGGGGCGGACTTCCTGACGGTAACACCGGGTGTCCGGTTTGCGGACGGGGATATCGGAGACCAAAAGCGGGTCATGACGCCCGCGGAAGCGAAGAGGATCGGCAGCGATTACATTGTGGTCGGCCGGCCGATTACCGCGGCCACGGATCCGGTGGCGGCATATGAACGGTGTATCAATGAATTTGTGGGGTGAGAGAAATATGACGAGAGATGAACTGAGCCGGAAGATTGCACAGGATCTGCTGAAGATCAGGGCGGTGTTTTTCCGCCCGGAGGAACCCTTTACCTGGGCCAGTGGGATTAAAAGCCCGGTATACTGCGATAACCGACTGACACTGTCGGCGCCTGAAGTCCGGACGGATGTGGAAAAAGGCCTGGCGCAGATCATCGGCGAGGAGTATCCGAGTGTGGAAGTGCTGATGGGCACCTCAACCGCGGGGATTGCTCACGCGGCGATTACAGGCTATCTGATGGGACTGCCGATGGGTTATGTACGGGCCGGCGCGAAGGATCACGGCCGGCAGAACCAGATCGAAGGCCGGCTCGAGGCCGGTCAGAAAGTGGTCGTGGTGGAGGATCTGATCTCCACCGGCGGCAGCGTTCTGGAAGTGGTGGATGTGCTGCGGCAGGCCGGCGCGGAAGTGCTGGGTGTGGCAAGTATCTTCACCTATGGAATGAAAAAGGGAATCGAGCGCCTGACGGCGGCGAATGTGAAGAACGTGTCTCTGACGAACTTTGATGTGATCGCGGAAGAGGCTGCAAAGGAAGGTTATATCCGGCCTGAGGATATATCCCGCCTGATCCGCTTCCGGAACGATCCGGCAGATGAAAGCTGGAGGGAAACCGTATGATAGCACGAAGCATTATTGATACACCGGATCTGACCACGGAAGAACTGGACCGGCTGATGGATACGGCAGAAGACATCATTGCGCGGCCGGACGACTACTGTGATGCCTGCCGGCGGAAAAAGCTGGCAACGCTGTTCTTCGAACCCAGCACCAGAACCCGCCTGAGTTTTGAGGCGGCCATGTACGAGCTGGGCGGGAACGTACTGAGCGTAACCGGGGCAAACAGCAGTTCCGCGGCAAAGGGTGAGAGTGTGGCAGACACCGCCAAGACAGTTTCCTGCTATGCGGACATCATTGCCATGCGGCATCCCAAGGAAGGCGCCGCGGCGGTGGCGGCACGAAATGCTTCCGTACCGGTAATCAACGCCGGGGACGGCGGCCATTGCCACCCAACCCAGACGCTGGCAGATCTGCTGACGATCCGGCGGGAAAAGGGCCGGCTGGGAAACCTGACGGTCGGCCTGTGCGGCGACCTGAAGTTCGGGCGTACGGTACATTCTCTGCTGAATGCTCTGAGCCGGTACGAGGGATTGAAGTTTGTTCTGATCAGCCCGGAGGAACTGAAAGTGCCCAGCTATGTGAAGAGTGACGCACTGAAAAAGAAAGGCATTCCCTATACACAGACCGAAGATCTGGAGCAGGTCATCGGAGATCTGGATATTCTTTACATGACACGGGTACAACGGGAACGCTTCTTTAATGAAGAAGATTATCTGCGCCTTCGGGACAGCTATATCCTGACCCCGGAGAAGATGAAAAAGGCCCGGGCTGATCTGAGCGTAATGCATCCACTTCCCCGGGTGAACGAAATCAGCGTAGCGGTGGACGAAGATCCGCGGGCCTGCTATTTCAAGCAGGTGCTGAACGGAAAGTACATGCGTATGGCGCTGATCCTGATGCTGCTGGGTCTGAAAGGGGGAGTGCAGGCATGAATGTGGATTCCATTCGAGACGGAATTGTGATTGATCATATTGCCGCGGGCTGCGGGATGAAACTGTATCGCTTGCTGGGACTGGAGAACCTTGAAGCACCGGTAGCCATGATTACCAACGTTATTTCCGGGAAGCTGGGGCGGAAGGACATTATCAAAATCGACGCGGCGATTGATGTGGATCTGAATATTATCGGCTATGTGGACCCCGGCGCGACGGTGAATGTCATCCGCGACGGAGAGCTAAGGGAAAAGAAACGAATCGAAATGCCGGAGAAGCTGGTTAATGTTCTGTTCTGCAAAAATCCGCGCTGTATTACATCGTGCGAGCAGGAACTGGATCATGTTTTCTGCCTGACAGACCGGACAAAGAAAGAATACCGCTGCGCCTGGTGCGAGACAAAAGCATCCGTTATCTGAACAGCAGAAAAGACGAAGCAACCCGAACGTTCAATATTTAAACGTTCGGGTTTTGTGTTAAATTTCTTCGAATTTTCAGCGTTTTCAATTGACAATGTTCGTGTTTTTCGGTATAGTGAAACGGTCCCGAAAAGGGATATTCATGGATAGAAACGTTTCGGAACAGGGGGACAGGCCATGAGAAAAGTCGGGATCATCATGGGCAGCGACAGCGACCTGCCTGTGATCCAAAAAACCACAGCCGTATTGAACGACCTGGGCATACCGTATGAGGCGCACGTGTATTCCGCACACCGTACGCCGGAGGAAGCCCGGGTCTTTGCTGTTCAGGCGAGAGAAAAAGGATTCGGTGTGCTGATTGCCGCGGCAGGTATGGCGGCTCATCTGGCCGGCGCCGTTGCGGCGAATACAACCCTGCCGGTGATCGGGATTCCCTGCAAGGGCCCCTGTATGGAAGGGCTGGACGCTCTGCTTTCCACGGTACAGATGCCTTCCGGGATTCCGGTGGCTGCGGTTGCGGTGAACGGCGGGGCAAACGCGGCGCTGCTGGCGGCGCAGATCCTGGCCGTGGAGGACAAGGACCTGGCGATGAAGCTGGACGCGAAGCGGAAGGCGGATACCGAAGCGGTGCTGGCGAAGGACGCGGGGATTGCGGAGCGGCTGGCAGCAGGCGGCCGGTGATCGGCGGCCAGTGGCCGGTGGGCCAGAAACTCACAGGAGGAAGAAAATGGGTGGATTTTTTGGGATTGTTTCCAAGCAAGACTGCATGCTGGACGTGTTTTTCGGGGTGGATTACCACAGCCATCTGGGAACACGGCGGGCAGGCATGGCTGCCTGGGATGAGGAGATCGGTCTGCAGCGTAAGATCCATAATATCTGCAACGCGCCTTTCCGAACCAAGTTCGAGCATATTTTTGAAGAAATGCGCGGCAGTTCCGCGATCGGATGCATTTCCGATTCGGATCCGCAGCCGTTGCTGATCCGTTCCAATCTGGGGACTTATGCCATCTGCATGACCGGGGTGATCAACAATGCGGAGGAACTGATCGAACAGTATCTGAGCTTCAGCGGCGGCCATTTCGACTCCATGACGGGCGGCAGGATTAACCAGACGGAGCTGCTCAGCGCCCTGATCAACCAGAAAAGTAACTTTGCCGAAGGAATTCGTTTTGCTCAGAAATCCATCGAGGGAACGGCTTCGATCCTGATCCTTACGGATAAGGGAACCCTGATTGCTGCGCGGGACCGAACGGGCCGGCTGCCCGTGGCTGTCGGAAAACGTGAGGACGGATATGCGGTTGCCTTTGAGGCGTTTGCTTTCCATAAGACCGGTTTTGAGGATGTTTGTGAGCTTGGACCGGGGGAAATTGTAGAACTGAGCCCGAAGAAAATGACCCAGCTGGCGGTGCCGGGAAAGAAAAAGAAGATCTGCTCTTTCCTGTGGAGCTACTACGGTTATCCAACCTCGACCTACGAGGGGGTGAACGTGGAAGAGATGCGGTATCGTAACGGCGCAATCCTGGCGGAGAACGACGCGGCGGCCGGGCGGAATGATCCGATTGACTACATCGGCGGGGTGCCGGATTCCGGAACGCCCCATGCGATCGGTTATGCGAACCGCAGCGGAAAGCCCTTTGCCCGGGCGTTCATCAAGTATACTCCGACCTGGAGCCGAAGCTTTATGCCGGCCAACCAGACGGATCGCGACAAGATCGCCAAGATGAAGCAGATTCCGGTAAATGCGCTGATCAGGGATAAGAATCTGCTGTTTGTGGACGATTCGATTGTCCGCGGAACGCAACTGAGGGAAACCGTCGAATTCCTGTATGAAAGCGGCGCGAAGTCCGTGCATATGCGCAGCGCGTGTCCACCGATCATGTATGCCTGCAAATTCCTGAACTTCTCCCGCTCCAACAGCGACCTGGAGCTGATTGCCCGCCGGGTGATTCTGGAACTGGAGGGCGAGGAAGGGTTCAGGTACATTGACGAGTATGCCGACGGGACGACTGAGCGGGGGAAAAAACTCCGCCAGGTGATCTGTGACAAATTCCACTTTGCCTCGCTGGAATTCCAGACGCTGGATGGCGTGATCAAAGCCATCGGTATCGATCCCTGCGAACTGTGTACTTATTGCTGGAACGGGAAAGAGGATTGAGTGATCAGTGGCCAGTGGAGCTGAAAGGAGAGCATGATGAACACGAATTCCCGGTCTGAAGCCTATGCCGCCGCGGGCGTGGATATTACCGCCGGCTACAGGTCTGTTGAACTGATGAAAAAGCATATCCGCAAAACAAACGTACCAGGCGTCTGTGAAGACGTGGGCGGCTTCGGCGGCCTGTTTGAGCCAAACCTGGCCGGAATGGAAAAACCGGTACTGGTCTCCGGAACAGACGGCGTGGGGACAAAACTGAAGATCGCCTTCCTGATGGACAGGCACGATACCGTGGGAATAGACTGCGTGGCGATGTGCGTAAACGATATCATCTGCTGCGGGGCGAAACCACTGTTCTTCCTGGACTATATAGCGTGCGGAAAGAATGTGCCAGAGAGGATCGAGCAGATTGTCAAGGGCGTATGTGAGGGCTGCGTACAGGCAGGATGCGCCCTGATCGGCGGAGAAACCGCGGAACACCCGGGTCTGATGCCTGAGGATGAATACGACCTGGCCGGCTATTCCACCGGCATTGTGGACAAGGCAAAGATCATTGATCACAGCACGATGCAGGCCGGGGACGTTCTGATTGCCCTGCCGTCCTCCGGCGTTCATTCCAACGGGTTTTCTCTGATACGCCGGGTGTTTGATATTGAAAACGCGGACCTGAAAGCGCCTGTTGCAGAGCTGGGCGGCCGCAGCCTGGGCGAGACGCTGCTGGAGCCGACGAAGATTTATGTGAAGCCGGTGCTGGCACTGCTGAAGGAAGTCAGGGTGAAGGGGATCAGCCATATTACCGGCGGCGGTTTTTACGAGAATATCCCGCGGAGTATTCCGGACGGACTCGGGGCCCGGATCAAAAAAGAAAAAATCCGGGTACTGCCGATCTTTAACCTGATTGCGGAGAAAGGCGGGATCTCCGAGCGGGATATGTTCAACACCTACAACATGGGTGTAGGGATGAGCGTTGTGGTTCCCGCAGCGGAAGAGGAGAAAGCACTGCAGATCCTGAAGAATCAGGGCGTGGACGCTTACCCAATCGGCGAGATTATCGAGAGCGACGAAAAAATCAGAATTGAGTAAAAAAGGCAGAGTGGAGATTGAAATGATGGGCAGGAAAGCGCGTATCGCCGTACTGGTGTCCGGAGGCGGGACCAACCTGCAGGCGATCCTGGACGCGGCGGGACGGGGTGAAATACCGAACGGCGAAGTGACCCTGGTGATCAGCGACCGCGCAGGCGCCTATGCGCTGGAGCGTGCGGAGAAGGCCGGGATTCCGTCCATGGAAATCAACAGAAAAGCCTGCGGCGGGCAGCAGCCCTTTGAGGAGAAGCTGATGACCGTTCTGGAGGAGAACCGGACGGACCTGATCGTGCTGGCCGGGTTCCTGAGCATCCTGACAGAGCGGTTTACGACCCGATATTCCAGGCGGATCATCAATGTGCATCCGAGCCTGATTCCCAGCTTCTGCGGAGCGGGATACTACGGGCTGAAGGTGCATGAGGCCGCCCTGAGCCGGGGAGTGAAAGTAACCGGCGCGACGGTACACTTTGTGAACGAGATTCCGGACGGCGGAGAGATCATCGCCCAGAAAGCGGTGGAGGTTCAGTCCGGGGATACGCCGGAGACGCTGCAGCGCAGGGTGATGGAGCAGGCGGAATGGATCATCCTGCCGCGGAGTGTGGAAGCAATTTCAAGGGAATTAGTGGTTAGTGATTAATTAGTGGCCAGAGAAAAAACAGGAGGGTTTATTATGGACATCTACAAGATTTTTACTCCGGAGGAACTGCTGAAAGACAACACATACCCCGGCCGCGGGATTGTGATTGGTAAGACGCCGGACGGCACCAGGGCCATGACGGCGTATTTCATCATGGGCCGCAGCGAGAACAGCCGGAACCGGATCTTCACCGAGAAAAACGGCGAGGTCTTTACCGAACCCTATGACGCGGCAAAGGTACAGGATCCGTCCCTGATCATCTACGCGGCGATCCGGTCCTACGGGAATTATCTGGTGGTGACCAACGGCAACCAGACCGACACCGTGATTGAAGGGCTGGAGGGCGGCAAAAGCTTTTCCGAGGCTTTGGAGAGCCGCGAGTTTGAGCCGGACGGTCCGAACTTCACGCCTCGTATCAGCGGTATCCTGAACTTCGGGGAGGGAGATTTTACCTACCAGATGAGCATCCTGAAAAGTGCCGACGCGGAAGGAAGCGCCTGCAACCGTTTCACCTACAGCTATGCCCCGAAAAACGGTCTGGGCCACTTCCTACACACCTATGTATGCGACGGAAGCCCGATACCGACCTTCCAGGGTGAGCCGGAACGGATCGCGGTCTGCGATGATATCGCCGAGATGACAGACCGGATCTGGAACGCGCTGAACGGGGAGAACAAAATCAGCCTGTATGTACGGTATATCGACCTGAAGACCGGCGATACCGAGGACCGGCTGGTCAATAAGCACAGGTAAGGGAAGAGAATGCGAGGGCTTTCCGATCGCCCTCGCGCTCCTTCGGATGTTGAGCAAGAAAGAGGAGACTGCGATGAAAGAATTTGAACTGAAGTACGGCTGTAACCCAAACCAGAAACCCGCGAAGATCTACATGAACGATGGCAGTGAGTTGCCGATCAGCATCCTGAGCGGGCGTCCGGGATATATCAACTTCCTGGATGCCTTCAACAGCTGGCAGCTGGTGAAGGAGCTGAAGGCGGCGCTGGGGCTGCCCGCGGTGACCAGTTTCAAGCATGTGAGCCCCACATCCGCCGCCGTCGGGATTCCGCTGAGCGCGGATCTGAAAAAGGCCTGTTTTGTGGACGATATCGAAGGGCTGGACGATTCGCCGCTGGCATGCGCCTATGCCCGGGCCCGCGGAACCGACCGGATGTGCTCCTTCGGCGACTGGGTGGCTATGAGCGAAGTATGCGACGTGACCACCGCAAAGATGCTGAAGCGTGAAGTGTCGGATGGCGTCATCGCTCCCGGATATGAGCCGGAGGCCCTGGAGATCCTGAAGAGCAAACGCAAGGGCAACTACAATATCGTGGAGATCGATCCGGGGTATGTGCCCGAGGTGCAGGAGCGCAAGCAGGTGTTCGGCATTACCTTCGAGCAAGGTCGGAATAATTTTGAGATCAATCGGGAACTGCTGCAGGATATCGTGACAAAGAACAAGGAACTGCCGGAGAGCGCGGTGCGCGACCTGATCGTGGCGCTGATCACGCTGAAATACACGCAGTCCAATTCCGTGTGCTACGCGGTGGACGGACAGGCGATCGGCGTGGGCGCGGGCCAGCAGAGCCGGATTCACTGCACGCGCCTGGCGGGCTCCAAGGCGGACACATGGTTCCTGCGTCAAAGCGACAAGGTGCTTTCGCTGCCGTTTAAGCCGACGCTCGGCAGACCCGACCGCGACAACGTGATCGACGGCTATATCAACCAGAACGAA